>FWWL01007345.1_pt1 | contig 15095 bp, 20 predicted proteins | sample 2228331 | NCBI WGS metagenome assembly FWWL01 (sample SAMEA103939775, study PRJEB20133) | metagenome
GATATAAAACTCTGAAATCAGATGCCGCTCTCCGCCCACAACTCCGAAGAGCAGATTTTTAGCAACACCGATTGTCGGTATATTCAGCATCACACCAAGATGAGATGCAAATCCGAATCCTCTGGGGTGAGATATACCATGCCCTTCGCAGATAATCATATCTATATCATGGTCCGCCTTTTTTAGTGCTTCAAGAATTGGTGGAATTTCTCTGAAAGCAAGAAGCCCGGGGATGTAAGGGAATTTTATCTCAGAATGAGCTGTTATTATTTCAACAATAGCCTGATTTTTAAAGTTAAAGACGACAAGTGCGCAGGAAGCACTATTTGCTTGTTTCTTGTAGCTTACGTCAACTGCAGCCGCAAGCTCAACTTTGTTTAAGTCAAGGGGTTTTATAACAAGCTTTTCTCTAAGCTGCGACTGAATTGTAAAAGCTTCTGTTGCAGATTCTGGCTGCAGCAGAGGGCTTTCAATAACCTCTTCCGCCCGTTTCTTTATTGGATTCCTCATAATCTCTTTCTGATTACAGGGACAAACTCAGACTCTTTAAGATACCCTTTCGAAAAAAGAATCCGTATAAGAAAGTATGAGGCAGCAAGAGAGACAAACGAAAGGGAAATTGCAACAACCTCAGTTTTAATTCCAAAAGCACTGGAGGTTAAAGATCCGAGAAGATATCCGAGAAAAAACATGAGCAGAGGAAATCCATATGAAAGAAACAGCGCCTTAAGGATTTTTCTCTCCTGAAACTCGACTTCAACCGTGTCTTCGTTTTGAACTCCGATGAAATCGAACGCTTCTGTGATACGTTTTTTCCCTTTTACACTGCATGCTGCGCCACAGCCACTGCAGGCTGAAGTACCTGTAAACTCCACAATCGCTTTTCCGTTTTTAACCTCAATAACTTTTCCGACTTCTTTCATGCTCTCTTCTACATCATCTAAAAAAGTAAATATAGTATACCCTGATTTCCTGTGAGAAATAGCAACCCTACGATGAGAAGAAGAGCTCCAGCAGTTTTATCTACAAAACTGAGCATTCTGCCGAATCTTGAAAGGAATTTAAGAAAATACGAGAAAAGAATACCACTGATGAACAGCGGAACAGCAATTCCAAGTGAATAGGAGAAAAGCAGCAGAGCTCCTCTTGCTACATTTGCTGAAGTGGATGCAAGAAGAATAATTGAGCCGAGAATAGGACCCGAGCAGGGAGACCAGGCAAACCCGAAAACGATTCCTAAAAGAAATGCTGTGGTAATTCCTGATGATAATTTTTTATTAGTCACATCTATTCTTGCAGTTCTTTCAAGAATGCTCATGCGAAAAACCCCAAGAAGGTAGAGCCCGAAAAGTATCATCATCAGACCTGCTGCTTTGATCAAGTAGAATTTATACCTGAGCAATAGTTGACCAACAAAGGCGCCTGTTGCGCCGAGTGAAACAAAAATCAGAGTGAATCCTGATATGAACATAAGCAGCTTTAAAGCTACCTGAGTAAATCTTTCTCTGTTAAAACCGGTTTTCAGCTCATCAAATGAAAGGCCGGTGACAAGCCCCATATACACCGGTATCAACGGTAGAACGCAGGGCGAAAAGAAGGTTATCAAACCACCTATAAAAGCAGCCGATATGCTTAAATCCACTTAAATCACCTTTTAGATTAATTTTCCAGCAGGCCTGTATCCTGCCGTATCGATGATAATATTATACCCCATAGGGTATCTCAGCAACAGGTGTATTTTTTCAAGCTCAAGGACCTGATTTTCTGAAACCTGTATAAGGAGCTTATTATTGCTTAAAACTCTAACTCTCACATCGAAGAAGCCAAATGACTTAAGCTGGCTTTCCATTTCATCGATAGAGCTGAACAGCTCTTTACTTACAGGCATCTTCCGGTCAATAAACCTGGTTGCAAAACAGGTAGTAGCTCTCTCGTCTACGGGAAGTTTCAAGATTTTTCTCAGCTCAGAAATTTCCTTTTTTCCCAATCCAAGCTTCAGATATGGAGAGACGACATCGTATTCTTTTGCTGCAAGCATTCCTGGACGATGATCTGAGATGTCATGAGTATTTGTTCCATCTGCAATAAAGTCAAACAATTCTTTTTCTGCAATCTCTTTAGCTCTTCTGAAAATTTCCAGCTTGCAGTAGTAACAGCGGTTTTCGGGCTCTTTCAAAAACCTCTCATTATTCAGCTCTTGAGTTTCTACGACAATGAGCTTTAGCGATAATAAGGAAGCAAGCTTTTTCACGTTGTATTCAATCTGTGGTTTCCTGATGGGAGATTTTGCGAAGAGAAGTGCCGTTTTAATTCCAGCTTTTTTTAATAGTGCCGCAAGAACTGTGGAGTCAAGGCCGCCAGAATAACAGAGAAGAACGGTTTTTTCCTGAAATATATCATTCAGGCCAGTTAAAGCTTTTTTCAGTAAAGCTTCCATCAGACGATTGCAATCATGCGTTCAATTGATTTCTTTGCTTTTTCAGCAGTTTCTCTGTCAACAGATACGATATTCGTTGGAGTTTCCATCTGTGCAACCAGTTTCTCGAGGGTATTTTTTTTCATATTTGGGCAGAATGCCCGTTCATTAAGAGGATAGAATTCCCTGTTAGGATAAGTTCGCTTCAATCTGAAAAGCATACCTGTTTCTGTTCCTATGACAAATTCTCTTATATCTGTTTCTTCAGGAAGCCGATACATGCCGCCTGTTGAGAGGATGAAATCAGCAGCAAGCTGAACCTCTCTTCTGCATTCAGGATGCACCACAATTGCAGCTTCAGGATGTTCCACTCTGGCTCTTTCGATATCCTCAACTGTAAATCTCATATGAGTGGGGCAAAAGCCATCCCAGGAAATTATTCTCTTAGTGGTTTTTGAAGCAACGAACTCTGCAAGATTTTTGTCAGGCACAAACACAACTTCATCAGCTTCAAGCGCTTCAACAACCTTTAAAGCATTTGAGCTTGTACAGCAGATATCGACTTCAGCTTTGACCGCGGCAGATGTATTTACGTAAGCGACTACAGGATCTCCTTTATATTTCTCTTTTAGTTTCATTACATCTTCTGGCTCAATCATATCTGCAAGCGGACAGCCGGCTTTCGGATCAGGAATTATTACTCTTGCGTCGGGATTTAAAATAGCAGCAGTTTCAGCCATGAAATGGACACCGCAAAAGAAAATATGATCGATGTTTTCCAGCTGAGAAGCTTTGATTGCAAGCTCAAGTGAATCGCCTACGAAATCAGCTACAACCTGAAGTTCAGGCAGCTGATAATTGTGTGCCAGTATAACAGCCTTCAACTCTTTTTTCAGTGCTTCAATTTTCTCTAAAGTTTCAGGTTCAATGTAGGGGGTTACGCTGTAGTCAATTTCAGCGATCATATTTACAGCCATCTATCAATCAGGCCTCCTCCAATAACTTCACTATCATTGTAAAACACTGCAGACTGCCCTGGTGCAGGAAAAGGACATTTTTCTTTAAATTCCACAACTGCATTTCCATTCTCTATATAAACCGAACATGGAATTTCTTTCATTCTGTATCTGACTTTCACTGAAGCGCCGAACTCTTTCTGTGGCGGCCTGCCACTGATAAAGCTGAGATCAGAAATCTGAATTTTCTCCGGATAAAGCATTTCTTCAGTACCAATAGTGACCTCATCACTATCGGGGTCGATTCTTATCACATAGGATCTTTTTCCAAGCGCGATACCAAGACCCCTTCTCTGTCCTACGGTATAAAATGCCACTCCTTTATGCTCTCCAAGAATTTTTCCTTCAGGATCCACAAACTTCCCTGGCTTTACTGCATCCGGAAAAATCTTCATTATGAATTCTCTATAGTCACGCTTGATAAAACAGACTTCCTGACTTTCGCTCGAAAACTCAGGTTTTTTCATTAAAGTCTTGAATGTGCGAATAATTTCTTCCTTCTCATAAATTCCGTTTGGAAACACAGCTTTTTTAAGTATCTGCTGATTAAGTCTGTAAAGATAGTAGGTCTGATCTTTTTTTAAATCTCTGGCTTTAAAAAGGCTGAAAGAATCATCTTCGTTTTTCCTGACCACTGCATAATGACCTGTGGCGATAAGGTCAAACCCTTTTTGTTCTGAAAGTTCGTAAAGAGTCCTGAATTTAATCTTTGGATTACACATGATGCAGGGGTTTGGGGTTCTGCCCCTTAAGTACTCATTCACAAAATAATTAATTATCTCTCTTTCGAAGTCAGCACTTACATCTTCAACGAGAAAATCTATGCCGAGTTCTTCAGCGGCTAGAAAAGCATTTTCCATCGCTCGCGCTTGCTTTTTCAGAGGAAGATAAGCGGAAATCGGAGAGTTTTCAGGAAAAAGCTTGAAATATACACCGCAAACTCTCAATCCACACTCTTTCAGAGTCCAGGCAGCGTGAGTTGAATCGATGCCGCCGCTCATTGCAACAAGAGCGCTTTTTGCAATTTTCAGGCGCACGTCATCAAACATTCTCATGAGCTCTCTTTTTCATCCTGCAATACGAACATGGAGAAACCACGCTCGGTTGACCGCATTCCTCACATGAAATGAGCTTTACGTCTTTCTCTAAATCCGAAAACAGGTGCTTATTTTCAAAGAAGCCGCGCAGGAATCTCAATTTCGTTCCGGGAGATTTCTCTTCAATCTGGTTTAGAATTCGCTTGTAAAAGATTGTGGTGGCTCCCACAGAGTAGGGACATTCATCTTCGACAAAATCAATTCCTTCAAGAACACTGTAAGCAGCGATTTCTCTCTCGCCTAATTCAACAAACGGTTTTACTCTTGAAGCAAAAAAATCTCCAGAGGCTTCGAGCTTTGGATATTGTCTGGCAAGATACCCGGTCTGCCAGTTGAGAACGTTGCCAAGAAGCACAGCTGCCTCATCATCAAGATTATGGCCTGTTGCTAAAATGTTTGCTGCTGATTGCCTGGCAAATCTGTTCATGAGATATCTTTTTACTGTTCCGCAGGTTGAGCAGGCACTTCTGTGGCCGGCTTTCCTGTAATTATCAATGCTGAAACCCGGCTCTTCAACTGCATACTGAACTGTCAGGGGAAGTCCGTGCATTTCTGCAAATCTTCTTGTTTTTTTCTCAGAGATATCAGAGTAAGAGTTATGAGATATACCGAGGTTGATGTGAAAGCCGTGGGTTTTGTATCCCAGCTTGTTTAATACATACCAGAGGGCAAGGCTATCTTTTCCACCAGAAACAGCAATGATAATAAGATCATTTCTATTAAAAAGCCTGTACTTCTTTATGGTCTTCTCAACCCGACCGGCAAAAAATTCTTTAAAATGTTGAGGACAGAGTTTCAAATTGTATTGCTTAAGATTTATGACGGCTTTATCAAAACATTTGCTGCAGCGCATGAAAATTAACCGCCCGATATTACACTCAGTATTCTTACACTATCGCCTTCTTTAAGCGCGTAATCTTCTGTAACCAGAGAGCCGTTTACTGTTACCAGAACTTCTTCGCGGTTTAAACCCAAGAACTTAATTAATTCGACCACATTTTCCGGCGAATCTATCTCTTTTTCCTCGCCTCGAAAATTAAGATTTATTCGAACAGACAGGGCAATCCCTCCTCTTTTCTATTTCAAATGTCTCAAAAGTAATCTCTTTCAAGTCTACTCTAAGCAGCTTATTCTTAAGCGGCTTTCTGCCGAGTATTATGTTTATTGCCACCGCTGCCTCAATTACACCAGCAATTCCTGGTGTGACACCTATTACTGGTGGTGTTTGCGCAGCAGATTTTTTACCTTCATAAATACATGATAGACATGCGCTTTCAAACGGATAAACTACGTGTAATCGTGCTTCAAAGCCCTGAACAACGGCGCTGATAAACGGAACGCTTAAATCATGTGCAATCTTGTTTAGAAAGAGACGCGCATCAAGATTGTCAAGGCAATCAACGATGAGTTCCGGTTTAAAATCAAGTATTTCTGCTTTTGACTCTTCGAGTTCTTTTGTGACAGGAACAGCCTTCAGATAAGGATTTAAAAGGGAAATTCTTTCGCTGGCAACTTTAGCTTTTTGTCTGCCGATATCACCGGTGTTATAAAGGATTTGACGGTTCAGATTCGTTTCATCAACAGTGTCTTTGTCGATAATAAGGAGGTTTCCGGTGCCGGCGGCCGAGAGGTAATAAAGAACTGCACTTCCCAGGCCGCCGGCACCGGAAACAACAACCCTGCTATTCCTCAATTTCTCCTGATCTTTAAATCCCTCTTCAAAAAGGGGGATCTGCCTCGACCAGACTTTGTTAAAGTCAGTCATCTCTAATCCGTGCTTTTTTGAGTTTTTTGTCAGTTTCGAAAAGAAGTCTTTACAATCCGGACTCGTATTCAAGCTCCATAAGCCTCTTCGTTTCGGCTTCAAGCTCTGGCGGAAGGCCCTGAATATCGACATTCAGGAATCCTCGAATAAGGAGTGATGTGGCTTCATCAGCTGAAAGTCCTCTGGACATCAAATAGAGAATCTGCTCTTCAGCAATTTTACCGACTGCAGCCTCATGAGAAAGCTCAACATCAGCTGCTTTAGCATCAAGCTCTGGAACTGCATAAGTTCTGGAAGTATCAGAAAGCATCAATCCTTTGCATTCGAGGTGTCCCTTAACACCCTTAGTTTCAGCCGTGAGATTTCCACGAGCAATAATTTCTGAGTTATCGTCAGATATCACTCTTGAGATTATTTCAGCGCTTGCGCCGGGTGCTTTAAGAATTGCCTTTCCGCCTGCATCAAACCTTGAATTTCCTCTTCCGTAGATTATTGAATTAAGAGAGGTTTTAGCATTATCTCCTATCAGATGAACTGTTGGGTACATCTGAAGTGTGGAAACTTCACGCAAGCAGATGTAATTGCTTATGTAAACACCATCTTTCTCGACTATAACCCCTGTTCTCGGTCTTACATGCACTTCTTTTCCCCAGCTGTGAACCATTGTAAAGGTAATTTTTGCACCTTCTTTTACGAAGAACTCGCTGATTCCGATGTGCATTGCAGAAGTCGTGTCTTCTTCGGTTGTGCAACCTGTGATTATGTGAAGTTCGCTTCCCGGCTCAGCAATAATCACATTGTGAACCCGTTGAACAAGGTCTCGTTTTGAAATGTACAAACATGCCTGAACTGGATATACAGTTTTCACTTGAGGAAGCGCTCTTATGAAATAACCGTGAGTTCTGTGCAGTGCAACGGCTGCAGTGTATTTATCAGCATCAGGAGCCACAGCTGTCCACATCATGTCTTTCAGCCACTCGTATTTTTTGAGAGCGGCCGTTGTGGACATGACCTCGATTCCTTCCTGCCTCGGCCTTGCGCAGAGCACCCTGGTATCTTTCTGGAAAAAGGTGCCGCTTCTTCCTTCTTCAGAAGTTATGATCCCGGCATGAAGAGCTCTTTTTGATGTTTTTTCAGGAAGTTCCTGTAAGTTGATGTAACCATCTTCCTCTTCTGCTTGCTCGAGCAAAAATTTGTTGATATCAACGTCAGGTCCGTAAGCAGGCACCTTGCTTAACGCCTGTCTGGCTTTTTCCATTTTCTCTTCCCAGCTCAGCTTCAGCATTTAGCACACTCCAAACATGCTTTATAACCCTTGTCTTTGATATCTTTCAATACCTTATAAGGATCTCCCTCGCAAGCAAGTTTTCCGTTATACAGTACAATCGCTCTGTCAGCTTTTATAAAATTGAGTATATAGCCTATGTGGGTGATGATAAGGCCGGATCGTCCTTGAAGCAGCTTCTGAATTTCCCTTCCAAGAAGCTCAACGTTTTCCACATCAACACCTGAGTCGGGCTCATCAAGCATAAGAAATTCGGGCTTCATAAGTGCGAGTTGTAGAATTTCAGACCTTTTTACCTCGCCACCCGAAAAACCATAATTCAAATCTCTATGCAGAAACTCGGCCATCTTAAGTGTTTTTGCCTTCTCATCCAGCTCCTGCACTGAACTTCCATTCTTTGCAACCAGCTCAAGCAGTTCTTTCAGTTTAACTCCCACCAGTTTCGGAGGATGCTGGAATGCAATACCGATACCCATTTTTACTCGCTCATCGACAGGCAGATCATTTATTTTTCTGCCTTTGAAAATGATTTCGCCCGAAGTTATTTCATACCCCGGGTAGCCGATCAAAGTGTAGAGAAGGGTTGATTTTCCGGCTCCGTTTGGCCCGAAAAGACAGACAACTTCGTCTTTGTAGATACTTAAGTTCAGGTTTTTTAGAATTTCTCTGCCTTCAACTCTTACGCTCAGGTCTCTAATCTCAAGCATTCTTTCACTCATTTAAGAGCCTCCAGTTTTCGAAACTACATATCTTAGATTTTACGCTTTCATTCTCAAACAGAGTCGTCGAAAGATATCGTTCTCCTGTGTCTGGAAATACTGTAACCACATTCTTACCTTTTGTATCCACATACTCACTCAATTTTAACACGGCAGCAAGCGCTGCTCCCGAAGAAATACCTGCGAGCATGCCTTCAATGTCGGCGATTTCCTTAGCAAATCTCAATGCCTCTTCAGTCTTAATCTGAATTATATTATCAATTACAGACGTATCGAGAACTTTTGGGATAAACCCGGGTCCAATTCCCTGTATTCCATGTCTTCCCGGCGGGTTACCAGAGATTACAGCAGATTCTTCAGGCTCGACCACTACTGCTTTGATGCTATCTTTCTGTTCCTTTAAAAATTTTCCTGCGCCTGTTATCGTTCCTCCTGTTCCGCTTCCGGCTACAAAAATATCAATAGTTCCTCCGGTTTGCTCCCAGATTTCAGGGCCTGTTGTTCTGTAGTGAAACTTCCAGTTAGCAGGGTTTGCGAACTGGTCGGGTTTATACGCTCCCATATTTTCAACTATCCAGTCAGCCGCTTGAACTGCACCATTCATCCCTCTATCAGCGGGCGTGAGAACTACGTCTGCACCAAGATAAGCAAGAAGGTACTGTCTTTCCCTTGACATACTCTCGGGCATCGTAAGAACAAGTCTGAATCCGAATATTCTGCTTAAAAAAGCAAGCCCGATCCCGGTATTTCCGCTTGTTGGTTCAACCCAGAGGGCTTTTCTGTTCTTCTCCGTTCTTTCAGGGTCAAGCAATCCTTTTTCAACAGCATCTTTGACCAGAGCAAGTGCAAGCCTGTCTTTAACGCTCCCAGCAGGATTAAACATCTCAAGTTTTGCAAAAACCCTGAAATCAAGCCCGTACTTACTTTCAATTCCAGAAAGTCTTACGAGAGGTGTATTTCCAATCGATTCTACTATCGAATTTAGATAGCGCATCTCTACTCCTTAAATTTTCAGATTTATTGCACGCGTCGGACAGGCCTGGATACAGTTTTCGCAGAGAATGCATTTATCCTTCTCAAACTGAATATGATAACCTCCATTGAGATAAAGAGCCTCTGTAGGGCATATTCCTACGCACAAACCGCACTCTACACATTTTTCGAGGTCCAGATCAAGATCCTGGGCAAGAAGCTGTACTTTTATTCGCTGCTGCTCCAGAAACTTAACAGCTGCTTCAAAGTTTTCCTTTGGTCCTTTCACCTCAATTACGAGGACTCCGACCTCGTTCTGCTCGATTTTTGCGTAAATGATGTTGATTACAAGATCGAAATCTTTTACAAGGTGATATGTGATCGGTTTATTGACCGTTCTAGGTGGAAAAGTAAGGACTAATTTCTTTTTCATCTTACTCAGCTCCCTCCTTGTAAGGTGTGAAAGGCTTGAAGGTAGTATCCTTGGGCAGGGGCGCGACTGGCTCAGAAAGCAGGAATTTGCCTTCTTTAATCCAGCTCTTCAAAGTTTCTGCGATTTCAAGTGAGCGGGCATACGAAGTGAGTGGAGAAGCAGGCACTTTCTTTCCATTGATTTCTACGCAGCCTGAGCGAAGTTCAGCATATGTAACTTCTTTTACAATAGGTCGCGTGCGAGAGGGAACTGAGTAGTCAAATATGAAAGTTTTGAGTTCAGCATCAGATAAGCCTGTCTGGTAAGCTATATCCTCGTCGAGCACAGGAATAGGCACACCTACTCCAACAAAAAGACTGCAGCCATAACCTGTATAAGTAGCCGCCTTTATGTATCTTGTGCTCATACTTTTCAAATCGCCGATTAAGGCAAGCGTTCCAGCTGGACCTATTGGCACACCGTTTTCGTCCCTTTGTCTTGACGGATTATGCTGTGTGCCCTGCCACGCCACGTAACCTATAGTTCCTCCAAAGAAGATTCTTGTTCCGATGCCTATAGTTCTGTATTCTGGATCTTTCAGCAGTGGTGATATCTGAGAGGATGTTGAGTACGTTACATTTCCGTAGTTAGGCAGGAGAATGCCCATATAGGTCTTCAAAACCTTTTTTGAGGAATTTGTGGCTGCAGCGTAGTTCTGATATGCGTTTCTTGGATTGTACAAGTATGCTTCGTTCAGGTTATCAAGGATAATGTATTCTTCAAGCTCAGTCGCTGGATAGCAGTCTGTAGGGAAGTTATTGTATGCAGCAAGTTTTATCGGCTTGCGCGCAATGAGGTCCTCGATTACGTGAGCACCACCGTACTCTATGCCTCTATCATTCGAAGGCTGTGTTGCTCCGATGTAAACATCCGCAGCCGCAAGCCCGCCGTATGCAGGAACTTCATTCAAATATACCTCGAAGAACTTAAGTGGCGGATCGTAGTGCCCGAAATTTAAAAAAGCGCCCGAAGAACACATTGGACCGAAAGTTCCTGTTGTTACGACATCAACTTTTCTGGCAGCTGCTTTTGCCCCTTCAGATTTGACGATCTCTATCATTTCTTCGGCAGTGACAACGACTGCCTTGCCTTGCTTTATTTTTTCATTGATTTCCTGAATGGTTTTTGTGGTGGACATTAAATATCCCTCCTTCTGCGTTGTATTTTTTATTTAGGCGCAGAAGAAGAGACACATTCGGGAAGGGCCTCCTGATTTTGGGTAATTACATTTCAAAACACCATTGAGATTCATTTCTACATAACCTATCGAAATTATATTAGAATCCGATTTTATTCCAATTCTTAATGTTGTCAACATTTTTTCGTAACTTTTTTAATTTTTTGCTTTGAACTTTTAATGTTTTCAAGATAATCATCTACGAGGTCTTTAAGCGTAATTGAGCTCAGAAGTTCTGCTATTGAGTTATTGAGCCGAACCCAGATGCTGCGCGTTACACATGAGTCCGAGCGTTCGCATTCCTGAGGATCAGTTACACAGAAGACAGGCTCAATTGGACCTTCGAGAGAAACAAGAATTTCATACAGGGAAACTTTGTCTTCTGGAACTGAAAGCGAATATCCACCTTTAACTCCTCTTTTGCCTCTGATAAATCCGCTTGACCTCAGGAAAGAAAGCAGGTGTTCGAGGTACTTTTCAGAAATATCTTCATCCCTTGATATTTCAGAAGCGGTGACGGTTTTACCAAGTCTTTCCTGAGCAGCAATATAAACAAGAGCTCTGAGCCCATATCTGCCCCTTGTTGAAATCCTTAGCATTTCTACCTCGCTGGATTAAAATAGTTGCTTACTGAAATAGTATAACAGAATGAAAGGCAGAGTATAAGAAAATGAGCTTTCAATGCGTACTTTTTGATCTGGATGGAACGCTAATCGATTCGATTCCGCTTATTCGCGAGTCTTTCAGATATACTGCAAAAAAAGTTCTTGGACGCGAAATACCTGACGAGGTTCTTCTGGCGAATGTTGGAAGACCCCTTGACGTTCAGATGAAACTTATTGATCCCGAAAAAGCTGATGAACTCGTTAGAGTTTACAGAGAGCACAACCACAAGCATCACGATGAATGGATAAAGCCGATTGCCGGGATGCCTGAACTTCTGAAAACTCTGAAGGAGTACTCGGTAAAAATCGGCGTTGTGACTTCAAAAAGCAGGTGGCTTGCAGAGCGCGGTTTGAGAGTTTGCAAAATAGATGGCTATATTGATGCGCTTGTTGCAGCCGATGATGTAACAAATCCCAAGCCTCACCCCGAGCCAATTCTAAAGTGCCTTAAAATGCTTAGGGGAAGCGCAGACGAAAGTGTATATGTTGGAGACAGCCCCTTCGATATCCAATCAGGTAAAAATGCGGGCTTAAAAACTATTGCGGTTCCTTTTGGGCCTTTTACTCTGGAACGCCTTCTTGAAGCAAAACCGGATTTTGTTGCAAAAACAACAGAAGAACTGAAGGAGCTTATTTTAAATAATTTCGTTCTCGGTTGCTGATATTATTATCGAGCTTTTCCGGATGCCTTCTTGCCCTTTTTAGTTCTTTTAGATGCTTCGAGAGGTTTGTTTGCTGACTGTTCCTCTGCCGGTCTATTAAAAATTGCCATAATGAAGGCAGCAAGGGCAATAATAACTAGGCCGGCCGTGAACCACATATAAAACATGAAAAAATCAATCACTCTTCCATCACTCCTCTATATTTTTAAAATCTTCAGGGCTTATTTCGTCTAAGAATTTTTTGAACTCCTCAATCCTTCTGCTTAGTTCTTCGTTGAATAGTTCGGGTTGCTCTGCTTCTTCTTCACTCATCAGCGAATCAAGCTTAATACCGGCAACTTCCAGAACTTCTTCTTCTGCGAAAATCGGCACACGCTCTCTAACGGCAAGAGCTATTGCGTCAGAAGGCCTGGAATCGATGTCAATGAGATCGCCATTCTTTTGTATCGATATTATCGCATAAAAGGTGCGGTTTCGAATTTCAGTAATTGTGACTCTTTTTACTTTGCCACCGAGATTGTTAATGACATTTCTTAAAAGATCGTGTGTGAATGGGCGCTCAGGCTTTATATCTCTGAGCTCAAGCAGAATTGAAGTGGCTTCAAACTGACCTATCCAAATAGGAAGAAAAATCTTCTTTTCAGCATCGACCAGAATTAGCACGAATGCATTCGATTCTTCGTCCATCCGCACATCGTAAATGATCATCTGTCTGAGATTGTTTTCGTTAAAATCTTTTTCGTTCATTAATACAAGTATAAAACAGATAAAGGCGCTTAAGAATACCTCAATGCAATTTCGCAACCGCTGAAGCGTTCTTAAGGTGCGTCGAGACGATCTTTCAATGATCGGGCAACTACTATTATGTCTTTACGCCAGCGATCTGAATTGACTGAAAGCGAATCACAATATAAAATTTGTTCTTGCTCTGAGGTCCACTTCTTTTTTGGGGGATTAGCTCAGTTGGGAGAGCGCCGCCCTTGCAAGGCGGAGGCCACCGGTTCAAGTCCGGTATCCTCCACCATTTCTGCCTCAAATCAAAAGAAATTCTGGATTGAAAATATGAAGAATTCTATTGTACTCTAACATTAAGATGCAGAGTTTCTCTATTTAGATTACAAAAATTTTATTATATTCTGATAAATGGCTTTGCGGCGTTATCTTTATGTACATTGATCAACCGTCTATAACATTTGACAATTTACGGCATAAGAATTCAGTAATAAAAGGCTAAAAAGAAAGATCGATTATGCTCATGAGAATAATAGAGAAGATTTCAAGATTTGTTTAATTGCAAAAAATTTTTTAAAAAGCGTGCAAAATGCGGTTCTTTAAGGCACCTATAAATTACAAGCTCAGTTTTAAGCATGCAAGGTTAGCAACTGGAATAATAACTGTGCAGTCTTGTACGGTACAGACTGCGAGCGAACAAATGATTCTAGGCTCAACTGGCGAATCCAATGACGTGAATCAGATTATATAACAGGCAAATCCAATAATTATCCATTCATTAAAGATAGATGTTTCTTTGACCAGGAGTCCAAAAATCTTAAATGACCTGAAGATCCGAAATATGGCATGCATGCTGGAAGCTGCTTGTAAATGTCAAAAGGATTATCGTTGAATGTTAGAGTTTTAGCGACGTTTAAGAAACGCAACCTTACAAGAAAAAAAAATAACAGCGAGCAGAATTGAAATTAAAACTCTGCTCGCTATCTTGAGTTATTATTCGAAGGCTTCTTCGAGCTTCCAGACTTTCCAGACGTTGCCGACAAGATCGGGTCCTGGTTTGAGTGTTGTTTTCCCAGGTTTCCAGCCTGATGGAGTGGCTTCTGTGCCTTGAGTTGCGCGCACATGCTGAAAAGCCTGAATCTGTCTGATAGTTTCTGCAACATTTCTGCCAACAGGTGGTGTAAGCACTTCATAGCCCTGAATTACGCCGTCGGGATCGATTATAAAGCGGCCTCGGAGTTCAATGCCCTGCTCTTCATCATATACACCGTAGAGTTTGCCCACAGTTCCATCCTGATCAGAAAGCATTGGGAACGGCACATCTTTTCCGAGCATCTTTGAAAGTTCGTGGTCATTCCACATTTTGTGGACGAACACACTATCAACACTCACTGAAAGAACCTCGACTCCGAGCTCCTTAAGTTCATCGTATTTTGCAGCAACTGCTGCGATTTCAGTTGCTCAGACGAACGTAAAGTCTCCTGGATAAAAGCAAAGAAGCACCCATTTCCCCTTATATTCTGAAAGCGAAAAGTTTGCAAATTTTCCCTGATAATAACCTGGAAGAGTAAAATCTGGCGCCTGCTGTCCGGGCTTCACCATAGCTATCAACTCCCCTTTCTTTTCAGTATTCTGTTCTTTAGTTTCTGCAGATTCTGGCTTTTTTATTTTTGGTCTCTGACATCCTGGTTTGAATTCTTCAGGCATTTTGTATCACCCCCTTCATTTTTATTTTAATCATTTTTTGGCTTGACAAAAATCATTATAACATTAGAATATTTATAAGATGAGAATTAGTCAAGCATTTGAAAGAAAAAAATTAAGAAGAACGCCTCAGAGGATAGAAATAATTAAATTTCTAGAAGGCAATCGTTCGCATCCCTCTGCTTATGATGTTTACAAACACATGAAAAGGATATTTGCAGATATTTCTTTTGCAACTGTTTACAATAATCTTCAGAAACTTTCTGATGAAGCGCTGATTCAGAAGATTGAAGTTGATCCGGAAAGAACGAGATTTGATCCTGTAGTTAGACCGCACGCACATTTTTACTGTGAAAACTGCAGGCGGGTTTTTGATATAGAGCTAGATATTAATGATGTAAAAAAAGAGCAAG
>FWWL01007347.1_pt1 | contig 15087 bp, 10 predicted proteins | sample 2228331 | NCBI WGS metagenome assembly FWWL01 (sample SAMEA103939775, study PRJEB20133) | metagenome
CGCTTGGCGGCAGCGTACCCCAAGCCATAGTAGTTCCTTGACAGTAGGTTCGTAGCCTACCTATGAGGGATTGAAACACACCCGAGGGTTTCACCCTCGAGTGGTACGACCACTGTTCGTAGCCTACCTATGAGGGATTGAAACTTGAATGAAAAAGGAGAGGGCACAGAACAAGGAGGTAGTTCGTAGCCTACCTATGAGGGATTGAAACAAAATTTCGTGTGTCATTGTTTCCTCCTTCTGTTTTGGTTCGTAGCCTACCTATGAGGGATTGAAACACGGCAGGACTGTACCTTGCCGTGGGGGTGGGCGAGAGTTCGTAGCCTACCTATGAGGGATTGAAACATTTCTCGTGCGACGGGTTCGGTCAGCGGGAGGATTCGTTCGTAGCCTACCTATGAGGGATTGAAACATCCGTTTGGCGAATCGGGCGTGTTCTCCAACGGAGGTTCGTAGCCTACCTATGAGGGATTGAAACGAGGGCAATTTAAACATCTCAGGGTAGATAGCTCGAGTTCGTAGCCTACCTATGAGGGATTGAAACACATCCGAACTTCCGATGGGCGAGGTCGGCTCGTCTCGTTCGTAGCCTACCTATGAGGGATTGAAACCATAGGTAGGCTACGAACATTCCAACACAACTCGTTGTTCGTAGCCTACCTATGAGGGATTGAAACACCGGTCTTCCCCGACTACGGCGTAGTAGTATACTACGTTCGTAGCCTACCTATGAGGGATTGAAACAATTGTGGTGAAGAGTGTGTTGTGAAGGTGCAGTGTGTTCGTAGCCTACCTATGAGGGATTGAAACTTTGTACTGGGTCGCCTTGGGGAGCGATGCCCACGCGTTCGTAGCCTACCTATGAGGGATTGAAACGAGTATCCTGTTAGGGTCACAAAGGACCCTAACTGCTGTTCGTAGCCTACCTATGAGGGATTGAAACATAAGAGAGCGCCAAAAAAGATGCCCCGAATAGGACGTTCGTAGCCTACCTATGAGGGATTGAAACTGGTCGGGTCGGGCGGTCGCTTGGGCGTTTTGGGCGGTTCGTAGCCTACCTATGAGGGATTGAAACAGTTGGCTTCGCGGACCCGCATCAGCCAACTCGGGAGTTCGTAGCCTACCTATGAGGGATTGAAACTTTAGGGTCACGAATGACCCCAGCTCCTTTCGGGCTGGTTCGTAGCCTACCTATGAGGGATTGAAACAGTCACAGGTAACACGCGGACAAACACACGGGAGCCAGTTCGTAGCCTACCTATGAGGGATTGAAACACTCAGGCGTAGAGGGGTCGCACACATAGTATTGCGCGGTTCGTAGCCTACCTATGAGGGATTGAAACCGCAAGCGCTATTTTTGCTTGCTCATCAGCAGACAGGTTCGTAGCCTACCTATGAGGGATTGAAACGACCACTGGGCGTATCCCCCGATGGGCGTACCTGTCGTTCGTAGCCTACCTATGAGGGATTGAAACGTATCGGGGCGTATCACTAAGACGCTACGCTTCGCACGTTCGTAGCCTACCTATGAGGGATTGAAACGTGGCTTGAATCGTGAGATTCCTGCGTTGGGATTCTGTTCGTAGCCTACCTATGAGGGATTGAAACGCGAACCGATCTTCAACAAACCACCCACCACGCCCGCGTTCGTAGCCTACCTATGAGGGATTGAAACCCACGCCCGCTGAAAACGCCGTCGCCACCGTACCGAAGTTCGTAGCCTACCTATGAGGGATTGAAACGATTTGCGATTCGAGTTGCTGGAAGGCACTGTTGAGTTCGTAGCCTACCTATGAGGGATTGAAACGCCAGTAAATCGCTTACAAAGAAGTGTTCCTGCCAGTTCGTAGCCTACCTATGAGGGATTGAAACTCACTCTTATCGTTCGGGCTGGGACGCCTTGTTCGAGTTCGTAGCCTACCTATGAGGGATTGAAACTTATTGTCTTGTTTTCTTTATGAAGATGTAAATCGCCGTTCGTAGCCTACCTATGAGGGATTGAAACCAGGATAGCGGCAGCCCTCTCTTCCGACATCTCAATGTTCGTAGCCTACCTATGAGGGATTGAAACTCACACGAATCGTATACTTCAACGCCGTGCGCATGCGGTTCGTAGCCTACCTATGAGGGATTGAAACTGGTGAAGCTCATTCGTCTCCTCGTCGGATGGGTTGTTCGTAGCCTACCTATGAGGGATTGAAACAAGAGAGGGGCAATCGGCAGTGGGCAGTGGACATTCGAGGGGAGTGGGGAATGGAGAGTAGGTTTTTGAGGGCAGTGGGGATTTAGTCCTCACTCCCTGCCTTCCTCTTGCTGTTTTTCTTGTCATTCCGAGCCGAAGGCGAGGAATCTCAACCTCACCCCCTTGCCTCTTCTATGTTTTCCTCTCCTCGTCTCCTGAGCGGAGCGAAGGGTCTGAGATTCTTCGCTTCGCTCAGGATGACGCATTGGGTCTCCCCCCTCTCTGCTTGCGGAGCTTACTGCACGACAGTTTTTCGTACTTGTGCCTGCGTTTGGCTTCTATTCAGCAGGGCAGACACGGGGGTCTGCCCCTACAGGTAAGGCGGCTGAGTAGGGGCGCACCCCCGTGTGCGCCCATTTTCTATTCTCCCTCAAAAAAGTGTCGTGCAGTAAGCTCTCCCTGTGCGAGAGGGAGGGCTGGGGTGGGTGAGAGCTAACACACGGGGAAGGGAGTAGGCGAGGGTTCGCAACGGCGAGACGCCTGTGCTACATTTTGCCGATGGGCAGGATGCCCGTGCTATGGTTGGATTCCTCGTACACCCTCAGAATAGGGTTCCTATCGGGGTACAATCCCATCGTGCGCTACGAGATTGAGCAGAGCATCGCCCAGACTTATCGGCGTCTGACCTCCTTGAGTGCGCTGATTATGCTCGTCGGCTGGCTCTGGCACTGGTTCACCCAAGATGCCAATAACTGGCTCATCGTGCTGGGCGTCGGTATCCTGCTCACCACGCCCCTGCTGGCTATCCTACACCTCGTCTGGCTGACCCACGAGCAGGAGCGGTTAGTGGCGCGCTATAGCCTGATCACGCTCGCCCTTATCGGTGTGGCGGTTATCGTCGGACTCAGCGTGGGAGGCACGCGATGAACGAGACTCTTGTACAAGATTTAGCGAAAATCGTCGGGCGGGAGGCGGTGCTGACCGACCCTGTCGCCCTTGCGACCTACGATTGCGATGCTTACACCATTGAAAAAGCACTCCCCACCGTTGTCGTATTACCCCAGACAACCGAGCAGGTCTCCCAGCTCTGTCGGTACGCTTATCGCCACAACTTACCGATAGTGCCACGCGGGGCAGGCACAGGGCTATCGGGCGGTGCGCTGGCGGTGAACGGGGGAATTGTGGTCTGCACCAGCCGAATGAACCGTATCCTCTGGATCGATACGCGCAACCGACGCCTGCGCGCCCAAGCCGGGGTGGTCAACTACCAGCTCACGAAAGCGGTACAGTCCGCGAATCTCCACTTTGCGCCCGATCCCTCCTCGCAGGGCGCATGCACAATCGGGGGCAATGTGGCGGAGAACTCAGGCGGACCCCATACGCTCAAGTATGGCGTCACGGTGAACCATATCACTGCGCTTCAGGTGGTGATGCCCGACGGTGAGGTGGTGGAGCTGGGAGGCGATGAAGATGAGCCGTTCGGCTACGATTTCGTGGGGCTGATTGTGGGCAGTGAGGGCACGCTAGCGTTTGTGACGGAGGCGACCGCACGGCTCACACCCCTGCCCCAAGCAAGTGCGACCCTGCTGGCGGTCTTTGAGACCCTACGCGATGCCAGCCAGACCGTCTCGGACATCATCGCGGAGGGAATCGTGCCCGCTGCACTGGAGCTGATGGACGCGCTCACGCTGAAGGCGGTCGAGTCGGCGTTCCGCTACGGTTTCCCCCTCGATGCGGAGGCGGTGCTTTTGATTGAGTTGGACGGGCTGGAGGCAGAACTGCCTTCCGAGACCGAGCGCGTGCTATCGATCTGCGAGCGCAATCGGGCGCGCGAGGTGCGTCGGGCGAACACACCCCGCGAGCGCGCCCAGCTCTGGTCGGCACGCAAGAAGGCAATCGGCGCGCTGGGACGGCTTGCGCCCTCCTGCGTGACACAAGATGGGGTCATTCCACGCTCCAAACTGCCCGAAGTGCTGAGCGAAGCGTTTCAGATTGCCCAGCAACACGGCTTGCAGTTAGCGAATGTGTTCCACGCAGGCGATGGCAACCTTCATCCCGTGCTTCTTTTCGATGACTCCGACCCCGACCAGGTGGCGCGGGTGGTCTCGGCGGGCGATGCTATTTTAGAACTCTGCCTGCGCTATGGTGGGAGTCTCACGGGCGAGCATGGCATAGGCGTCGAGAAGTGCGCCGTGATGCACCAGATGTTCTCTACCCCCGACTTGGACACGATGAAGCGCGTCAAAGCGGTGTTCAACCCCGAAGACCGCCTAAATCCCGAAAAAATCTTCCCTGACACTCGATACTGCTACGAAAGCAAGCGACGCCTGAGAATGGGCGCAATCGGACTCTAAGAGGTACAATTAGCGCGCTCTGTAGAAAACCAGACGAGCGATTATTAGGAGAGAAGAAATGAAGACTTACGCATATGGATACCCCCGACTGGGTGAGAACCGCGAGTTTAAGCGGGCGATAGAAGGCTATTGGCAGGGCAAAGTCTCGCTGGAAGCGATGCAGACCGCCCTAAAAGAGCTGGAGCAGGCACGACTCGCTACTTACCAAGCGAATGTGGACGCCTACCCCGTCGGTGAGATGACCCTCTACGACAACATGCTCGACACCGCGCTGATGGTCGGGCTGTACCCAATAGACCCCAACCACTTTGACGCCTACTTCGAGTTGGCACGCGGTGCCGACGCCTTGCCGATGAGGAAGTGGTTCAACACGAACTACCACTACTTGGTCTCCGAGATTCCCGCCAGCCCCAGCTTCGCACTCCACTGGCGCAAGCCGCTGGAGGCGTTTCAAACACACTCGCAGGGCTATCCCTACCTCATCGGACCCTACACCTTCCTGCGCCTGAGCCGTGGGGTGGACGCCGAGAACCTTCCGTTCCTGCTGGAACAACTCGTGCCCGTCTATGCCGAGCTACTCAGCGAACTGCAGGGCGCAGGCACAGAGTATGTGCATCTTGATGAACCCGCCTTTGCGATGGATGTGCCCGAAAGCCATGTGCAGGCGATTCAATCTGCCTATCGCACGCTGGGCGAGAAGGCGCGCCTGCTGGTGTTCGCCTATTACGATAGCGTCGATTTCCTGCCTGCGCTCTACGAGACGCCTATCGCAGGGATTGGCTTAGACCTGATTCGGGGCAAAGCGAACCTGAACCACCTGAGCCAGCACGGCTTCCCCAGCGATAAGATTCTGATTGCGGGCGTGGTGGACGGGCAGAATGTGTGGAAGACCGACCTCCAGCGTATTGCCGAGCAGGTGCGCCAGCTCCAATCCCAGACGGGTGCAGAGGTCTGGATAGCGAACTCTGCTCCGCTGTTCCACCTGCCTGTCACGGTGGCGCCTGAGGAGAAGTTAGACCCTGCCCTGAAGGAGCGCATCGCTTTTGCGAAAGAGCGTCTGCACGAACTGCGCCTGCTAAAAACGATTCTAACGGGCGAGGCGAACGAGGAAGCGCAAGCGTGGAACACCTATCAGCACTCTACTGACCACTGGTATTCGCAGGCGGTTCAGGAGCGCGTGGCAAACCTGAGTGAAGCCGACTTCCAGCGCAACCTGCCCTACAAAGAGCGCGTCAAACTTCAGAGCGAGCGCCTGCCCTTGCCTCCCTTGCCCACCACCACCATCGGCAGCTTCCCCCAAACGCCCGAAGTGCGCCAGATGCGCCAAGCCTACCGCACAGGCAAGATTTCGGCGGAGGAGTACGAGCGATTCGTCCAAGAGCAAATCCAGAAGGTGATTGCCTTCCAGGAGGAAATCGGACTCGATGTGCTGGTTCACGGTGAGTTCGAACGAACCGATATGGTCGAGTTCTTCGCCGAGAAGATGGAAGGAATCGCCTTCACCCAACAGGGGTGGCTCTTATCCTACGGCACGCGCGTCTATCGTCCACCGATTATCTACGGGGATGTGTTGCGCCCTGCGCCGATGACGGTCAAGGAGATTACCTACGCCCAATCGCTCACTCAGAAACCTGTGAAAGGGATGCTCACCGGTCCCGTGACGATTATCGCTTGGAGTTTTGTGCGGGAGGACATCCCTGTTGAGCAGGTCGCCTATCAGATTGGGCTGGCGATTCAGGACGAGGTGCGCGACTTGGAGAATGCGGGCATCAAGGTCATCCAGATCGACGAGGCGGCGTTCCGTGAGCTGGCGCCACTCAAGCGCGCTGGCTGGGACGACTACTTCCGCTGGGCGACGCGCTCGTTCCGACTCGCATCCCGTGCCAAGCCCGAAACCCAACTGCACACCCACATGTGCTACTCCGAGTTCACGACCGTCCTGCCCTACATCGACCAGATGGATGCCGATGTGATTACGATTGAGGCGACGCGCTCGAAAGGCGAAGTTATCTCGGCGTTCGAGCATTACAACTATGAGCGCCAAATCGGACCAGGCGTCTACGACATCCACTCGCCCGCTATCCCCAGTGTGGAGTCGATCCAGCAGATTATTGAGCGGGCGATACGCGTGTTCCCTGTAGAGCAGTTCTGGGTCAATCCCGACTGTGGCTTAAAAACGCGCAAGTGGGAAGAGGTCGAGCCTGCCCTGCGCAACATGGTTCAAGCGACCCACTTTATGCGCGAGAAGGTGAACGGCGTCAGTCGGAAGTAGCGACTATTTGATGAGGGTGTTCCGAGAGGGGCGCATACTAAAAGAGTGTGCGCCCTAGCATTCCTGCTTTCGTTTCCATCTCCTCTGCAGATAGAAGTACAGAGGGGGTATAGTTTTAATAGAGGAAGCAACGCCATCCTGAGGAGGTGTTTCCGACCCTATGGAGCCAATCATGCACGAGCACGATAACGAGACGACCACACAACAGCAGGCAGACGCCGTCGCCGAGGATTTGGACACGGCGCTCGCACGCCTGCAAGAGATGGAGCAGGCATTAGAGGAACAGAAGAACCTCTACCTGCGCACGCTTGCCGATTTTCAAAACTACCGACGACGCCAGCAGGACGAGATGGAACGCCAACGCGCCCTCCTGCTAGAATCGCTGATGGAATCGCTGATGCCGATTCTGGACAACTTTGAGCGCGCCCTGCAAGCCGCGGAGATGACCCGCGACTTGGACTCGCTCCTTGAGGGCGTGCGCATGACCGAACGCCAAATCAAAGCCCTGCTCGAACGGTACGACATCTATCCCATCCACGCTATCGGGCAACCGTTCGACCCGAACCTGCACGAAGCGATTCAGCGCGTGGAGAGCGATGAGTATGAGGACGGGATTGTGATTGACGAGGTGGAGCGGGGCTATCGGCTCGGCGATCGAGTTATTCGCCCCAGCCGTGTGATTGTGGCAAAGAAGCCCGAAAAACCCACAGAACATAAAGGACTGGATATCGAGGTATGAGACGCTATTTTGGCACTGACGGCGTTCGCGGGGTGGCGAACGACCTGCTAACCCCCGACTTTGCGCTCGCTTTGGGGCGCGCAATTGCTCAGCAACTCCTGCGACACAGCCAACCGAACCATACGCCCACCGTGTTGATTGGGCGCGATACCCGACGCAGTGGGGCGATGTTGGAGTGCGCGCTCATCAGCGGACTCTGCTCGGTAGGGGTGAATGTGACCTCGGGGGGCGTGATGCCGACCCCCGCAGTCGCCTACCTCACGCGCGAGGGACACTATGACCTGGGGATTGTGCTCTCCGCCTCGCATAACCCCGCTCAAGACAACGGTATCAAACTCATCGGGGGCGACGGCTACAAGTTCCCCGATGAGTACGAAGCCGAGATCGAGCAACTGATGAGCGAGGCGCCCCAACCGTTCCCCTACGCTAAGCCCCACCTCATCGGCACTTGGCACTACGACGAGCGTGAAAGCGAGCAGTACCTGCACTACCTGCTCCATCTGATGCGCGAGGCAACGGGTGAGCGCGAACCCCTACGAGGGATACATATCGCAGTGGACTGTGCGAACGGCGCGGCAAGTCAGTTCGCGCCGACCTTACTCCACGAGCTGGGCGCACGGGTGAGCCTGTTCTACGCTGAGCCTGACGGCGACAACATCAACTTGAATTGCGGTTCCACCCATCTCGATGCCCTGCGCCAAGTGGTGCAGGAAACGGGTGCGCATCTCGGCGTGGCATACGATGGCGACGCTGACCGCGCACTCTTCTGCGATGAGAAGGGGCAGTTGGTGGACGGCGACGCGGTGATGACCCTTTGGGCGCTCACTCGGCACAAGCAGAACTCTCTCCATCCCCCGATGGTGGTCGCTACCCAGATGAGCAATCTCGGAATGGAACGACGGCTCCAAGCGGTGGGTATCCAGCTCCTGCGCACGAAGGTGGGCGACCGCTATGTGGTCGAGGCGATGCGCCAACACGATGCGCTCATCGGGGGTGAGCAGTCGGGGCATATCATCTTTGCGGAGCGCGCTACCACAGGGGACGGACTTATCACCACGCTGGAGGTGCTCGCCCTCTACCGCCACCACGAGCGACCTTTCTCTGAGATTGCGCACCCGTTCACACCTTATCCCCAGAAGTTGGAGACAATCCCTGTGCGCGATAAACACGCTTGGCAGGACAATGACGCTATCTTAGCCGAGAAAGCGCGCGTTGAGAGCCTACTGGGCGAGCGGGGACGGCTCAACATCCGCGCTTCGGGCACGGAAAACGCCGTGCGCGTGATGGTCGAAGCCGAAACGCCCGAACTGGTCGAGGAGTGTCTCCAATCGATAGCAGAGGTCGTGCGCCGAGAGTTGGGGTAGTGGGGTTGTCATTCCAACCCCTATTGTCATTCCGAATGCCCAAGCCACAAGAAACTCCCCTCTCCCACAGCGTGCTTACTGCACGACACTTTTTTGAGGGAGAATACAAAATGGGCGCACACGGGGGTGCGCCCCTACTCAGCATCCTTACCTGTAGGGGCAGACCCCCGTGTCTGCCCTTCTAAACAGAAGCCAAACTTAGGCACAAGCACGAAAAACTGTCGTGCAGTAAGCCCACAGCGTGGGAGAGGGGCAGGGGGTGAGGACTGACCCAGAAGCACACGGGCGAGACGCCCGTGCTACAGTAGGAGAGGGGCAGGGGGTGAGGGCTACACAGAACCTCACCCCCCCAGCCCCCCCTCTCCGCGAACGACCCTGCTCGTCATTCCGAGCGAAGCGAGGAATCTCCCCTCTCCCACAGCGTGGGAGAGGGGTAGGGGGTGAGGGCTGAGACTCTCCTCTCCCACAGCGTGGGAGAGGGGCAGGGGGTGAGGGCTGAGACTCCCCTCTCCCACAGCGTGGGAGAGGGGCAGGGGGTGAGGGCTGTTAACCTATATTCAGCGTGAGAGTTCACCCACGAGAATATCTCCACGCTTCACAACGCCTCGATAGGAGAAGGTGAAGCCGTTCTCGTTATTCGGGACGGCGAAACGCACTCCAATCGTGTCGGGGTCGCCCTCTTCGCTCCTTGCGGGGCGGTTATCTTCCACACGCACGATGACGACACCGCGCTCACGGCGCAGACCAGCATTCGTGCGCACCGTCGCAATCGCAGGACCTGTGAAAGTAGCGACCTTGTTCTCGGTGTCCACTTCCAAGTTGCGCAAGCTGCTCATGTTGATTTCGACCATCCCGCGCTCCCCTCGGAACGCAAAGCCGAAGTTGCCTCGCAGGTAGGTCTGCCCACGCGCCTCCACTTGAGCCACTTTGAACCCAAATCGGGCGTTGGGCTGCTCCGCGTCAGGTGCGCCTGCAAAACCAGCACCGACTGCGCCAACCGCACTTATCTGAGCATAGGCAAAAGCTGCCAAAGCGCCAATCGCTGTAAGCCACATCAGTTTACGCTTCATCGTTGAAACCCTCCTTCTAAGTGTCAGGCGTCTGCCTGCAAGCCTTTATACGCCTCGATTTTGGGAATGTTCGATAGGCGTGAAAGGTATAATAGGCTATCGGTTGGCGCAGTCGTTGGCTGAGTCAAGCGAGTTTGGGGGAACAAACAATGATAAGACAGCGAATCGGACAGTTGAATCATCTGTGGAACATTGCGAAGGAGCTCTCACCTAAAGTGGTGGAGCAGGAACTCCTGACGCCTTTTCGGATTGCTCTCGTTGGGCATTCCGACCGTGTGGAGGCGGTATGGCGTGTGCTGACCCACGGCGCCAGCCCGACCACTTTGCAGACCGCTGCGGAGTATGTGAAGCGGTTCGAGGGACCGCCGAGTGAGGAGTTCGACTTCGTTCTCGGTTGCGACGCGCTGGAGGTGCCCCAAGATGCGATTGAAGCGGTGGTCGACCATTTCCAACAGCACGAGTTCCCACTGGTGGCGTTGGCGCGTGTCTTGCCTGGCACACGGGAGGTAGTGGTGAACCGCATCGTGGAGGATGTCGCCACGCTGAACGCAGGGATTGCGATGCTCTCCTCTCTGCCGAGCGTGTTCCCACTGTTGGGCATTCTGGCTCCGCCCGCCGCCGTTGCCGATATGGTCATCCTGACCAAGAACCAGATGCTGATGGTGCTGAGAGTGGCTTCGGCGTTTGGCAAGAAGCCCGACTGGCGCGAGCGATTGCCTGAAATGGGCACGGTGCTGGGCGCGGCGTTCGGCTGGCGTGCGGTTGCGCGACAACTGGTCGGACTGGTGCCAGGGGGTATCGGGATGGTGGTCAAGGGCATGATTGCCTACGCAGGCACGCTCACGGTGGGGCGCGCCGCTGCGTGGTACTACGCCACTGGCAAAGCGCCCAGCAAAGCCGAACGCGAACGGCTCTATCAACAGGCGTGGGAGGAAGCGCGCTCTAAGAGCAAGGACTGGAACCTACCCTCGCAAGGATGAAGTGGCTCGGCGGGCTGGTGCTACTGCTCTTGCTTAGTTGGGGGGTCGCCCATGCCCGCCCTGAGCGAACGCAACTGCCGAACGGTCTACAGGTCATCACCGAGCGCGTGCCCGAAATGCCTCTCGCGGCGTTGGAGGTGTGGGTGCGCGCAGGCACGGCTCACGAGACGCCCGAAACCTCAGGTGTCGCCCATCTGCTGGAGCATCTGCTGTTCAAGGGCACACGCAACTCCCCGAAAGGTGCGCTGGACGCGGTGTTCGAGCGGTCGGGCGGACTGCTTGAAGCGAACACCGAGCGCGATTGGGTGCGCTTTCGAGCGACCGTGCTGAAGGACCGCTGGCAGGAGCCTCTGCAGATGTTGCTGGCGCACCTGTTTGAACCCCTCCTGCCTGAAGGGGAGCTAGAACGGGAGCGGGCGATTATTTTGGGCGACGAGTATGCCTTGCACTGGCTCAGCCCTGTTCGGGTAGCGCGGTATCAACTCTTCGCCGAGCGGTTTCCAGAGCATCCTTACGGTTTGCCCCTGCTGGGCGACCCGAAACGCCTGCGCCAGAGCGATATTCAGACCGTTCGTGCCTTCCACCACCAGCACTATGTGCCGAGCAACTTTGTGGTGGTCTTAGTGGGCGATGTGGTGCATGAGGAGGTGTTGAGAGCAGTAGCTGATACCCTCTCTGCCTCGATGAGCCCTCACCCACCCCAGCCCTCCCTCTCCCAAGGCTTTGGGAGAGGGAGGGAGTCGAGGCTCCCCTCTCCCGAAGCGTCGGGAGAGGGGCAGGGGGTGAGGGCTACACAGAACCTCACCCCCCCAGCCCCCCTCTCCGCGAACGACCCTGCTCGTCATTCCGAGCGAAGCGAGGAATCTCCCCTCTCCCACAGCGTGGGAGAGGGGCAGGGGGTGAGGGCTGACCCAGAAGCACACGGGCGAGACACCCGTGCTACAGTGGGAGAGGGGCAGGGGGTGAGGGCTGACCCAGAAGCACACGGGCGAGACGCCCGTGCTATAGTGGGAGAGGGGCAGGGGGTGAGGGCTGACCCAGAAGCACACGGGCGAGACGCCCGCGCTACACTGGGAGAGGAGCAGGGAGTGCGGGAAGTCCTAACCCTCTCACTGCCCGCACCACCTGCTCATCAGACCGATGCCCTTATCCTCACCGAACTGTTGCGAATCGCCCTCGCTGAACCCTATCTCGGACTGCTCTACGCACGGTTCAGCGAAAATGAGACGCGCCTTCCGTTCAGCCAACTGCGTTCCGAGTTTCTGCCCCGCACCCAGCAGGGGTTGGTAGCGTTCTTCTTCCTGCCTCCCATCCCCGAAATGCCCGATTGGCAGGCGCAAGTAAAAGCGCGCTGGCAGACTGCGCTGGAACGCATCACCTCAGGTCAAGCACGAGGCTGGTTGGAACAGGCGAAATCCATCGCCATCACCCGTCACCAACTGCAAATGGCGAACCCGATTGAACGCGCACGGCTCTACGGTCTCTACGCCACGCTCAACATTCCCAATCTGCCAAACGAATGGGTAGCGCGCGTTCAAGCCGTTCCGCCTGAAGCGATTGAGGCTTACCTGCGTCAACTGCTGGAGGGGCAGACCCCCGCCAAAATCGAAACCGAGCGCGCCCCGACCCCACCCCCTGCCGAGCGCACGACACCTCAACTCGGCTCGCCTGTGCGCTTGCGCTTAGCTAACGGCATTCGCATCATTCACTTGCCTACCCAAAACAGCGACACGCTCCATCTGCAACTGATTCTCCACACGCCACCCAGCCTGCGCGAGCCGAGAGGAGTTGCTGAGCTGACCGCGCGCCTGCTCTTCACCAGCACTCAGAACGAGACCGAAGCAACCCTCGCCTACCGAATGGCGCGTTCGGGGGGGAGCCTGCGCCTCTTCTGGGAACCGAACGGCATTCGCGTGGCGGTGGTCGCTCGCACGAATAGTCTGCAGAATATGCTCTCCCTGTTGGCGGAGGGATTCCTGCGCCCTGAGTTCACACCCGAAGCGTTCCAACGGGCGAAGGCAATCGCCCTTGCCGAGCGTCGGTGGTCGGACGGCGCGCGCGAATGGAACGCCTACAGCGCGCTGACCGATTTCAGCACCGAAGAGTCGCTCCAGAGGGTTAGCCTTGCCGATGTGCGCCGATTCTACCAAGCCTGCTTCCGCCCAGAGAACTTGGTGGTCGTCTCGGCGGGCAACCTCCGCCCTGAGCAGGTCTCTACCTTCGTGAACCAGTTTTTCGGTTCAGGTTGGAGCGTGGAAGGCGCACGAACCCGATTGGAGCCACCTGCTCAGCCCAATCTGGCGCGAACCACTCTCACACGCTCAGCGGAGGGACTGACTTACTGGGCGTATCGATTCGACCTGCCAATCCAATCGCCTGAGCAGGTGGCAACAGGGCTGGTGTTGCAAACCGTGCTTTCGGGTGGCAAGGGTTCACGCCTGTTCCGTGAGATACGCGAGGGGCTGGGCTGGGGCTACGACTTCGGTGGCATCCACCTGCTGGAACCCCATCGGCTCCAACTGTTGGGTTTCATCCAAGCAGGATGCCCCTCCGAGAAGCCTTCCAGCCTGCTGACGGAACGAATGACCCAACCCCTCCGAGCAGAGGAGGTTCAGCGCGCCAAAGCCTACCTAATCGGCAACTGGTGGCGCGACCGAATGGAACTGAGCGAATATCTGCGCCGTCTTGCTGAGGCTGAACTCTCTGGGGTGGGCATCGAGCTGGAGACCGAGTTCCCGAAGTGGATAGAGGCAGTCTCGTTGGAGGCGGTGCAGGGGCTGATGGAATCGTTTCGCCAGCGCATTCAGGCAGACCAGCCGTATTTGCCCACTAACGGTACGAACACACATTCGCCATAGGTGCGCGTGAAGAGGTTCTCGCCCTTCTTGGTGACGAGCGTGAGGTGTTGATAGGTGCGCGTGCCCATCGGTAAGAGCAGTCGCCCCCCATCAGGATTGAGTTGCTCCAGAAAGGGGGGTGGAATGCGTTCAGGACACCCTGCCGTCACAAGGATACAGTCGTAGGGCGCATAGGGTGGGAACCCGCGCGTGCCGTCGCCCATTACCCACACTATCGGGGGCAGGTTCAGTTGGCGCAGGCGATGGAACGCGCCCAACGCCAGTCTGGGGAACCGCTCTACCGTGACGAGTTCTCGACATAGTAGGCGCAGAATCGCCGTCTGGTAGCCCGACCCTGTGCCGATTTCCAGCACGCGTTCGTGCCCTTGCAGTTTCAGCAGGGAGGTCATCTGCGCCACGAGCGAAGGCTGAGAGATGGTCTGCCCCTCACCGATTGGTAGGGCGTGGTCGATGTAGGCATAGGGTTGCTGTTCGGGGGGCACGAGCAGGTGGCGTGGCACTTTGCGCATCGCCTCCAGCACGCGCTCATCTGCAACCCCGCGCCCACGAATGTGCTGGATGAGCGCGTCCAACTGAGCGGAATAGTCCACGCCGTTGACCCCTCGCAATCTGCTAATCGAGATTCGAGCGGGGATACGATTATCCTGCCCTATTGCACTTTTCGGTTTCTCGGAGATAGGTGTGGTCTATGCTTCCCTAAGGCTGGCTCTCACTGTCATAGATTGCTAAGGCTTCGTCAAGATCCAATATCCCAGAAGCAGACAAGCAGAAGGGAACAAAATAGCGAAACAAACTCCTGAAAATTTCCATATCAACTCAGCCAAAGCAATCAAGTGCGACCACCTTAGCTGTCTCAAAGAGTCCACTGAAAGTCGGGGTGTACAGAGTGTACAAAAGAGGCTACACCCGACCGTCCAAAGAAGTGAGAGCATCATACTGCGCCCCATCACGACATAAATATCGCCCCAACCCACTTGCTTCCACAACAACGGGCTGATAACCCACACCGATGCTGTAAACAACAGTATAAGCGAAACGAGCCAGCGCACCACGACGATAGCCCATCTAGACAGTCTCGTAAGAATCGTCCCTTCTCTATGCATAGTGAACCCCTCCCCACTCCTGCCTTACTACACGACAGTTTTTCGTACTTGTGCTTGAGTTGGGCTTCTGTTTGGCAGGGCAGACACGGGGGGTCTGCCCCTACGGGTAAGGCGGTTGTGTAGGGGCGCACCCCCGTGTGCGCCCATTCTCTATTCTCCCTCAAA
>FWWL01007348.1_pt1 | contig 15085 bp, 13 predicted proteins | sample 2228331 | NCBI WGS metagenome assembly FWWL01 (sample SAMEA103939775, study PRJEB20133) | metagenome
AGGTTATTTTGAAATTAAAAAGGGAGATTTTGAGAAAAAATTTAACTGAAGAGAAGATTATAAAACTTTTAAAAAACAGAGGTTTCGAATGGGACATAATTAAAAAGCTTATAAGAGAATGATGATTATAGTAAGTGTTTTATTAATTTTTGGCTGTCAGCATAATACAGCTTAACAATTATTTAGCCCTGAGAAGATAGAAGCTTTAAAAAATAGCATTGGCAAATTATGCGAGAATAATCAAAGGAAAAATTGATTGCAATTTGGATAGTATTGTAATAAACCCTATTAAAGTTTTTACCTTAAAATTTTAAATCTTGGTAACTCTTGAAAACATAAAAAAAGTTTACAATGAACCAAACAAATTTGTTGTATTTGAAGGATTAAACTTAAAAGTAAATGAAAGTGAAGTTGTGGCAATTATTGGACCATCAGGAAGTGGTAAGACAACACTATTAAATATTATTGGAATTATTGATAGACCTGATGAAGGCAATGTTATAATTTTGGAACAAAATGTAAATAAACTAAATGATGATCAAAAAGCAGATTTTAGAAACAAGAATTTAGGTTTTATTTTTCAAATGCCACATCTTATAAATGAACTTAATGTTTTTGAGAATGTTATAATTCCAAGCTTAATAAACTATAAGTTTGCAAATAGTAAGGTTAAAAAGAGAGCTTTGGAACTTTTGGAATATATGGATCTTTTAGAAAAAAAAGATAATTATCCAAATGAAATCTCTGGTGGAGAGAAGAGAAGGGTTGAAATTGCAAGGGCTTTGATGAATAATCCAAAAGTTTTAATAGCGGATGAACCAACTGCCAATTTGGACCCAAGCCTTAAGTTTTCAATTATGGAACTATTTTCTAAAATTAGGAGTGACTTTAAAACCACAATTATATTTTCGACACATGATTATGACATTTTAAAATATGCAGATAGGGTTTATAAGATTGAGAATAAAGGATTGATAGAAGCTAATAAAATTGTCTAATAAGTTTGTCCAATTAAGAACTGCTTAATAGTAGAGAAAGTGAACTAAATATAACCTATTTACTGGACAATCTATCTGATTATATTATTTATCCTTTAAAATTTTAAGACCATGTTTCTTTTGATTTTACCATTACAAATGAAGCATCATGAACATTCAACGGAAAACATGCAAATGGTAACAATAACCCTTAATGTTGTTGATGAAAAGGGAAATCCAATACCTTATTGTGCCTATACTTTGTATAAGGAGAATACTCAGATTGCTGGTGGATATTGTGATGAAAAAGGAAATATTAAAATTGAACATTTGGAATTTGGAAGCTATGTGCTTAATGTTGAATACATCGGTTATGAGAAGAAGATAATTAGTATAAATGCGAATAAAAAAGATGTGAATTTAGGGAGAGTTTCACTAAGTCCAAAAGGTGTATTATTACAAGAGCAAAGAGTAATTACACAACCACCTCAAATTACATATGAAGAAGGAAAAAGGATAATAAGACCTTCACAGGATATAGTAAATTCAGGAGGAACTGCATTTGATGTTCTAAAAAATGTTCCAGGTATTAGAGTAGATCCTCAAACAGATTATGTTGAAATGAGGGGTTCAACAAATATAACACTTTATATAAATGGAAGACCTACAAGTTTGGAAGTAAGTGAAGCATTAAAGCAAATAGCAGCAAGTCAAATTGATAGAATTGAGATAATTACAAATCCATCTGCAAAATACGAAGCGGAAGGAAGCACTATTATGAATATTGTTCTAAAAACTTCAAAAGAGGAGGGATTGAATTATTCTTTAAATTTAAGGGCAGGAACATACAATAATTATGGTGGTAATTTACTATTTGGTATTTCAAGAAATAGATATAAAATTTCAAGTTCGATAAATTATAACAGTTTCAATTTCCCATTTAAGATGAATGTTGAAAGGCATTTTTCAAATGATAGTATTATAACAAGTGCGAATGGTTCAAGATATTCTAATCCTTATGGTATTAGATTAAATTTGGATTATAATTTGACAAAAAATGATATTATAAGTTTTGAAGGAAATTTATCGCATTGGAGTTTTAATTTTGGTGGAAGTGGTGTAACATCTGGTAGTAGAAATTATAGCTCTGAATTCCATTCAAATAGAGGGGGATTAAATAGTTCAATTTTCCTTGGATATACTAGAAATTCATTTAACTCAGGTATGTTTTATAGCCAGAGGAATGTAGATGAATTATCGTATAATTATGATAGGGATATGAATGGAAATATTATTGATGGAAATAAATCAACAGAAAATGGTCCTGCAAGTAATATAAGATTTAATTTTGATTTTGATAATAAAAAGCTTGCATTTGGATATCTTTTAACAATTTTTAACAATACTGATAGTGTGAATTATTATAGCTACGATATAAATAGGAATGATTTTGTTTTGGAAAATAGCTTTAATGTTAATTTTTATAGAATTACAAATGGAACTTATTTAACATATAATCGAAACTATAAGAATTTTGATTTTCAAATTGGAACAAGAATAGAGCATACAAGAAGGAATATTGAAAATTATCAAAAAGAATATCTTGATTTATTCCCTTCACTAAATTTATCGTATAAGCTTTCAATTTCAAATCAAATATATTTTAATTATTCAAGGAGGATAAATCATCCAAGAATTTGGCAACTTGAACCATTTGAAATCCATTTAGATCAGATCTCAAAGAGAAGAGGAAATCCAAATTTAGACCCTGAGTATAGTGATGTATTTGAAATTGGCTTTCAAAATCTATTCTTAAATTTAAGTTTATATTACAGGAAGACGGACAGAACCATTGAAGGGATTACAGTATTTGAAAATGGATATTTTCTAAGCTATCCTGAAAATGTTGGAATTTCTGAATTTTATGGTTCTGAAATTTCATTTAACTTTACAAGAGGGAAATTTTTGGATTTCAATACTTCATTTAACCTTCATCAACATAATATATATTCAGATATTATTCAAAAAAGAACAGGTTATATGCTCAAATCATCATTAAGAATTCTATTTTTACAAATTAGTTCAGCATATAATAGTGCAATGCCAACATCACAAGGTAAAATGCTCGAAAATTATTATGTAGATATAGGTTTAAGAGTTCCATATAGGAACTTTGCATTTATTTTAAACTTTCAGGATGTATTTAAAACTTCTCAATTTGGGACGGTTATAGAACAATCTAATTTTTATCAATATCAAAGTTCAAAAAGATCATGGCCATCTATACAGTTTTTATTAATTTACAATTTCCAACAATATAGGAAATTAAATAAACCAAAACATCAAGATGAAGAAGGAGAATTTGAAGGATTTTAATGAAAGCTCTTTGCTTTGATGTTGGAGGAACATATTTGAAATATGGTATTATTGAAAATTATAATGTTTTGTATTTTAATAGAGAGCTTACAAATAAAGAAAATTTAGAGGAACAGTTAAATAGTGTTATAAATAAATTTGAATGTGATGGAATTTGTATAGGATTTGCGGGCATTGTAAAGAATAATAAGGTTATTTTTGCACCAAATGTAAAAACATATGAAGAAAGAGAATTAAAGTTAAATACGAATAAAAAAATTTTAATAGATAATGATGCAAATTTGTTTACACTTGGTGAATATACGAAGCTTAAAAATTATAAAAATATAATTGGCATTACAATTGGAACAGGTATAGGAGGTGGAATAATAATAGATGGGAAGTTGTATAGAGGTAGAGGGGGTGCAGGTGAGATTGGTCATATTACGATTGATCAAAATGGACCACTTTGTAATTGTGGAAAATTAGGATGTATTGAAGCATATATTGGTGAAGCTTACTTTCCAAAATATTTTGAAAGGGTATTTAGAATGAAGTTAACTGCAAATGAAATATATAAATTAGCAAGAGATGGAAATTTAGATGCATTGGAATTTTGGAAGTGGTTTTCAGATAAACTTTCAGTATTAATAAATAATTTATGTGCTATATTTGACCCTGATGTTATTGTAATTGGTGGTGGTGTATCAAATGCATTTGGAATTTTTAATAAACATTTAAAGTTGGACTATGATATTATAGTTAAAAAGAGTGAGCTTGGTGAATATGCAAGTTTAATAGGGGGATATGAACTGTTAAAAAATGATAATTAATCTATTCTCAAAAAATATAAAAATTTGCTCATATTTTGATTTAAATAACAGCTTTCTGAAACATTTTTTATCACAAAGCGAAAACTTTGATGAAATTGTATATCTTAAAAAATATACTGGTGTTTCAAAATTTGATGAAAAGAGAAAAGTTATCTATGTGAATGAAGCTGATAATGCTTATAGGATTTTAATTTATGCTCTAAGAAGTTTTTATGCATTGGATTATAAGGATGGTTTGCTATTACATGCAAGTGCAATATCAAAAGATGGTAGAAGGGCAATTTTATTTGTTGGACCACCAGCTAGTGGTAAGACAACAATTTTAACAAATGCACTTAGAAATGGTTATTACTATATTGCAGAAGATCTACTATTTGTAAATGATGAATTTTGTTCATTATCCGCTCCTTTTAAAGTTTTAGAAATTGAAAAAATTACAAAGAAAGCAAAAATTGAAACTATCTACTTTGTGAGTTTTAAATATGGTGCTAAGTTTGTTAAAATTGCATTAAGTGGTGATGAGAAAAAAAGACTTTTATTTGAAAGTCTCTTTAATACGAAAGCTTTAAGTTTTCAATTTGAAACATTTAAAAATTTATTGAAATTGCCATCTTACTATGTTATGTATTCAAATTGTAAAAACCTATTGGATATTATTTGAGATGAGATTGTCCAGTAATTCCTAAGAAGTCATTTTCTAGTTAAGTTGTTAAGGATTTTTAAGGACTGTAATGTATTAACTATTTATTGGACAAACTTCAGTAATTCCAAAATATGCTTTAAAATTTTAGACCTTGATAAAGAAGGAGGGTATTTATGTTTTTGTTTATCATAGTATATATAAGTGAGAGGGTGTATATTTCAAATGCTGGTGAGTGGCAATATTCTCAATCACCTGATATAGGAACTGCTATAAGAATAGCCACACCTAATCAAAAGATAAATCCACTTGTTGAGAAAAAAATCAACATATACTCAGGTTATAAAGTCCCTATCAATAATTCACAAATTATGGATAGTCTCTCACAAGAGGTTAGAATAACATATTCAGGAACTGTTAGAGATGTAAAAGCTATGTATTCAAAAAGAGTAGGTAAAGTTGTATACGTTTGGAGCGAAGAGGATAACTCTTGCCCAGGAACGGGTCAACAAAGGCTTAAACTTCATGTTTGGAAAGAAGATGCTCCATACATGTTCGTATTTAATTGGTGTGGGACATCAGATCCAGATATTGCTATTGGTGATACTAATAGATGGGCTTTGATTAGCTTTAATGATGCAGCTGATGATAGTTTATATTGGATATATTATGACTTAATAGCGGATAGCTTATCTTACTACTATTGGGCATATGAGCCAGCTAATTTTTATTATAGCAACACTCAAACTTGTGAATGGTGGGAAAGCTTTACTGTATTTCAGGAACCGTTGCCCAACGGTAATTATGCTACTTTCTTTACAGAAGTTGTAAGGTGGTGGCAATCTACAAATAGTAGTTGTCCATATTCTCCTGGTCAAAATATCGATTCATCTGGTTCATATATTGGAAGTTTTTTATTCAGAGGTTCTCCTCCACTTGGTGTTATAAGTGGTAGTTATAAAAATGTATTAGGCTTTATGTATTTTTATGCTAATCCTACATCTGACAAAGGGAGGAGGATATCTATAAACTTTGGAAGAGATTATTTATATCATCCTATTGCAAAAAATAATAACAATTTATATTTTATGGCATATGAAGTTGAGATTTGGAGGCCACCAGTAAATATAGTTAATAAATGGCAGTGGATAGATTTTGTGGTTCTGAATTCAAGTAGAGATACTATAAACACTGGAACTGTTGCAAATAGACTTACACCTTTTGGTGTAAGCAATTACATAGCTGCGAACTTTCCAGAAGATACATTTCCTTCAAAACATCCAGATATAGCAAGTAATGGAAGTTCATTTACCGTTGGTTTTACAAGAATTTGGATAAATTCAAATAATTTTGATAATTCAACAGGTGATTATGATATTGGGAGAAGATATGTTGCATTTTCTACACCTACATGCTCAAATAACAGATGGTGCATATATGGTGGAGATTATGCTGCAAGAAGTGGAAGGAGGGAATATCATCCAAGAATTGAGTTTGATTTGCAAAATTATATTTTAGCATATGGAGATTCAATGTTCTCATTACCTTCTTCAAAATTAAGGTGGAGAGAGATTTGTGGTGGAAATTGTTATTCAGATACAGCTGGAAGGGTTGTAACAAATAATTTATTTAGATATGCATGGAATACAATTACAAGCTCATTTGATTTGGTTCCAACATATGATACTGTAAGATGCGTTGATAATAGCTGGAGAAGGGTTATGAGATTTGTTTATATTAAGACACTTTCGGGAACCGATAGAGATATATATTACAGGAAAATGGTATATACAGGCTGTATAACACCTGTAAGCTCTAATGAAAAACAGCAAAGAGATTTTTATTATAATGCCAAAAGCAAGTTTCTTAGTGTAAATGTTGATGAAGTTAAGCTTTATGACCTAAGCGGGAGAATAGTAGGAACTTATAGAAGAGGAAATCATAAACTTGACAAACTAAATAAAGGTGTTTATTTTATAAACGGTAAGTATGAAATTTTAGTATTTTAAAACATTAAATTGAACCTAGCCTATAACAAAATCTATTTCCTTCTTGTATTCTTTAACTGCCTTTAATAGTTTTGGATAATTTCTAAGTTTTGGGTCATTTTGAAGAAGCATCAAGCTATCCTTCCTTGCAATTGAAATAATTTTTTTATGTTCTAAATCCAATAAATTAGTAAATCTAAATTCCTTTATGCCATGTTGTTGTGTTCCAAGTAAATCACCAGGTCCTCGTATTTCTAAATCAATTTCTGACAGTTTAAATCCATCAGTATATTCAACTATTGCATTTAATCTTCTTTTGGCATCTTCACTAACTTTTGCAGGTGTAATAAGAACACAATATGCAGTATCATTTGAGCGCGAAATTCTACCTCTTAATTGATGCAATTGTGAAATACCAAATCTCTCTGCATGCTCAATAATCATAATTGTAGCATTTGGAATATCAATACCAACTTCTATCACTGTTGTAGCAATCAAAATATGAAACTTACCGTTTCTAAAATCCTCCATATTTCTTTGCCTTTCAAATCTATCCATCCTTCCATGAACTATACCAACTGAAATTTCTTTTGGTTTAATACTATCAATAAATTTGTAAATCTCTTCAACTGCTCTTACTTCAAGCTTTTCACTTTGCTCTATAAGTGGTGCTACTACATAAGCTTGCTTTTTTCTATTTAGAATTTCCTTAAATAGCCATTGATATACAATTTCTCTCTTATCATCAAATACCCACTTGGTTATAATTTTGGTATTAAATGGTTTTTGGTCAATTATTGAAACATCCAAATCTCCATAGAATGTTAATGCTAAGGTTCTTGGAATTGGTGTTGCGGTCATAACCAAAAAGTGAGGTGTCCATTCACTTGATTTTTTAATCAATAATGCTCTTTGATTTACACCAAATCTATGTTGTTCATCTATTATAGCAAGTCCAAGTTTTTTAAACTTAACATCCTCAACTATTAAGGCATGTGTTCCAACAACCAAATCTATTCTACCTTCTCTTAAATCTTTTAGAATTTTCTGTTTTAAACTTTGCTTCGTATCACTAACCAATAGTTCAATCTTAACATTTAGGCCATATGTCAAATAGCTCATAACATTAGATAGTTGTTCTGCTAATATCTCAGTTGGTGCCATTATTGCAACTTGATAACCATTTTCAATTGCAATTAGTGATGAATAGAGTGCTACAATAGTCTTACCACTTCCAACATCTCCTTGAAGTAGTCTATGCATCGGTATATCTTTATTTAAATCTTCTTCAATTTCTTTAATTACCTTCATTTGGGCAGGTGTTAATTTAAATGGTAATTTTTCAACTAATTTATCTGTTAAAACTCCCTTCCTTTCGATCCTTGGTGCAAAAAGCTGCTTATATTGAGCAGATAGAAATAAATTCAAAAAGAATATAAGCATCTCTTCATATACAAGTGCTTTTCTTGCTTCATTAGTATCTACAATTTTTTTTGGTCTATGGATTGTATCCAAAATTGCCCATTTATTAGGAATGTTTCTTGGTTCTTTAAGCTCATGAGGTAGTATATCCAGTTGTTCATCTATATCTTGCTTATAATTATCAAGTGTATAATAAATAATCTCTCTTAAAAATTCATTGCTAATTCTCTCAGTTAGTGGATATACAGGAATAATACCCATTAGTGCACTTTTGCTATTTCCATCTCTTAAAACTTCAAATTCTGGAAAAAGCATTCTATAACTACCTTTATATTTATAAACTTTTCCTGCGCATAGCACTTTATCTCCACTCTGAAAATAGGATAGAATATAGTTCATCTTCTTCCAAACAAGCTCCAAAAATTCATTATCACACTTTAAAACGACAATATTTTCATCCCCAATAGTTCCCTTTGAAATAACTTCTCCAATCGTTATAATATCGGTGCCTACAATAGCATTTCTCAATTGAACAATTTCAGACCTATTTAAGTATCGTCTCGGGATGTGATATAGTAAATCCTTTATTGTATAAATACCAAGCTTATTCAATCGCTTAGCTCTAACCTCACCTACCCCTTTTAAAAACTTGATGTTAGTATTTAAATCCATTTACTGGACAATTATCACTCCCTTCATGCCCATTGAACAGTGGGGTCTGCAAAAGTAATGAAATGTTCCTGATGAATCGAATACCTTTCCAAAAGATTGTCCATTAGAAAGCAATCCTGAATCCCATCTCCCATCAGCATTGCAGTTGGTTCCACTTGTGCTTGTATGAGAGTTAGAACCTCTATTGAACCATAAAATTGTATCTCCTTTACTTATAACAACAGAGTCAGGTCTAAAGTAATTATCATATATCTCTATAACAATTTTATGCTCAGTTGAAGGTGGGGGCTCAACAGCACTCTTTCTGCAAGCAAAAAGTCCAATACAAGCAATTACTAAGTTTACCAGAAATTTACTTTTCATGATTTACCTCGTCTATCAAAAAATGGAAAGTATAAAATTGGCAATAAAAACCAAAGAATAGGAATGCTTAGAATAATCCTTCTTATTGCATAAAATCCTCTATAAACTTTGTCATTTTCAACATAAATTACTTCGTTAGTATTATTGCTTGGATCAAAGGTAAAATTTTTCGAAAAATTATTTACTATTCTAACTGTTCTTTTACAAAGCTTACAGTTCCCATCATAAATTATTAAGCGCATTTTCTATCTCATCATAATTTGGCTCATTTGTAATTTCATTTACAAGCTGAATATATCTAATTTTATTTTCTCTATCCAAAATAAATATACATCTTGCTAAAAGACCAATCTCACTTACATAAACACCATAATTTATACCAAAACTTCTATATTTATAATCAGAAAGTGTTATAACTCTTTTTATATTATTTGCACCACACCATCTATTTTGAGCAAATGGTAAATCCATACTAATTGTAATAAATATATAATCATCAGAATATTTTAGCATAAGCTCATCTATCTTCTTTGTTTCCATTGAACAAACACTCGTATCTAATGAGGGGACAGAAGATATTACCTTTATCTTATTTGGAAAATCATTAAGTGCGATGTCTTTTAGTTCTTTATTGATTGCAACAAAGCCAGGTGCATATTCTCCAACATTTGGAAATCTACCTATCAAATTTACTTTATTCCCCTTAAAAGTTACTATAGTTTTGAAAGTTTAAAGGACAATTGTTTAATAACAATTTTACCCCTTTTTATCTATCTATTTTAGCCTTCTTTTCCTTTACTGCTTAATAGGTTTAATAGGTTTACCCAAGTTTGTCCAATAATTCATTAGGGTATTTTGAATAATTGACTATGAATATATAAGCTACTTATTGGACAATTTTAGTGCTTTAAAATTTTATCGTTATGAAAAACTTAAAAATGAAGAAGGAGGTTAGAACCATAAAAAGAACGATGGATAAGATAAGAGTGAACATTGGATTGAGTGCATATATTCTATTGTCTATGCTCTTTTTCTCACCCTCATATGCCCAAAACACATGGTGTAAGACAATAGGAGGAAGTCTTAAGGATCGAGGCTCTTCAATTATCCAAACAACAGATGGTGGATATGCTATTGCTGGATGGACTTACTCTTTTGGTGCAGGTTATAATGATGTTTATGTAATAAAGCTTAATGCAAGTGGAAATATACAATGGACTAAAACAATAGGAGGGAGTGGTAAAGATTCGAGCTCTTCAATTATCCAAACGACAGATGGGGGATATGCTATTGCTGGAGTGACTGAGTCTTTTGGTGCAGGTGGTTATGATGTTTATGTAATAAAGCTTTCCGCAAATGGAAATATAGAGTGGACTAAAACAATAGGAGGAGATAGCATTGATCATGGCCGTTCAATTATCCAAACAACAGATGGTGGATATGCTATTGCTGGAGGGACTTATTCTTTTGGTGCAGGTTCTGATGATGTTTATGTAATAAAGCTTAATGCAAGTGGAAATATACAATGGACTAAAACAATAGGAGGGAGTAGTAGTGATTATGGCTCTTCAATTATCCAAACAACAGATGGAGGATATGCTATTGCTGGATGGACTTTGTCTTTTGGTGCAGGTGGTTTGGATGTTTATGTAATAAAGCTTAATGCAAATGGAAATGTAGAATGGACTAAAACAATAGGAGGAAGTAGTTATGATGCTGGCCGTTCAATTATCCAAACAACAGATGGAGGATATGCTATTGTTGGAGAGACTTATTCTTTTGGTGCGGGTTTTTATGATGTTTATGTAATAAAGCTTTCCGCAAGTGGAAACATAGAATGGACTAAAACAATAGGAGGAAGTAGTTATGATTTTGGCCATTCAATTATCCAAACAACAGATGGAGGATATGCTATTGCTGGATATACTGAGTCTTTTGGTGCAGGTTTTTATGATGTTTATGTAATAAAGCTTAATGCAAATGGAAATGTAGAATGGACTAAAACAATAGGAGGAAGTTATACTGATTGGGGTTATTCAATTATCAAAACAACAGATGGAGGATATGCTATTACTGGATATACTCAGTCTTTTGGTGTAGGTGGTAGTGATGTTTATGTAATAAAGCTTAATGCAAATTGGAATACTTGCACCCCTTGTGGTATTCAAGATACAATTAGTTCATTTTCAAATCCTAATCCTTCTGAATCATCTCCAACATCAACTGAAAATATAGTAAATAGCACTGTAAATAGTGGCAGCGATGTATCAGGTGGTGGAACAGAGTATACTATTTGCTCTTCAAATGTAATAGAAAGCAATTTTGATAAATCTGCATCATATTGCTATTCAAATGGAAAAATAAAAATACACTTTAAGAAGGCATATGATAAAGTATCAATAATTATAAGGGATATATCCGCAAGGGAGGTTATGAGAAAGGAATTTAAGAATAAAGATAGCATTGAACTTGATATTAATGGTAAGGATGGGATTTATTTCATAGAACTAACAAATGGTAATAATAGAAGTGTATTTAAGGTTGTTAAGTCAGATTAGGGAAGATTGTCTAGTAATTCATGTGATTAGAAGGGTGTAATGAAGAATTGGTTAGAGTATAACAGAAAGCTTGTAAAAAGATGGAGAATACCTTAAATAAATTACTAGGCAATCTCGTAGGTTGAATAGTTAGTCCTTTAAAATTTTCTTAAATGAGAATTCTTTGGATAGATGATGAGATTAGAGATCTTAAATCTGTTGTTGAACTACTTGAAAGTGAAGGTTTTGTTGTTGATCAAGCTGATAGTGGATTTGAAGGTATTGAGAAGGTTAAAGAAAATACATATGATTTTGTCCTGCTAGATTATAAGATGCCCCAAATGGATGGTATTGAAACATTGAAAATCATAAGCTCAATAAAGCCAAATATTCCTATTATAATGCTAACTATGATTACAGATAGGGAAATAATTGAAAAGGCTGTTGGGAACGATGTTTATGATTATATTCTAAAACCTGTTCAATTTCACCAAATTATAGCAATAGCAAGTAGGATAAGAAGAGAAGAGATAAAGAGGAAATTTGCAGGGATTGGTATTAGTGAAGTTTATAATTATATAAATAGTCTTGAAGATAGTTATGAAAATTGGATTAAGAAGGCAAGGTTATTATTTGAAACGAGACTTAAATTAAATGAAACTGATAGAGAGGTTGTTGATTTTGAAATAGAGAGTCAAAATGTTAGGTTTGCAAAGTGGCTATTGGAAAACTATCCAAGAATTATAAAGGAAAAAATATTTTCACATAACTTATTTAAGCAAAAATTCCTACAATATGAAAAAATTGCTGTTTTTATAATAGATGCATTTAGGATTGATCAAATGCTTCTACTTCTAAAAGAACTACCAAGTTCATTTAATGCTCAAACGGATTTTTATTATTCTATAATTCCAACATCTACCTTATTTGCAAGAAATGCATTATTCGCAGGTAAATTACCTATTGAAATTTATAGGCGATATCCTGATTATTTAAATGATAATCTCCATGAGATTGAGTTGTTTGATGAGTTTTTAAGGGAAAATAAAATTGATAGAACCTATAGAATTATGAAAATAAATCATTTTGAAGATATTTCAAAGATAATGCCAGCTAATAAGGATATTGAGATAAATGTAATAAACTTTTTGGATGAGTTCTTACATCAAAGGGCAGATGTTGAAAGTCTTAAAGAACTTAAAATTGATACAATCATTAAGCTTATAAATGTAATTCTTTTGGATTCAAAGTTAATAAATATAATTGAAAGATATTTGAATTCAGATTATGTAGTATTCATAACGACTGACCATGGATGGATTGTGGGTAAAAAGCCAATTACAATTAGTGGGGGTAGCGACCTAACTGATGGTTTGCGATTTAAGTTTGGTGATAGTTTAAGGTTTATGAGTAGGGATGGCTATCTCATTAAAGATCTTGAAAATTATGGACTTCCTAAAATTTCGGAGAGATTTGGTATAGCAGATGGATATGGGTATTTTGTATTTAAGGCAAGTGAGCATAAATTTGCAAGACAGTATGAGAATTATTTCATGCATGGTGGTATAACAATTGAAGAGGTTATTTGTTCAATACTCAAAATAACGAAATAATTACTTCTTATAATAAATAGCTAAAATATCATTCTCAAACCTCAAAACTTTATATAAACTCAAACGTTCATCAAAAGAACCTAAATAATCACCAAAAGTATTAATACCTTTTCCAAAGACTTTTGGACTTATAAATGCATAAATTTTATTAAATAGACTTTCCCTATAGAAACTTGAAAGTAAGGAACTGCCACCTTCCACAAGAATACTTATAATTTTCCTCCTTCCAAGTTCAATAAGTGCATTTTCAAGACTACTTATTTTAACAATTTCAACATTATCAAAACTTAAAGTTTTATCAGATTTTGTGAAAATTAAAACTTTCCCCTCTTTAAATACATTAAGCTTATCTTTATATTTCAATGTTTCAAGCTCACTATCAAGTATCACTTTAAGTGGCTGTTTTATAACATAATAGTCGCGAACTGTTAAATAAGGATTATCTCTTAAAATAGTATTTGAACCAACTGCAATAGCATCTACATAACTTCTTAATTTTTGGACGAATTTCCTTGAAGTTTCAGAACTTATCCACTTTGAGTTATAATTTAAATTAGCAATAAATCCATCAAGTGTTTGAGCAAATTTAAGAATTACAAATGGTTTTGATGTTCTCATATAATAGAGATAAAATTCATTCAGTTTTTCCCCTTCATTTTCTAAGATACCAACTTCAACATTTATATTATTCTCTCTTAAAATTTTAACACCATTACCATTTACATATGGATTTGGATCCAAGTTTGAAATTACAACTCTTTTAATACCTGCATTTATAATAGCATCTGTGCAAGGAGGATTATTTGAATGGTAAGAATGTGGTTCAAGATTTATATAGATTGTTGCATTCTTTGCATCATCTTTGGCATCTTCAATAGCTCTTATTTCAGCATGCTTATCACCATATCTTCTAAAATATCCTATACCCACTATCCTATTTTTGTTTACAATTACAGAACCTACAAGAGGATTTGGAGATACAAATCCCCTACCTAATTTTGCAAGCTTAAAGCAAAGCTTCATATAATGTTTATCAATAACTTTCATTTATTAAACCTCAGATTGAAGCTTCTGTAAATTTGTTCAAGTAGCATTATCCTAATGAGATTATGATTAAAAGTCATCTTTGAAAGGCTTATACTTTCAAACTTTTTTAACTCTTCACAAACACCCCAAACACCACCAATTATAAAATCAATACCTAAATTAACATATTTTAAAACCATTTTTGAAAATTCATCTGTATTTAATAACTTACCATTTACATCTAACAAAATAGGTTTATATTTAATAGATTTTAAAATCCTTTGACATTCCTCTCTTATTGCAAGGATTTTTTGTTCATCTTTATAATTACTCTCTTTTAGTTCAACTATCTCAATTTTTGTATGTTTTTTAATCAAATTTAGATAATAGTTTTGTAAATTTTTAAGTTCAATTGGCTCGGTTTTACCAATGCAAATGATTCTTATCATTTAACTAAATTAAAGCCAATTAGCTCTTTAAATTCTCTACTATCCTTTATATTATCGAAATCCTTATCATCCATTGCTAAAAATCTATATTCTTCATTCAAATCAATAGCCTTCTTCAAATCTTCAATGGCCTTATCTTTATCATTCTTCAATGAATAAGCACAAGCTCTATTGTAATAAGCTGTTGCATCATCTGGTTTTGTATTTAAA
>FWWL01007350.1_pt1 | contig 15081 bp, 15 predicted proteins | sample 2228331 | NCBI WGS metagenome assembly FWWL01 (sample SAMEA103939775, study PRJEB20133) | metagenome
CCCGGCCACGAATACCGACAACATGCCCGTTGACGATAAAGGGGACAACGATGTGTCCCTCCCCCGGTTTGTAGGACACAGAGTTAAGACACTATAATAAGATCCAGAAAGGAGCTGTGCCCATCAATCATGGGAGAGCAGAGACGTCAGTATGATCTAGAGTTCAAGAGAAATGCCGTTGAGTTATGCCGCACCAGCGGCAAGTCTGTTAGCCAGGTAGCCCAGGACCTGGGGATCAACAGGAGTATGCTCAGCCGGTGGCAAAAGGAACAGGCAAGCTATGGAGATCGGGCGTTCCCCGGAGCGGGAAAACTGATGCGGGGCACCGATCAGGAAGAGGAGATCCGCCGTCTGAAAAAGGAACTGGCCATTGCCCAGGAGGAACGTGACATCTTAAAAAAAGCCATGGCCATCTTCTCAAAAACACCGAAATGATCTATCGGTTCATCCGGGAGCACACGGGCGAGTTCCGTGTCGAGACGATGTGCCGGGTATTGAAGGTATCCCGGACAGCATACTACTATTGGCTCAAAAAGCCCAAAAGCCAGCGCAGGATACAGGATGAGGTTATCAAGGAGCAGGTTATCACGATTTATAAACAGAGCCGCAAGACCTACGGCAGTCCTCGCATTTGCCGGAAACTGGCCAAGCAGGGCATTCACTGCGGTAAAAAACGGCTCGAACGATTGATGAGAGAAGCGGGTATCCAGGCCATCCAGAAACGTAAATTCAAGGTGACCACCGACCCCAAGCATAACCTGCCGGTGGCGCCGAATATCCTGGACAGAAACTTTTTCGCCAGCAGTCCCAACACGAGTTGGGTATCAGACATCACGTACATCTACACCGATGAAGGCTGGCTTTACCTGGCTGCAGTCATGGACATCTTCTCCAAGAGGATCGTGGGCTACTCAATGCAGAAATACATGACCCGGGAGCTGGTCGTTGAGGCCATGAAGATGGCCATCGCCAACCGTCATCCTGGCCGGGGGCTGATCGCCCATTCCGACCGGGGCAGCCAATACGCAAGCTTTGATTATAAGCAACTGCTCCAGCAACATGGATTCATCTTATGAGTCGCAAGGACGATTGCTGGGACAACTCTCCCATGGAGAGCTTTTTCAAAACATTGAAAACGGAACTGGTGTATCATCGACACTATAAAACACGGGCAGAAGCGAAGCTAGAAATCTTCGAATACATCGAGGTTTTTTACAACGGATTCAGGCTGCATTCAGCCCTTGGTTATGAGAGTCCTGAAGAATTTTGAGAAAAACCACGAGAACCAAAGTAAAGTTGCTTAAGTTGGTGTCCAATTAACCGGGGGAAGTCCACATCTTTCGACACGGATGATTAAAAGCTTAGTTAAACAAGTGTTCGTTTATTCTATAGACATAGTTTTGTTACAAAATCTCCCGAAACAATTGCGCCCTTTTGTTTTGTAATATTGATATAAGGCACAATCCAAAGTGGTTCTACACACATTTTCAGAGGGAGGTGTATCTTGTGGAAGGTACTTTGTGGGCTGTAGTACCGCCGCTTGTGGCAATTCTTTTGTGCTTTGTGACAAAAAACGTCTTGCTGTCACTATTCATAGGTATTTTCACCGGCGGTCTTTTGCTTAATTCTTTCAACCCTATCACCGCTGTGGGTTATTCTCTCGAAAAGATCATCGGATCCATGGCAGACGAATGGAGTGCGAAGCTGCTGCTGTTTAACTTGATGATGGGGGCGGGGATAGCTTTTATATGGAGATTGGGTGGTAGCAAAGCTTTAGCTGATTGGGCAAGGACGAAGATAAAGACTCGCCGCTCCGCCGAGGTATGGGCTTGGTTACTTGGCGTGATAGTCTTTTTCAACGACTACATCAACGCGGCAATTGTTGGTAACGTAACGAGGGACATCTTTGAACAGCACAAGATATCAAAAGAAAAGCTTGCGTACATCTTGGATTCAACTGCCGCACCAGTTGCAACTTTTTTCATCTCCGACTGGATAGCCTATCAGCTGGCGATGATTCAGAACGGTATTGACCAAGCGGGTATCACAGGAGTCTCACCACTTGTGGCATTTCTGAAGAGTATCCCATTCAACTTTTACTGCATCTTCACCGTCGTCCTTGTTGGCATCATAGCGATCAGCCGCTGGGATTTCGGTACCATGCTGAGAGCAGAATACCGAGCTCAAAAGTTCGGCAAGACATCCCGAGATGGGGCTGCTCCAATGCTTAACATCGATTTTGAGCTTGGAAAGCCGAAGGAAACAAAGCCAATGATAAGAACCTTCGTTTTGCCCATACTTGCCCTTATTGTGGTCACAATAGTTGGTTTTTACTATACTGGTGCCAAAGTTGGTGGCGAGAACTTGATTGAGATTCTAGGAAATGCCGATGCAGCCACGGCACTCCTGTGGGGTGCTTTTGCAATGACACTCACCGGTGTAATCATTGCACTGGGCTATAGGTTGATGAGCGTTGCCGAAGCCATGAAGACTATTCTGGAAGGATTTAAGTTGATGCTTCTTGCCTGCGCCATATTGGTTTTGGCATGGTCGATTGGAACGGTTACCAAGGACATGAAATTGGCAGACGTGGTCGTGTCTATGGTTAGTGAGCGGGCAACCTTTGCCGTAGTTCCAGCCGTGATCTTTCTTGTTGGAATGTTCATCTCTTTCGCAACCGGAACAAGTTGGGGAACGATGGCGATACTGACACCGATCGCAATCCCGATAGCCTACAAGATCACAGGGGATGCTATGCTTTCGACTTCGGTGATGGCTGGGGTAGTTTTTGCGGGTGCAATCTTTGGTGATCACTGTTCTCCAATCTCTGATACAACAGTTCTGGCTTCCATCTTCGCCGGAAGCGATCACATGGATCACGTTAACACGCAATTACCGTATGCCTTAGTTGCTGCATTTGTGGCACTGATTTTATACCTTGCATACGGATTTTTCAAAATTTCCCCGCTTATCTTGATACCGGTGGGAATTGTGCTGCTCATCTTTATAGTCAGATACCTGCACAGACGACATATGAGCAGGCTTGAAAAAGCAACGGAGCGGGCGTGAACCGCTCCGTTTTATTTGAAAAGGTCGATGTTCTTCAAAAAAACCGAGAAGATAAGCGGATCGAAATGTCCATCATCGTTCTTCATTATCCTTATGGCTTCATCAACACTGTAAGCAGGTCGGTAGTATCTATCACAAGTCAGCGCATCAAAGACATCTGCAATTGCAACTATTCTCGCTGAAACTGGTATTTGATCTGCCGTGAGGTTCAATGGATAGCCTCTACCGTCCCATCTTTCATGATGGTATTTGATCACTTCGTACATGGTCAGGATTGCTTTACCCGCAAAGTTTGATTTGGCTATATCCTGTAGCATTTCCGCTCCGAGCACGGTGTGCTTCTTAATTTGCTCGAATTCCTCGTCCGTTAATTTACCGGTCTTTCGGGTTATTTCATCCGCTATCAAAATCTTGCCTATGTCGTGGAAAAATGCCGCTAAGCTGATTCTCTCGAGTATGTCTTTCGATAGAAGTCCTTCTTCAGTGCAAAGCTCCGCCAAGATCAATGTGTACTTTCTAACATTTGTCATATGGTGGAAAAGTTGTGAGTCTCTGTATCTGATTACTTTCGCCAACAAATCAAGATAGCAATTCTGCGGGATTTGGTAAAGTTCTTGCGACTCTTTCAGAACTCCTTGCACAAAATCGATTTTGCTCACAACCCTATCCAAATTGAGATCCAGGAAAAACCTTCTGTGCTGTTCGCTTGTCACAACGACGATGAGTGGATAAACTGAAGAAAAGCGATTTCGGATCGCTGCGATTACCTCTCTCAGTTGGAAGATCATCGAATCATCTCTGGCGTCGAAAACAACGGCGCTGTACTCAAAAGCTTCCCGACGTAAAATGTTGCAAGCAGTTTCGAGATTAAAAACCACTTCAACAGTCTTGTCCTGTTCGGTTACAAAATCCACTTCGCTCAACGATCCCTGATCCTTCGTAACAAAGAGTATCTTGGGTGATTTTGCTAGAAAATAAAACTTGTTCATCCAACTTCCCCCGATGTCTATTCAATAGCTTTACATAGAAACATTATTTAGCTATTAATTTTGACTTACGAAACATTGACCTTTGCCACTTAATCTATGAGATAAAAATTCATTTACTTTGACAAGTATAATAGTAATTGTTGATGAATGAACCAAAGCATTTTCAAACATTTCTTAAAGCAGAGTCTTTAAGTTGCAATGAAACATTAGAAGACAATTTTTGCTGTTATATTTTTCTTTTTTAACTTATCTTTAACAGAGGATTTGCAAATATGAGGCAAGGATTGATGCCGATATTTTCAACTAATGCAGAAATTGTGTTTTGAGGAAAAGAATCAATTGTTTCCAACCAATTTAATCGTCAACCAGCAGGTCAAGAAGTTAAAGATAAAGCCAATCAAAGCGTAGAGTTTGTTGTTGAAGAGCAGCGAAATCACTCCGAAAAACACGCCAACGCACAGGGGTATCAAAAGGATGGGCTTTTCAACTTTTTTGCTGCGCATGAGCAAAACAGTTGTGATTGGAACAACCGTGGGAACATAGAGCGAGTAGACGTTCAAAAGAAGTGGGATTATATTCAATTTTCCCAGAGCAAAGACCAAAGCAGCTGTTCCAATTATCACTATCCAAACTTGGATTAACTTTGAGTTTTTCCTTCTCAAAATGTCGTTTTGAATTATCGTGGAAGCTGTCAGCAAAGTGGTATCCGCTGAGGAGACAACAGCGGACAAAAGTCCAAAAGCGCCGATGAGTAGCCCTATCTTACCGAGCTTTGCTTCAACCATTCTCAAAAGCACGGCACCGGTACCTGGGGCAAGTTCTGGCGCTTTCACCCCAAGCCACGTTATGGCTAGTGATATCGGAAGAAGACTTGCCGCAGACAGAAAAATAGCGGTTCTTGCTTTCCTGATATCTTTGGCACACAAAACCCTCGAGAACATATCTGGACCCACGAAATAGGCTGCACCGGTGAGAAAGATGTATTCCAAAAGGTTTCTAACAGTGAATTTGTCGTTCAAAAACTGGAAACTGATCTGCTGGAAAGAACTGTTACTGATCCAAGCCAGGAAAGGAACAACGATGCTTCCAAGAAGAATCAAAAACTGCCATTTGTCGGTTGCAAAAACAGAAAGTTGTCCACCTATCATGGTGTACAGGATCGTGACAGCTGCTCCAATGGTGATGAACAGTTTTGGATCGTTGCTACCGGCGAGTGCTTGAGAGACAATTCCGATTGCTTTGAACTGAGCGGCCACTATGCCGACCCAGGAGATGACTATGACAAAGGAAGAAACAAGAGCAATTGAAGGATGAGTTAAGTTGCGAATCAATTCAATTATCGTCGTGGCGTTGCTCTGTCTGACTTTTTCGGTTAGCAACAAGCCCTGAAGCATCAAGCCAATTGAGCCAACGGCAAGCCACCAGAAAGCAGGCCAGCCTATGCTTCCAGCGGAGGAAGGTAAACCAACGACAACGGAAGAACCAATGCACGTGGCAAGAATAGACAACCACACAGCGGTTGCCGACTGCCTTCTCCCAGCTAAGGTGAAGTCTTCATACGTTGAAAGTTGATTGCGCTTGGCAAGTGCGATTGAGATAAAAAAGAGCCAATACCCAGAAAGCAAAACGATCGACACCACGGTTATCACCAAAGGTTTATTCTATGGATCGGACTTTAAGGCAAGTTTATATGCGAGTTAAGAGGCAAATTGAATTTGGTACAGCTTGTAGTAAACCCCACGTTTGGCAAGAAGCTGGTCGTGATTACCAATTTCTGCGACTTTCCCATCGTGTATTACGACTATCCTGTCGGCATTTCGAACCGTCGACAGTCTGTGGGCAATCATTATGACCGTCTTTTCTCTCGAGAGCTCCCTAACTGCTGTTTCGATCAGAGATTCCGTTTGGACATCGATGTTGCTAGTTGCTTCGTCAAGGATCAGAATTTTCGCATCGAAGAGAACAGCGCGTGCAAGGGCAACGAGTTGTCGTTCTCCAGCCGATAGCGTCGAGCCTCTCTCCACAATTTTCGTGTGCAAACCATTCGTGAGTTTGTTCACGATTTCATAAGCGTGGACTTTCTTCAGTGCTTCTATGACCTGAGATTCACCGTAGTTTTCGTCGAACAACCTTATGTTGTCCAAGATTGTCCCAGAGAAGAGGATCACGTCTTGTGGCACGGCTGAAATTTGTTTTCTTATCTTACGTAAGTCGTATTCAAACAGGTTTTTTCCGTCGATCAGTATCCTACCCCTCTGAGGCACGTAAAGTCCGTTTATCAAATTCATCAGCGAAGTTTTCCCAGCGCCGGTTTCTCCAACGATCGCCGTTAGTTCACCTGGTCTAAAGGAAAGCTGGATGTCTTTCAGAATCCATCTTTCGTTGTCGTAGCTGAACCAAACGTTCTCGAACTCAACTGTGCCAACTTCTATGACATCGGTGTTGCTCGAATTTCCCAGAACCTCCTTTGGTTCGTCCATCATCGTGAAGATTTTTTCGCAAGAAGCGGCCGTGTTCTGAACTATGTCGTATTTTTCAGACAGATCCCCAAGTGGTCTCATGAAAGTATCAACATAGGCTATAAAGGCGTAAAGTTCGCCAAACTGTATGGTTTCACCTGTGATGTACTTGGCTCCGTACCATATGATCACACTGATCGCAAGATAATGTATCAAATCGATCAAGGGTCTGAACACACCGAAGACATACAGCTGTTTCATCATGGATTTGTACAAATCCCTGCTGACACCTTCAAATTCCTTGGATTTGTAATCTTCCGCCTGAAAGAGCTTTATAACGTTCATTCCGGCTATGTGTTCGGCGAGGTACGCATTGACCCTTGCAAGATTGGTTCTCACTTCCTTGTAAGCCTTGAGGTCAAAGTATCGGAACAGAACCATAGTCCCCACAATTATTGGGAAAATAAAGCTGACGTTGGCAAACAACCTTGAACTGATTCTGTACATGAAGAAAACTGCTCCAGCCAAAAGAAAGACATCTTTAACTATCGCACTTATGACCGTGGAAAAGAATTCTTGAACGTTTTGAGTGTCGTTAACTAGTCTTGTCGTTATCCTACCAGATGGATTCTTGTCGAAAAAGGACATCGGGAGATTCAAAACAGCCTTGTAAAAATCACTTCTCAGATCGTAGACAACTCTGTTGCCCAAGTAAGCGGTTATGTATGTTGTGGCATAACCCAGAAGAAATTGCAGACCGAAGACACTCAACAAGGCGAGAACCACTGTCGTCAAACCATTGAGCCTTTCAATCTGGGTGATATTTGGATTGTTTATAAAAGAATCTATCGCTTTGCGAACGAGCTGCGGTGGAAGCAAATCGACGATCGCAGAGACAAGGACTATCAATATGACGAGAACTAAAGTCCAAAAGTATGGCTTCGCATAACCAAGTAACCGTTTGATCTTCAACCACCTCTGTTGTTAGTTTCACGAATTATTCTACTACGGGATTTCGATTTTGAAGACCCTGTCCTTTCTGAACTGATCTTGAAAAATTGTAAACGGTCCAAAATCCTTTAAGAGTTCTTCAATCATTGACCTTTGTTCAGGGGAAAATTCCATGATGACCGTTTTACCTTTCAGAATCTTTGGCTCAGCGAAAAATCGTCTGTAGAAATCCATACCATCTTCGCCGGCAAACAGAGCTTCGGAAGGTTCTTGAAGTACCTCCCTTGCAAGACGAGCCTTTGTAGAAACATATGGTGGATTGGAAACAATCAAATCAATTCGATCAAGGTAAGGCTTCAGAGGTTCCAAAAACGGTCCGTGGAGGAAAGTGATGTTGCATGAATGTTTCAGTGCATTCTTTCTTGCCGTTTCCAGGGCAAGCTGGCTTATATCGGTTGCAAAACATTCGCAGTCGGAGTTTTTCTTTATCGCAATTATTATTGCACCTGACCCTGTTCCTATGTCGGCAACAGTTCTCAGTCTTTTTTGTCTGATCGTATCGAGAGCTATCTCAACTAATACCTCGGTTTCAACTCTCGGTATCAAAACTTTCTCATTATGTATTGAAGTGGTACTCCAGATAAACGCATCTGTACCAAATCAAGGACCTTCTTGAGCAATGTTTCTTCGACTACTTCGTTGAATCTGAGAATAACTCTTTCCTTTGGTTGTCCAAGAGCATAGGATAAAAGCAAAAGGGCTTCTGAACCAGCCGATTCAGAAGCCTCTTTCAACATGTTCCTTGTTTTCACGTACAAATCTCTGTACGTCATAATCCAAAACGTTTTCGTGCTTCCTCACTCATCATCTCAGGTGACCATGGAGGGTCAAAGGTGAGATTTATCTTTACGTCCTTAACACCATCAACTTGTCTGACCCTGTCCTCGGCTTGCTCAAGGATCATTCCGGCAAGTGGACATGCTGGTGTAGTCATCGTCATTGTTATAGACACATTCCCCTCCGAGTCCACATCGACACCGTAGACAAGTCCGAGAGTTACTATATCCAGTCCGATCTCAAAGTCTATGACTTCCTTCAAAGCTTCGTAAACCTGTTCTTTAGTTACCACCTTTACACCCCTTTTCAAAAGTTCTCCAGAAGATCTGTCAAAATCTTCACATGACCCATTTCCTCTTTGACTATCAAGTCAATCTTGTCCTTTCCAAGTTCAGCGGGAACAAATTCCTTTATACCAAGGTAAAAGATTATGGAATCTTTTTCAAGATCGATGGCAACTTTCAAAACATCCGACACTGTTTCAATTTTTCCAAGCCTTTCCACTGGATCAGACTTTAAGTCGAAAACCTTGCTATTTGCAATGGAATGCAGGTACAGCTTTGCTTCGTTCTGCGGATCGAGAAATTGGGAAATCTGGCTTTCCTTCCTGGCCAGTTCGAGTCTCATTGTATGAAACCTGTTCTCATGTTCTTTTTCCATGTCCGCAAGTTTCAGGAGCATCGACTTTTTGGAGTATTCCACAAACTTCTCAGCTGCCTTTGTGTAGAACTTAACGCCATTTCTTTCGATTTGCTCCGCTATTTCGAAGATTTCGTCGATGTTGAACATTCAACTCACTCCCTCTTTGCAAGCTCTCTATCCACCATTATAATACCGACGGGAGAGTCTTTTATCTGTTTGAGTAGCTCAACTATCTTTAAGGCGTTAGCCTCCTCTTCCACCTGTTCGTTCACAAACCACTGCAACAGCACCTGAGCCGGATAATCGTTCTCGGCCCTGGCAAGCTCCACCAAGTTGTTTATGCTTGCCGTGACATTCTGCTCATGCTCGTGGACATGTTCAAAGACTTCCAAAGCAGACTTCCAGTTCTTTGAAAGAAGTTGCAAAGGATAAAATTCAACCTTTCCACCCCGCTCGATTATGTGCTCGTAAAATTTCATAGCATGCGTGAACTCCTCTTTTGCCTGAACTTTCATCCAGTGTGCCATACCTTCGAGATTGATTCCGTCGAAATAACCAGCCATTGCAAGATACAAATATGCCGATTCAAGTTCTTTTTTGATTTGTTCATTGAAAGCCTTTTCAATTCTTGGGTTGATCATCGTCATCCTCCTTTCTCAAAATTCTGAAAAGCCCGGGATCAATTCCCGGGCGTTCATTTATATATTTTATCAAACTTTCTTGTGAACAAACCACCAGTCGTACCCTTCGTATTGCTCGAGTCTCTTTTTTGCTTCTTCTTCCGTCGTTGCAGGAGGGACTATGACCCTATCCCCGATCAGCTCATTGTTTGGCCAATTTGCGGGTATGGCGACCTTATTTGCGTCGGAAACTTGGAAAGCTTTTACAATGCGGAGAATCTCATCAATATTTCTTCCAACCTCTTGTGGATAGTAAAGCAGGGCTCTCACGACGCCATTTGGATCGACTACAAACACAGCTCTGACGGTGTTGGCACCTTTTGCCGGATGGATTAACCCAAGGGCCTCGGAAACTTTTCCAAGACTGTCTGCTATGACAGGATACTCGATTCTAACGCCCAGTTTTTCCTCGATCCACTGAGTCCACTTGATGTGTGAAAAGACCTGATCGACGCTCAAGCCAATTAACTCACAGTTGAGCTTTTTGAACTCGTCGTAACGTTTTTGAAAAGCAACAAATTCCGTTGTGCAAACAGGTGTGAAGTCCGCTGGATGGCTGAACAACACAAACCATTTTCCCTTGTACTGATCCGGCAACTTGAACTTCCCTTTTGTTGTAACAACTTCCATCTCCGGAAATCTGTCTCCCAAAAGTGGAATACCCACATCAACCACCTCCGATGTTAAGTATATCACTATAGTACCTAACAGTTTGCATTCCAATCGTTTTGTAATTATAATGATACGTATAGGCAAAAATGAACTCTCAGATTAATCAGATGAAGAAAAACAAAAAACCCGGGCGTCAAACCCGGGTTTTTCACCAGATATGTGACGGCGCTACTCTTCTTTCCACAGATGATAATAGTCTTCACCAGATCTCATTGGGTTGTGGAACCAACCTTTGACCCATGACCTTCTGACGCTAAAGCCCATGCCTTCGTAGAGCGTGATTCCAAGGACGTTGTTGAGGGCAAATTTCTGTACATCTTCGTAGAGCTTCTGCCTGACCTTTGCGTCAACCTCATTGGCTGCCAATTCTATGAGCTCGTCGCAGCTTTTACCACCAAGTTCTGGTGTCGGGGTTGAGACAAATTTCTTGAAGTTCTCACCCTGTGCGAAACCGTACGTTCCAGCTGAGTGATAGTAAGTCTGTATGAAGTTATGTGGATCTGGATAATCGGCATGCCAACCTATTATGAAAGCAGGCAAATAACCGTTCTTGTAAGAAGTCAAGTATGTCGGCCACTGCTCTCCGCGAACTTCGATCTCGAATTTCGGATTTATCATTTCCACATATGTCTTGATCATCTCTGCAACAGTTCTTCTAACTTCGTTTCCTGTGTTGTAAAGAAGCACAAGTTTGAATCCTTTCTTCCAAACTTCTCCATTCCATGCTTTCTTGAATTCCTCTGTAGCCTTTGTTATGCTGAATTCAAACAATGGAAGGTCCGGATTGTAACCTATCAGCCCAGAAGGCAAAGCTGTCGGGACTCTCTTGCCAAGTCCCTTCAAAACGTCGTTTATAACAGCATTGTAGTTGATTATATAGGCGAAAGCTCTGCGCAGATGGACGTCGCTGAAAAAGTCTGGCGGAACACCGTTGCCGTCGAGTTTTCCAGAGCCTATGTACTTGCTGTCTGGCCTAACGTTCCAGTTGAAGTGGAGAGCATGAACTGTCAACGTCTGGAACGGTTTCTCCACAACAATACCAGGAGCATTCTCGATTTGAGGCAGATAAAGAGTTGGAACGGCCGCTATGTCCGCATCTCCTCTTTCAAGCATTGCCTTCATCGTTGACCATTCTGGCACATTCCAGATGATCACTCTCTTGATCTTGGCCGGTCCTCTCCAATAATCGTCAAATCTTTCAAGCACAACCCTTTGTTGAGCTCTGTCCCACTCGATGACTTTGAACGGTCCTGTTCCATTTGCCTTTGCGTACAGCGGTGAATCTTCTTTTGGTATATCGTGGTATCTCCACCATGTGTCAGCTCTGCCGTCCCAGCACCCTTGTTCAATGCACCACTGTTTGTTCAGAATGGAGCTCCAGTAACCATAGTGGCACAGGATTGAGAGGAATGGTCCAAATGGTCTGGATAGCTTGAATACAACACTGTCACCTTCGACTTCGATTGCCGGGTCGATGTAGTCCTGGTAGAACTTGCTAAGAGCTTCTTTGTACTCTGGGAACGGTTCCTTTGTGTTTGGATCGATCATTTCAGAGTAGGTTTTCTCAAGTACTTTTTCGACGAGTTCCTCCAAAGAATAGACTCCATACAGCGCTTCCCAGAGCATCCACATTGGGCCGCCGGCTGGGTCAAAGATTAATCCCCTTTCAAATGAGTATTCAACATCCTCTGGTGTCAGTTCTGCGCCGTTGTGGAACTTGACACCTTTTCTGATCGGGAAGACAAAGACCTTTCCTCCCTCTCTTATCAACCCATTTTCAACCGTTGGAACTGCTGTGGCAAGTCTTGGTGCCATTTCCGTAAGGCTCGAACCGACATACTGAATGAGGCACTCGTAAACTTCGTTTAGCACCTCACCACTTGCTGTGTCGTACGCATAGTGGGGATCAAAGGTGTCAGGTTCACCCGCCATGTTGAGTTTGACAATTGTGTCGGGGTTCTTCACCTCGGCTACAACGAAAACTGTTGCCAAAGCAAGCAAGATCACCAAGAATTTCTTCACCGTAATACCCCCCTTCAAAGGTTTAAGGTTTTAGCACATATTCAAGTATACAACAAAGCAGATTAGTTTTGCAACGTATGTAGATTGTAGTAGTATTTTATAAAGAAGCACTTGGCTGCGGAGGGATAAGATGATAGCCTTTTTGACAGACTGGTCTTACAAAAGTTACTATGTTGGCGTGGCAAAGGCAGTGATGAAAAGGATAAATCCATCTGCCGAAATAATCGACATAACCCATGAGATAGCACCATACGATGTCAGGATGGCCGCTCATGTTCTGCTGAGAGCTTCTTTTGACTTTCCCGAGGGAACGATTTTTGTTGCTGTCGTCGATTACGGTGTTGGAACAGCAAGAAAGGCCATATGTGTTAGGACAAGGAACGATCATTTCTACATCGGTCCGGACAACGGCATATTCACCTTTGTTGCCGATTACTACAAAGTCAAACAGGTCCGCGAACTCGACAACAAGAAACTTCACTATGGTTCTTCAAACACTTTTCACGGTAGGGACATCTTTGCAGCCGTTGCGGCACACTTATCAAAGGGTTGTCCTTTTGAGGAGGTTGGCAACGTGCTACCGAACTTCATAGTTCTGCCGTACAAAGTTGCAGAGATCTGCGACGACACCATAGTAGGAGAAGTTGTTTTCTTCGACGGCTTTGGTAATGTTGAGACCAATATACCCAAAAGCCTCGTAGAAAAACTCAGATGGGACATCGATGACACCTTAATTCTAAACAACAAATTTGAACTCACCTACGTGAGAGCCTACGGTGATGTTTCGAAGGGCTCTGTGCTTGCACACATAGACAGTTCGGGCTTCTTGGAAATCTCGGTCAACCAGGGATCAGCTCGTGATCTTCTTGTTCTACGCCAGGGGCAGCAGATCACTTTGAGGAGGAAATGAAGTGAAACTGATCGTGGGTCACAGAAACCCAGACTTCGACTGTTTTGCTTCCTGTGTTGCCGCCAAGAAAATCTTTCCAGACCACCTGATAGTGATAAGCGGTACCCCTCAGCAAAATGTTGCGCAGTACATAAGTATTTACGAGGAGAGATACCCCTATTTGACTGAGAGCGATTTGAACAATGTGAAAGTCGACTCAATGGTGATCGTAGATACCGCATCGAAGGAAAGACTTGGTAGCAAGATACAGCAAATTCTCGATACAGTGGACAAAATCGTGGTGTACGATCATCATCCAGATGTGAAAGAGATAACTATAAACGGTGAAAGACACATCGAGTCCGTAGGTGCGACCATCACTCTTCTTGTCGAAGAGATTATCAAGAAGAACATTGAGATCGATTCCATGGATGCGACTTTATTCGCCATAGCGCTCTACGAGGATACGGGCAATTTGCTCTACACAGCCACAACGATAAGGGATCTGGAAGCTTTAAAGTTCCTTTTTCAAAAGAATATCAACTTGGCTGAGGTCTCGGAGTTCATAAAGTACGATTTGAATTACGACCAAAAACTCATACTTGATCAGTTGGTTTCGAGTATGGAACAGCACAAAGTTAAAGACTGCGTTATCCACATTGCCACAGCGGAAACGGAGAAATTCGTAGGTGGGCTGAACGCGGTCACAACAAAACTTTGGGACCTTCAGGGTGTTGATACTCTCATTTGCATTGTTAGAACGGGTAAGAAGACGCATGTGATTGGAAGAACGTCCTCGGAAGATGTGGACGTTGGAAGTGCACTTGCCGAACTCGGTGGGGGTGGTCATAGAAAGGCAGCAAGCTGTTCAATCAGTCTTCCAGATGTGTCTCAGGTAAAGCGTCTGATACTCGAGTCGATTCAAAAGCACGTGGGAAGAGGCCCTGTGGCAAGAGATGTAATGTCTTCACCTGTAAGAGTTGCGTACAGCGATATGACCATAGAGGAAGTCAACAAAATAATGGAGAGAACTGGTCACAACGGCATGCCGGTGATCGAGGGTAACAAACTGGTTGGGATTGTTACAAAAAAAGCAGTTGACAAGGCTGTTAACCATGGGTTGTTGAAAACCCCTGTGAAATCGATCATGTCGACAAAATTGGTAGTCGTCGATGCCGAAACCCCGCTGAGTAAGATTCGAAAGCTGATGGCTGATTATGACATAGGCAGAATTCCCGTTTTGGAAAATGGAATTCTGGTTGGGATCATAACCAGAACTGACGTGATGCGCGTAAGTTTCTCGGATGCAGTGAGAATTTCTCCAAGAAGACCAATGGCAAGGCAAGATAGAGAAGTTTTCTACGATGTTCGCGATAAGATGATTTCCTTCCTTCCAAAGGAAATCTACAATCTTTTGAAAATCTTTGGACAGCTTGGTGACGACGTTGGATTGAACGTCTACGTTGTCGGTGGGTTCGTCAGAGATTTGTTGATGGGAAACCCGAGTTTTGACACAGATCTGGTTGTCGAACGTGATGGTTTAAGGTTTGCGGAGTATGCGGCTTCGAAACTCAACGCGACTTTGGTCAAGTACGACAAATTCATGACTGCTTCTTTGTTTTTCAACGGTAGAAGAGTAGATGTTGCAACTGCGAGAATTGAGTACTATGAAGCACCAACGGAACTGCCTCAGGTTGAGATAAGTACGATCAGGAAAGATCTTTACCGACGCGATTTTACCATCAACGCCATGGCGATAAAACTCAATTCCAAAGATTTCGGACTTTTGCTTGACTTCTTTGGAGCCCAGGAAGATCTGAGAGAAGGAAGAATCAGATGTTTACACACACTCAGCTTTATCGAAGACCCCA
>FWWL01007354.1_pt1 | contig 15073 bp, 17 predicted proteins | sample 2228331 | NCBI WGS metagenome assembly FWWL01 (sample SAMEA103939775, study PRJEB20133) | metagenome
AAATTTAAAATATAATGTAATATAATTAAACAAAAAAAAGCACAAAATAATATTGTGCTTTTTATCAAGTCTTATTTAACTTTTTTCTACCGTACTATGATTCCAATTCCTCTTCGTTTTCATCTGTTTCGATTTTATCTACAGATTCACTAACAGGAAGTTGAGCTACAGTAGATACTTCGTCATTCTCATCTTTTAACGAAATTAGTTTAACTCCTTGCGTATATCTTCCCATCGTTGAAATGCCAGCGACACTCATTCTAATGACGATTCCACTAGCTGTAATAATCATGAGATCTTCTTGATTCTCTACTACCTTTAATCCAACAAGATGACCATTCTTCTCCGTTACGTTTAGGGTACGAATTCCTTTTCCACCACGTGTTTGGCTTCTATATTCTTCAACAGGGGTACGCTTACCATAACCTTTAGCCGTAACAATTAGAATATCTGCGCCCTCAATAATCATTTCCATACCAATAACGACGTCATCGGTAACAAGGGTAATCCCTTTCACTCCTGTAGCTGTACGTCCCATTACGCGTACATTGGCTTCAGAGAAACGAATAGACTGTCCAAGCTTCGTCACCATAACAACCTCTCGATTGCCATCTGTTAGTTTTACACCAATTAATTCATCTTCTTCCCGAAGCGTAATCGCGATTAGTCCACCTTTGCGTATATTCGCATAATCATTCAAAGGTGTTTTCTTTACGACGCCGTTTTTCGTTGCGAAGAATAAGTAATTATCTTCAATGTATTCTTTAACAGGAATAACGGCTTGAATCAGTTCACCAGGTTCCAATTGCAGCAAGTTAATGATGGGTGTCCCTTTAGCTGTTCGACCTAAGTCAGGTATATCATAGGCTTTTAAACGATATACCTTTCCTTTATTCGTAAAGAACATAATATAATGATGTGTGTTTGCGATAAAGAGGTGTTCTACAAAATCTTCCTCTTTTGTTCCCATCGCTGTAATACCACGTCCACCACGTCGTTGACTTTTGTACGTCTCAACATGCTGTCTCTTTACATAGCCTTGATGTGTTAACGTAACGACAACTTCTTCTGGTGTAATGAGGTCCTCTTTATCGATAGAGTTCTCATCAAAAGTAATTTCAGATCTTCTTTCATCATTAAAACGTGCTTTAATTTCTAAAAGTTCTTCTTTAATTACAGCAATAATTTTCTCCTCATCTGCTAAGATCGCTTTTAATTCAGCAATTTTAGCAACTAACTCATTATATTCGTTCTCGATTTTATCTCGTTCTAATCCTGTTAAACGTTGGAGTCTCATTTCTAAAATAGCTTGAGATTGCTCATAGCTTAATTGGAATTTATCCATTAAACCTTGACGAGCTTCGTCCGTCGTTTGGGAGCTACGAATTAACGAAATAACTTGATCAAGATGATCGAGTGCTATACGTAAACCTTCTAATATATGTGCCCGTGCTTCAGCTTTACGTAAGTCAAATTCCGTTCTACGACGTATAACGACCTTTTGATGCTCTAAGTAATGATACAACACTTCTTTTAAATTCATCACTTGAGGCTGCCCGTTAACCAATGCTAGCATATTGACACCGAATGTTGATTGCATAGCTGTATGCTTAAATAAATTATTCAATACGATCGTTGGAATGACATCTTTTCTTAACTCAAGGACAATGCGCATTCCGTTACGATCAGATTCGTCGCGTAAATCTGTTATTCCTTCAATCTTTTTATCACGTGCGAGTTCTGCAATTTTTTCAATTAATCGAGCTTTATTTACTTGATAGGGAATTTCATGAACGATAATTCGCGGCTTCCCATTCACTTCTTCAATCGTCGTCTTCGCTCTCATAATAATCGAGCCTCGACCTGTTTGATATGCTTGGCGTATCCCGCTTAAACCTAATATATATCCACCTGTCGGGAAATCTGGTCCTTTAATAACTGCCATTAACTCTTGTGGAGTAACGTCACTATTTTCCGCGATCATCAAGACACCATCGATGACTTCTCCTAGGTTATGAGGTGGGATATTAGTGGCCATTCCGACAGCAATTCCTGACGTTCCATTTACGAGTAAATTAGGGTACCTAGCAGGAAGAACGAGCGGTTCCGTTTCCTCACCATCATAGTTTGGACCGAAGTCAACTGTATCTTTTCCAATATCTCGAAGGAGTTCCATTGCAATTTTAGATAAACGAGCTTCCGTATAACGCATCGCTGCTGCAGAATCCCCATCAACCGAACCAAAGTTACCATGACCGTCGACGAGCATATAACGATAAGAGAAATCCTGGGCCATTCTAACCATCGTTTCATATACGGCGGCATCCCCGTGCGGATGATATTTACCAATTACTTCTCCGACAATACGAGCCGATTTTTTATAGGGTTTGTCTGCCGTCATCCCGTTTTCATTCAACGCAAATAAAATACGGCGATGCACTGGCTTTAACCCATCTCGAACATCCGGTAAAGCTCGGCTGACAATGACGCTCATCGCATAATCCATAAACGAATTACGCATCTCGTGACTAATATTAATTTCGTGAACCCGTGAATTGTCTTTATCTAACATGTAATCTGCCTCCAATTTGGGTTACATGTGATTTTTCATGAAGAATCATTTAAAAAATCCTATGAAATATCAATGATTTACATATATAAATATACAATAAATACAATACTTTCTCAAACAGATCATATTTTTATATGAAGAAAGTTTAGTTTTATACTAATAGTAATAATGAATAGGAGAATGATTATGAGAATTGGAGTCGTGTCTGACACACATATTCCGAAACGAGCAAAGTTATTACCCAGAAAATTAATCGAAGGATTAAAAGGAGTAGACCTAATTCTCCATGCTGGAGATTGGGTTTCTTTGGACGTATTGGCCTCTCTAAAAAAAATTGCTCCCGTAAATGGTGTAGCTGGGAATAATGATGGTGGGGACATTCGCAAAATGTTTGGTTTAAGAAAAATTTTATCCATTCATGGTTTTAAAATCGGATTAGTACACGGTGACGGTGTAACAAAAACGACGATTGTGAGAGCAAAAGAGGCTTTTATTGGTAAATCCGTTGACATCATTATATTCGGACATTCTCATAAGCCTTATAATCAAGAACATGAAGGCGTGTTACTGTTCAATCCAGGATCTCCTACAGATAAAAGAAGGCAAACAGCATATTCATACGGTATTATAGAACTTAACGAAACTATAAAGGCGACACATTTCTTCTTTCGTGACAAATCTTGATTGTATCGCACTAATAAGGAGTTTTAAATTATGATTAGAACGTTAGCCGTAACAAAAGATAAAACACTGTTGCTTGATTCGCCGCTTAGCCGACTAAATGATGCAGATATCGAATGGTATTGGGTCGACTACGACAAACCATCTGAAGAGGAAGCAACGACGTTAGATACGTTCTTTAACTTTCATCATTTAGCTATTGAAGATTGTTTACATTTCTTGCAGCGACCTAAAATTGACCAATATGACCTTTATCATTTTTTTGTACTCCATTCACTAAATCAATCTACTCTCGCATCAGAAGAAGTAGACATATTTCTAGGTACAAAATATGTCGTTTCATTTCACAATGATCATTCGCCTGAAATCGATACCGTTTGGAACCGGGTTACCTCATTAGATAAGAACGGTGTATTACCTAAAGGGCCACTCAACATTTTTTATTATGTCGTAGATTACCTCGTCGATCAATATTTCCCGATTGTTTATTTAATTGAAGACCGACTTAATGATTTTGATTCCTATACGCAAAATTTGTCCGTCAAAACAATGATTGATCAAGTGTTTGACATTCGCGGTGATTTACTTAAGCTCCGTAAAACGATTGTCCCAATGAAAGATTTACTTTATCGTTTATTAAGCACGGACAGTCTACCTCAAGCAAAAGAACAAAGAGTGTACTTCACGGATATTTATGACCATCTTCTTAAGCTTACAGAAATGATTGAATCAAATCGTGATATTACGTCAGATATAAGAGATAGTTATCTCTCTTACAATTCAAATCGTATGAATTCGGTTATGATGACCTTGACCGTCATTACGACGATCTTTATGCCATTGACATTTATCGCAGGGGTCTACGGTATGAACTTTACCCATATGCCAGAACTCCAATGGAGATACGGATATTTTATTGTAGTTGGTATTATGGTCGTTATCGGGATCAGTATGTTTTTATGGTTTAGACGAAAAGGTTGGTTTGAAAAATAATTTTCTTAGGGAGGAATAGATGAATAACAAGATTTTAGAGATATTACGTATTTCCTTTCGACTCGGAATCACCTCTTTCGGAGGACCAATCGCCCATTTAGGGTATTTTCATGAAGAATATGTAAGACGAAGGAAATGGGTTGATGAACGTAGTTATGCTGATTTAGTTGCTCTCTGTCAGTTTTTACCTGGTCCTGCTAGTTCCCAGGTAGGAATTGCACTCGGAACAATCCGGGGAGGATTAATCGGTGGATTAGCCGCTTGGATTGGGTTTACGCTACCATCCGTTGTTGCCCTTGTACTATTCGCCTCCATTGTACAAGAATTGGATATAAGTCAAACAGGTTGGACTCAAGGACTTAAACTTGTTGCTGTCGCTGTCGTCGCTCATGCCATATTAGGAATGAGTAGAAACCTTACACCAGATCGAAAAAGAGCAACGATTGCGATCGTAACAGCAGTCATTATCCTTTTATTTGGGACAACCTTAGTTCAAGTCGTTGTTATCGTTATGGCTGGCTTACTCGGGTTGATGCTGTTTCGTACAACAGAAGTGACTGACGCTCCTAAGCTTCAAGTAACCATCAGTCGTCGTCTTGCTATCATTTGTTTATCTCTATTCTTCCTTCTCCTTATTGTATTACCTTTATTAAATCAAATAAGTGATAGTGAATGGTTAGCAGTATTCGATAGCTTTTTTCGGGTTGGTTCACTCGTATTTGGAGGAGGACATGTTGTTCTGCCATTACTCGAAAGTGAAGTTGTTTCTAACGGTTGGGTAACAGAGGATTTATTTATTGCAGGTTACGGGGCTGCACAAGCCGTCCCTGGCCCATTATTTACGTTTGCCAGTTACTTAGGTGCAACCATGAACGGTTGGCAAGGAGCAATTGTAGCAACTGTTGCTATCTTTTTACCTTCGTTTCTATTAGTTATCGGTGTATTGCCATTTTGGGATGCACTACGTCGACGACCTAAAGTCCAATCCGCTTTGCTCAGTATAAATGCAGCTGTTGTTGGTATTTTGCTCGCTGCGCTTTATGATCCGTTATGGACAAGTACGATTCATAGACCGATCGATTTTTGTTTTGCCGTTGCTGCTTTTGGGATGCTATCGTTTTGGAAAGTTCCGGCTTGGGTCGTTGTTATTTTTTTTGGTATTATCGGTGGTGCCCTTATTCTATAATAAGAAAAACTTCTAACGAAGTCCTTGCGAAGAAGCTGGACCCCATAATAATTGAAACTGCCACAAATACTTCGTCTGCGGCGTAATCGAGTGGCTAATGGCCAAGAATAGTTGCTTCCTTCAGCTTATCTAAAGAAACTGATAATAAGATCAGTTCGTGTTCTTGCTGTTGAAAGAAAAGACTTATAAAGAAGATGTATTCTCATTTGCCGTATTATTATCGATAACTTTCTTTAGTATGCCTACAAATAATCTAATAGTGAACAATGTAAAATTAATTGATGCAAAAGTATGAAGAACGGACCATGATTTCCAGTTAAACAAGTTCGTTTTCTTCTCTAGTATCCATTGAATAAATGACATTGGTACACTAAAGAATAAACTTCTGAGTATAGTTTCGGATATTTTGGTATTGTATGTCCATCTTACCCAAATTACACTTAAGAGGGGATAAAATAGCATGTCAAACAAGATATTTGTATCGAAAATTTTTCGGAAAGGTCGAACTGGATATTCTATTTTTCTCCTCCTAATACAATAGGAATCGATTGTGGTTGATAATATGCCCTTTGAAAAGAATACAACTAAATATATAAGTAAATTTTTTCGTTTAAAAACAAATGGAATAGTAGCCAAAGATAATATAAATAAAGCTCTCAGCAATAAGCGTTCCAATTAAAATCCTCCCTTTTTTGTTTCGCTATTACTTTAAACAAAAAACCCCCTATTTATGTATTGAAAAATTAACAAAACCGCTATAAGCAGCGGTTTTGTTAATGAAGAAATTATTGATTTGCTTTCTTTACCCATTCAGCTACAGTAACGGTCCGTTTCGCTTGATGTTTTACAGCTGATTCTACATCTTCTTTGAGTTGTCCATCCTGGTCAACCGTAACACTTGTACCGTAAGGGTTTCCACCAGCCGCAAACGTTACAGGGTCTGTATAGCCAGGTGCTGCGACGATCGCTCCCCAGTGATACATCGTTGTATAAAGAGAAAGTATCGTTACTTCTTGTCCACCATGAGAGTTTCCTGCACTACTCATAGCGCTTACCACTTTGTTTGCTAATTTTCCTTGGAACCACAGACCGCCTGTTGTATCAAGAAACTGTTTCATTTGAGCAGGCATGTTACCGAAGCGTGTCGGTATACTGAAAATGATGGCGTCTGCCCACTCTAAATCATCCAAAGAAACCGTTGGCACATCTTTAGTTTCTTTAACGTGAGCTTTCCATGCAGGGTTTGATTCAATCGCTGATTGAGGTGCAAGTTCAGGAACTTTCAAAACTTTCACTTCAGCCCCTACTGCTATTGCTCCCTCTTCCGCCCAACGGGCTAATTTATAATTAGTTCCAGTAGAGCTGTAATAAATAACTGCTAGTTTTAAGTTTGACATTGTTTTTGTCTCCTCTTCAGTTGAATTTCCGAATAATTTACTTAACCATCCCATTTAACTCACACCACCTAAATTCTTAACTTTGCATCAGTTGCCAATACATATCATTATCTTCTGTCAATTTGGACGTTCCAATGCAAACATTTCACCAAGTTTAGAATAAAAGTTTCCCGCCAGACGACTGACTGGTTTTAGTTCCAGCATGTTAATACGACCTTCTTGATACAATTTCTCGTCAATATGAAAGCAGACAACTTGCCCTATTATCAAATCACACGAAGGTGATGTCTCATCTCCCCCAAGAGGGATAGCCTGATTGAGAATGCATTCCATTCGGATTTTTGCCTCGGTAACGCCTGGCACCTTAATCTTTTTGCTTTCTACTCTAGTAAGACCTGTAGAGGATACTTCACTTTGTTCCGGAGGGAGATTGGCAGCTGATTGATTAATCTTCTCGACATAGAATTCATCCGCTATGTGGACAACAAAAGATCCTGTCTCCACTATATTTCTTGAAGTATCTTTGAGTATTCCGTTTTTGCGTTGTACCGAAATGGACACCATCGGGGGATCGGCAGTTACGATATTAAAATAACTAAAAGGTGCTCCATTCAATACGCCATCCTTTGATAGGGTAGTCACGAACGCTACTGGGCGCGGAATAATGCTTCCAATGAGCAATTTATAATTATTCCTTTCGGTTTGTTTATCAGGATCCAGTGATATCATTGTTCACACCTCACTTTTATGAGAAGAGTTTATTGTACCATTCTGCTGCTGCATTTACTTCAGAGGAAGTTAGCTGATGGCCAAAATGCTCCCAGTGAACCGTAACTGAGGCTCCCGCATCTCTCAAAAGAGCATCTAGTTCTCTTGTCTCATCAGGTGAACATATCGGATCATTCGTTCCTGCACTAATGAAAACCGGAACTTCTGTTAGAACAGGTATTCCTATACCCCTTCTCGGAACCATAGGATGATGTAGGATTGCTCCTCGTAATGATTCCTTGTGGTGAAACAAGAGACTTCCGGCAATATTGGCACCATTCGAATAACCTAATGCAACAATTTTGTTCCGATTAAACCCATACTCGTTAGCTGCTTCATCCAGGAAGTCATTTAATTCTTTTGTACGGAAAATCAGATCTTCTTCATCAAATACTCCTTCAGCAAGTCGACGAAAGAAACGTGGCATGCCGTTTTCAAGAACATTCCCTCTTACACTAAGAATGGACGAAGACGGAGAAATCATTTGAGCTAGCGGCAATAGATCTCGTTCTGTACCTCCAGTGCCATGAAGAAGTAACAATGTCGGTGCTGTTGGATTTAATCCTTTTATAAATAGATGGTTCACTCTTTATCCTCCTTCAATACACGAACCTCGATAGGAGGAAGCAATTTTTCTATTTCAGAACGATTCTTTTCGTACCAATCAGGGAGTTTTAAAGCTTTTCCAAGATCTTCATACGTTTCATCTTTTGTAAATCCTGGCGGATCGGAAGCAATTTCAAACAATATTTCACCTGCTTCTCGGAAATAAATTGCATTGAAATATTGCCGATCCACAATTGGAGTAGGTTGATATCCATTTTGCTCAACGTGAGTTCTCCATAATTCATGCTCCTCGAAATCCTTTGCACGCCATGCAATATGATGAACCGTCCCCGCACCTCCAATTCCTCGCGCCTTTTGGCTAACATTAATGTCGATAATGTTACCGAAATCACCTGTTGACTTAAAACGGATATATTCGTTTTCATCTCCTACTTTTTGTAGTCCCATCACATGTACGAGAGCATTTGCTGTCTTTTCTGGGGCTGTACTGTAAAGAATAGCCCCACCAAATCCTTTAATTGCTTTATCTGTTGTGACACCTCCAAAAGACCATTTGCTCATAGGTCCATCTTCACGTTCCACTATTTCAAGCTGAAGTCCGGCTGTATCAGAAAACTGCAGGTATTCTTCTGAAAAACGAGTGATTAATTTTGTATCGATGTTAAACTTTTCTAAGCGTTCTTTCCAGAAAGACAATGCCCCTTTAGGAACTACATATGTCGTTATTCCTACTTGACCTCCTCCGATTCGACCCTTACGTCCTTGTTCAAAAGGGAAAAATGTAATAATTGTACCTGGACTACCCTCCTCGTTACCAAAATACAAATGGTACACCTCAGGGGCATCAAAGTTTATGGTTTTTTTGATAAGTCTGAGTCCGAGGACCCCAGAGTAAAAATCTACGTTTTCCTGTGCATTGCTTACAAAAGCTGTGATGTGATGAATTCCAGAAGTTTGTATCTTCATTATTTTTCACCCTTTACAAATAAATTAGTCTGTACCTTAAAATCACTCATTGTCTTATTTCTACTAATAGATTGCCCTTTGAATTATTGGATAACCCAATCAATCGAGTAAGCACCGGCACCTATAAGCGCAATACCAATGACAACAGTGACTAGAATCAAGTTAAACTCATATCCGTTAGAAGTATTCCAAAATCCATTTTTACCATGTACCTTTGCAATCGCTCCCAACAACGTCAAAGTAAGCAGTCCGGCAGCGAAAGGAGTAAACAGTCCCGCGGCAAAAAATAGACCGCCCACCAACTCCATAAGCCCAGCTAATACTGCCATAAACACACCAGGTTTTAGTCCGATTGATTCCATCCAACCTCCCGTCCCCTTAGGACCATATCCGCCAAACCAACCGAATAATTTTTGACCACCGTGACCTATAAATGTCAATCCAACCACCAAACGAATAATAAGTAACCCTACATTCATCATTGTTTTCCCTCCAAATTTTATTTCTGATTTAATAATCTTAAATTTAAGATATTTACTAAAAAAAATTTAGTCTATCTTTTTTGCTTCTAAGCCCAGTTTTTTCAGCAACTGTATCGCCTGAATCTTTTCTTCTTGAGTGAGCCCTCGCAATAGGGTTTCTATAGCCTTAGCATGACTGGGAAAAATAGTATCCAATAAGTTGGTACCTTCCTTTGTAATCTCCGCATACGTTACCCTTCGATCTTCAGGACAATCAACCCTTTTGATGTAGTCCTTTTTTTCTAACTTGTCGACATTGTAGGTAATGCTTCCACTAGTCAATAAAACTTTATCTCCGATTTGCTGTAGAGGAAATCTTCCCTTATGATACAAAAGTTCAAGTATACTAAATTCAGTTTCGGATATTTTGTATTTTTTCATATCCTTAACTGCACCTTCCATGACTACTTTGTATGCCTTGGAAAGCGTGACAAACAATTTCAATGAAAGCTCTTGATCATTTCTGTAATTAAGTTCACTCATAATGTTCACCTCCTAGAAAATAGTTTGAAATTAAGTATCTTTAATTTAAGATAAATATACACCATCAAATATAAATATGTCAACACATATAATAAAAGCAATTTTGCTCCATATAATTCAAGTAAGAATAGGAGAAAAGTATTTCTTTGCACTACTATTTTATACTTACAACCATTTAATTTACAGTATCCACAATAACGATACTTCAGGAGGGTTAAGTTCAGACGTTACGTATAAACTTGATCATGGTTGGGTTACATCTCAGACAAGGGATACCCTTTCTACACTAGGTAGCAACTTCTTAAATGCAATGGGTAAGAAAATTGAAGTAAATGATTGCACTTTAATTGACGGAGTTGATACCCCTGAACATTCTACCCATACGTCCGGTAAAGAAATTGACATCCGAAATTCCGGTATGTCAGCTGCGGAGGAAAAGAAATTTTTGGAGATATGTGTGGCAGATGCTAATGTTAGTCGCGTACTTTTCTATACAAAACACGGATTAACAAGCAGTAAAATTATTGTAAGAGCGGACCACTCCGATCACTTCCATGTGGATACTGTAAATTAAATGGTTGTGAGTATAAAATAGTAGTGCAAAGAAATAAAGACGAACTTCCGAATCGTCTTTTTTTCTTTAGTGCGCCCATGCTGGGCGCACTACAAAAACAGAGCTCCTTGATGGAACCCTGTCTCAATCGTATGACTACTGGCCCTCTAGAATAAAAGAGAGATTTTTGATGAAAAAAACAACCTATGGTTCAACGTTTTCTAAATTTATTGCATAAATCGATTCTTTATTTTGCACATACAGCATGTTTTTTACTATTGTTTTAAATTGTATATTCTCATATGGTATTTCGTATCGAGTCCATTGTTGATTTTTTGTTAAATCTTTTGTCCATAGTTCATTTTTATTATAGAGGAATATATTGTTTCCTTGAATTGTAGGTATAGGATTCTCTAAATTTGTTTCTGTTAGTGGAATGTTCAGGTTATCGGGAACATCAAATTTTCCGTTTGAAATAATTCCTAGCTTTCCACTAAGTGTCACATACATCGTATCGCTATAATCCCCTATTAGAATGCAAGAGGAGCAATCATTATCCCTTAACTGTTTAGTTGTATCCGATTCTCCTCTTTTTTCTTGTTTCACGATCTTCCCAGTTGCCCTGTTGATATAAATCACATGGTTCTCACCGATTTGAAGAATATTGTCATCAACGTATCGGAGTTCCATTGGCCGATAATCATCTAATTTTGTTACCCATAGTTTTTTTCCAGTGGTTACATCAATTTTAGCGACTTCGTAACCTGTACCATAATATACATATTTGTCCTCTTCAATTTCTGATAAAGCTGTAAATTCAGTGTCAGGCGCTGGAACTTTCCATAAAGGAATCATCGCCTTATTTTCATCAACCGCAAGGAAACCTTTTAATGATTTAACATCTAATGTCACTAGATATTTTTGCCCTAGACTCGCCATGTGTGGAGTCCGTTCAGCTTCTATTGTTATTTCTGTATACCCACTTTGTTGAATGTCATACTGAAATAAACGATTAACTTCTCCACTTTCCGTTGCATAAATGTATTTGGAATCATTGATTAGAATGTCCCATGTAATCGGTAAAGTAATTATGTTGTTTTTATCAAAGTCTTTTGGTAAGTATGGAAGCGTTTTGGAGGTAGTATCAGGATTGACAACCTCAGTGGATTGAGCTGTTGAAGCTGGAGCCATTACGTGATTATTTTGAGAACAACCGACTAAACTTAAAGAAAGGACTAATAGAATACTAAGGAACTTTATAAGCATATTTTTACTCCTTTATCTGAAAAGTTTTAACTTTTTCTCTAATTATAGACGAATAAAATAGAAATAAGTTTCAAATAAGAAAAACCGGGGAAAATCACCCCGGTCCTCTTTACGTTCAGCGCACATCCGAAATTTTGTACTCGTATCCGTGAATTCCTTTATAATATTCTGGATACATTTCTCCTCCACATTCTTCGCAACCAAACTGCGGTGGTACTGTGGGGTCACCATCATCCATCATGTCAAAATTACGAACAACATCTACAGGAATCTCTTCTGACTCCTTACATTGCAGACATATATAGTTGATCATCTCTTTGTTTGTATTTTTGTTTTGTGGAAACATTGATTTGCTCTTCTTTTTCTTTCTTTGTTTTCGGTGTTTCGATACTGGTGAGATCGTAAATCATCCTCTCTAAGCATTTCTTTGAGGTTGGACATATAGCATTTTTTATTTTTAAACTCCCATCCTCAAGACAGACTTCTCCCTTGTATTCATAGTAACACTCACATTTTGGACAAACCATAGGATCTTTCCCTGTACTCTCTTTTATCTTTTTGCTCCAATTTCTCCGTGAAAGAATTCGCTTTACCTTCACAACCCATTTTCTCGCTTCCTTTTGCCATACTGCTACGGCTTCTTTGCATAGGCTTTTAATTCTACGAGAATACACTCCATAGTGTCGGATCGTTTTAAACTGCTCATCTGGTATATGACGAATCAGCCGTGCAATGAATTCTTCTACTGTTATTGTTTCTGTTTTGTCCAATCCTTCTGTCTTGTCGTGGTAACGAAACGTGACATACTGACCGTCATATTCCTCAATCCGATTTAGAGAGATTGCAGGTCGACGAATATACCGTCCAATATACCCTAGTTGCTTTTTGACGTTGCCTTTCTGTTTTGGCGCATAGACGTAGAAGCCTTCCCCATTCTCAGAGTAGGCTTTTTGTAACAATGGCTGAATTTTTTTCTTTTCTTGTTCGCTTAATTTTCTTCGTATGAGTTTCAGCACGACCGTTTGCCACTGTTTTCTTACCATCTCAAACGGGATGTAATCGTACGTTTTCCATTCTCCGTTTTTCTTCATTCCTCCCATTGTGACAAGCATATGGACGTGGGGATTAAAATTGATTTTTGAACCGAATGTATGTAGTCCTGCAATAATCCCAAGGTGACTTTGTGTTTTTTCTTAAAATAGTGCTGTATGAGCTGCGCCGCTTCATTCATGAAGTCTTTCAACAGTCCCCGATGCTTTAGGAATATGTCGCGTAGCCCTTCGTCTATGGTAAAAATGACATGCCTATGGTTCACCTGAAAGACATCCTCTGCAAGCATACGACTCCATTCTTCTGTTTCTCCACATGCACACGTGGTACAAAATCTCCCTTTACATCGGTAAGGTACCTTTTTGACGTCATGACATCCTTCACATACAAACAACTTAAATCCGTTTTTCGGATCTCCACAGCCTCGAAACTTTTCAATTTCTTTCTTCACCACAGGTCGAATTTTCTTATTATGTTTTTTGACAAAAGCTACCCAATGTTTGTTTTCATCGAAAAAGATGCGTCTTAGTATGTTAGTATCCATACTTCTTTCTTACCCCAAACTTAAAAAGGGAAAACCTCAATGCCCTCCCTGAACTTATACTTTCTTATATGTAAAAAAAGCCTTATTCAAGGCTTACTAATCTTTTGAATGAATTTTGTTATTCTTATCAAAATGGATAGCTTCAAAATAGAGTGTTTTGCTTATGTAGGCAATGAAACGGTATTCAAAATAGAATTCTATAAATAACTAATCCAGCTCGTCAGACCATCTTTGCTTATCGATTAAAGAGAGTACAAAAACGTTGATATGTTGTTCTTCTTCTAAAAACCGATTAAAGACGGTATTGTCTGGCAGTTGCTTATGTAAATGAAGAAAATACGTATATTTTTGTTTTAGGTTAGGGTAATCATTTAATTTAAAGTTTCTTTTGAATTTGACACAGGCTGCCGCGTTTAAATATTCCCTATAAACCTCTATTGCAATTTTTTCAATTTCAATAGCGCTAAAAATTGGCGGTTCTAAGTCCGTACAGAGAGGTTCTATTCTTTTAAAGAATAGTAATTCTTCAATATTAATCAAATTATCCACTGGTAAATCATTGATATTATAACAGCCTTTTACAGCATACATTAGTTTTTTTTGCATATCTAACCCTCTCCAAAACAGAACATATGTTCTTGTATTATTATACAATATTCACCATTAACTACCAACAATATCAGCTTATATTTTTTTTTGTAACTGAAACCATTTCTATACTGATATAAAGGGCTTTTTAGGGACTAAAATAACAACCACAATGCCAAAAAAATGTGAAAAAATACGACTTTTAAGACGTGCCTTTTTACATACTATATTTTGCAATCTATTCACATACTGTTTGATGAGAGGTAGCTGGAATATTAAAGGCGACCTTACGGTCGCCAAAATAATCAGTTTTCTTTTCTACTAAGTTGTATTTTTTAATGCGATCATAAAAGGTAGGGTACGATTTGGATCTGTTCCGCTAAATGAATACTCAGCGCATGTCATTTCAGTTGAACCACCACCATCCAGAAGAACACCGTCAACCACGTTTGTAATTGTTCCCTTAATCGCTGTTCTAAACGTCTCGATTGTAACTTTTATAGGTGCAATTACTAAATGAATTTTGTTTGATGAATCATAAACAATAGCAGTTCTAGCTGCAGTATTAGCAAAACCACCGATTCCATCAACGTGCTCAGTATCCATCTGATTTTTCCAGTTAGCATCATTTTGTAAACTTAAGCTGATTCCTCCAACAGCCCAGTACATATCTGGACGTGTGTAACCTGCTTGACTTGCGTTATCAATTACTTTTACCGAGAGTATGTTAAGGTAGGCATCAAAGACTAACGTGCCACGAGTATAAACCTCGTTAGTCCATCCAACAAATGACTGACCTTTTGTTCCTTTAACCGGAGCGTCGTTATTTACTGCGATACTAAATAATTGTGATTTGTTGGAGGGATTATAGAATCCTGCATTAACGCCATATGATCTTTGGTCAGGGATTGAAGAAAATGGACTTAGTTTCTTCATTA
>FWWL01002717.1_pt1 | contig 15072 bp, 12 predicted proteins | sample 2228331 | NCBI WGS metagenome assembly FWWL01 (sample SAMEA103939775, study PRJEB20133) | metagenome
GGCATGCTGCAGACGCTCTCGATCGCGTTTTTACCCACGGGTCTGACCAACGCGATCATTTTCCTTGTGTTATTTTTACTGCTGTTGCTGCGGCCACATGGCCTTTTGGGGCGCGCGGAAGCGTGGCAGCTCAGGGGACGCCGATGAGCTGGTTTGTCGCGTATTGGGCTCCAATCTTTGACCTTTATCTACTGCATCTCGGCTTTGCCTTGAGTCAGTTTGTGGTCTTGCGCGCGGGTGTCTTTTCGCTGGCCACGGCGGGGCTTGCGGCGATTGGGGCTTACACGGCGGGCATTTTGGCCGTTCGCTTTGCCGTCGCGCCGGAGATCGGTGTACTTGCCGCGATTGCGCTTTCAACGGCAACTGCGCTGTTCCTGGCATGGCCGCTCGCTCGGCTGCGGGGGGTCTATCAAGCAATCGCCACGCTCGCCTTTGTTCAGATCGTGCTGTCGCTCAACATCTATGCCGAAGGGCTCACGGGCGGCGCCATGGGTCTGATGAATATTCCAAAGCGAGTTGGAACTCTTGAGCTTTTGATTGCCGCGGCAGCCGTCACCTACCTTGTGTGGGCCCTGGGAACCACACGTGTGGGGCGCGCCTTTGACGTCATCCGCCAGGACGAGGCGGTGGCTGTTTCGCTTGGTGTGTCGGTGGTGCGATACCAGGCTTTGGCGTTTGCGCTTTCGGGTGCCATCGCGGGCTTGTTTGGGGCGCTTGAAGCATTTCATTCTTACGCTCTCGACCCCAACATGTTTGGCTTTTCCTTTTTGATCGCTAGCTTGTCTTACGTTGTTTTTGGTGGGCGAAAAACGATTTTTGGGCCGCTTGTTGGGACCGCGGTGTTAATTCTTTTGCCAGAACTCTCCAGGCCATTGGCCGAGAACCGAATCCTGTTTTACGGAATTCTGCTGATTTTGGTCATCAATTTCTTGCCGAAGGGAATTGCAGATACGCTGCTTGAAGCAGTGCATCGACGCAAATTGGCGCGGCTCGCAGTGCAAGGCCCCGCAGCAAGCGCTCAGGCCATACGCAAAGGGGTTAAGCCATGACAGGGCTTGAGCTTGTCGCGGTGAGCAAGAGGTTCGGTGGCCTCATTGCTGTCGATGGAGTGAGTATGGTTGTCCCGCCCGGCCAAATCACGGGGCTGATTGGCCCCAACGGCGCAGGCAAGACAACACTTGTCAATCTGATCACCGGCATGCTGCCGGTGACGTCGGGCCGAATTCTGTTCGATGGACGCGATTTGACGGACGCGCCCGCGCAAGAAATTGCCCGCGCGGGCCTTGCGCGGACTTTTCAGAACATTCGCCTCATGCCGGATGCCAGCGTGCTCGCAAACGTCATGATCGGCTTTCACCGGCACGAGACGAGCGGGCTCATCTCGGCGCTTTTACGGCTGCCGAAAGCCGTGCACGAGACGCATCAGACACGCCAAAAAGCGCTGGCTTTGCTCGAACGTTTTGGGATGGCGGCATTTGCAGACTTTCCTGCGCGCGGGCTTTCCTACGGCCATCAGCGACGGGTGGAGGTGATGCGCGCGCTTGCGACCGACCCGAAGGTGATTTTGCTTGATGAGCCTGTCGCCGGTATGAACGACGTTGAGTCCGCCGAAATGGCACACGTGTTTCGCGCCCTTGCCGAGGAGGGGCGCGCGGTTTTGCTCATTGAACATGACATGCGTTTCGTCGCTCACTCGTGCGACCAGATCTATGTTCTCGATGGGGGGAAGTTGATTGCCGAAGGTCCACCGCATCGGGTTCTCAATCTTCCTGCTGTCATCGAAGCCTATCTCGGAGAACCCCTCGATGCTTGAAGTCAAAGAGCTTGTCGTCTCCTATCACGGAATTCGAGCTCTGCGGGGGGTCTCCTTGACTGTTAATGCCGGGGAAACGGTAGCCCTCATCGGCCCGAATGGGGCGGGAAAATCGAGCCTTTTAAACGCAATAAGCGGACTTGTCAGCAAGACGCGCGGCAACGTTTTGTTTGACGGACAAGACATTACCCACGCCCGGCCTTGGACGATTGCCGCCATGGGGCTTTTGCAAGTGCCTGAAGGGCGGCAGATTTTTCCCGGTCTGACGGTTCGTGAAAATCTTCTGCTCGGGGCCACAGCGCGCGCCGGGCGTCCCGCCCCTTGGGGCTTGAACGACGTCTATACCCTGTTCCCGATCCTGCGCGAGCGCGAGACACAGCTTGCCGGATCGCTTTCAGGGGGCCAGCAGCAGATGTTGGCGATCGGGCGCGGGTTGATGGGCGGACCGCGCCTTTTGCTACTCGATGAACCGAGCCTTGGTCTTGCCCCGTTGATCGTTCGACAAGTGTTTCAAGCGCTTGCAGTGCTAAAGAAGCATGGGCTGACGATCCTTCTTGTGGAACAAAACGCCCGCCAGGCTTTGGCCGCTGCGGACCGGGCTTACGTCTTGGAGCAAGGCTCGATTGTTCGGTCCGGCCCAGGCGCATCTTTGGTCAATGATCCCGCGGTGATTACAAGCTACCTCGGCCGGAGGACGAGAGCCGAGCCCACGTCGGCCGAGGAGAGAGACAACTGACCAAACGTGCAATCAATTCGGGGGAGGAGACAATGCCTTTTCGTAAAGTTTTGCTCAGGGCCACAGCGGTCGTTCTGTGCGGGGCAATGCCAGCCATGGCGGACACCGTTCGACTTGCGGTCGTTTTGGGGACGACAGGGGCTTATTCCTTTGTCGGCGTTCCGCTTTGGAACGGGATGCGGCTTGCCCACGACGAACTCGTCGCAACGGGTGGTTACGGTCCGCACACAATCGAAATGATCTTCGAAGATAACCGGTCCGACCGTGGCGAGGCGATCACGCTCGTGACCCGGTTCGCGCGCAATCCGGAGATCGACATGATTGTCGGTCCGATTGCCACTTCCGAGGCCCTGGCGACCGCACCAATCGCAAATGAAAACCAAGTTGCCATGTTTACAACTGCAACCTCTCCGGCTGTGCTTGAGGTGGGGCCCTGGATTTTCAAGTCGACGGAAACCGCCGACGCCTATCTCGCCCCGGTCGCTCAACACATCGCCCAGGTCTTGCGGCCCTCGGGATGTTATATCGTGGGGATCCGCGACAATGAAGGCTATGTCCGGCAAGCACAAGTGTTTCGCGCGCAAATGGAAGCGCACGGTGTCCCGATTATTGGTGAGGATTCAATTCTGTCCACGGATACCGATTTCACGGCGCTCTCGACAAAGATTGTCGCGGCCAATCCGCCCTGTCTTTTCGTGACCGCTCCGAGTGAAACGGCGGCGAATGTCATCATTCAGGCACGCCAAGCTGGGCTTTCAGCTGACACAATTCTTGTGGGTGATTCCGGGGCAGGGTCGCAAAAATTCATCGATGCCGGCGGACCTGCGGTCGAAGGAACGTATTTTCCGGCGAGCTTTGTTGCCGACGCAAGCCCCGAGGCACGCGCTTTTGCAGAAGCCTACCGTGCGCGCTACGGGAATGCACCTGACCTTTGGGCCGCAACGGGGCATTCGATGATGCGGATCATCGCGCATGCGATCGCGTCGTTGCCGGAGGGCGGTGTCAGCCGCGCGAGCCTGCGCGATGCGATGGCTGCAACCCGCGATGTGCCGGTTGTGCTCGGAAGCGGACGGATGTCGTTTGACGAAAACCGTGTGCCGCATGTTGGCGGGATTGTGATGCGGATCCAGGGCGGCGGCTGGGTCATGCCGTAAGGAAACCTTTGCGCCGGTTTTCGCGCGCGCCATCCGTCACGGATGGCGCGCGCCTATACCGCAGAGCGGCTGTTTAACCGTACAAGCGCTGAGTGATGGGGCGGTCCGCATCGCCTTTCGCGCTTCACCAAAAGCCGAAAGCGGGTGGCTTACTCCTCGGGCGCCAGGGTCAGAGAAAGACCGTCTAGCGCCGCGGTCACGTGGATTTGGCAGGCAAGACGCGAAACCCCTGGGCGATAATGCTGCAAAAGCTCGAGGAGAGCGAATTCGTGCGCAAGCGGTGTCCCCACCCGTTCTGCCCACGCGGGAGCCACATAAATGTGGCATGTGCCGCAGCTTGCGCAGCCACCGCACAACCCTTCAACGGGCTCGCGTGCCTGGTCTCGGAGGGCAAACATCAGGGGCGTACCCGGCAAGACGCAGTGGGTGCGCAAAACCCCGTCCCGCCCCCTTACATGGATTGTGATCATGCGCGGCGTGTTTAATGCAGTTCTTCAACCTCAAGCGACACGGCACTCGGCTGGCCGGCAAGCGCGACGTCGCGCGTCAGGGTCATTCCCATGGCGGCAAGTCTCCAGCCCGGGATCGGTTTGCGCGGGGGCGGCGGTGTCAAATCCTGTTCCACCCCGCCAATCATCACCAGGGTGATGTTGTCTGGATCGCCCAAAAGCGCGAGGTTTTGGTCAACCCGTCCCTTGACGCAGATGAGATCGGCCTCCATGCCGGGCCGAATTTCGCCAACCCGGCCTTCCATCCGAAGCGCGCGCGCTCCTTCCGCCGTGGCACAGCGGATGGCCTGAAGCGGGGTCAGACCAAAGTATTTCACAAAAACCTCCATCTCCCGATAGTGCCAATGCCCGTAGGGGACCAGCGAAAAGCCCGCTTCGGAGCCACACAACAGCGGCACCCCGGCTTTATACGCAGCGCTGATCGTCTCGATCGAGGCGGTGATTTCGCGTTCAAACACCTTGACGAGCTCAGGCGAGGTGCCGATTTTGGCGCCATACTCGACCATATTGGCTTGGAAGGTGAGCGCGGGTGCAATCGGGACCTTGCGGTCAACAACAGCGTTGAGCGCCGCATCATCCATGGCGGTTGCGTGAAAGATCAAGTCGAAACCGGCCTCTGCCGCAAGCCTCGTCGCCTCAGCCCCTCGGCAATGGCCCATGACCGGCGTGTCGAGGGCATGAGCGGTGTCGACCAAAAGCTTGAGTTCATCGGATGTCCACACACACATCTCGCCTTTGTGCGCCTGCCGCGGGATGATCCCGGTCACGTGCACCTTGATCCAATCCACGCCGACTTTCACTTGGCGGCGGACTTCTTGAACAATGTCCTCGCGGTTAGAAACAACCTTGTAGTAGCCGGTCACACCCTGATCGGCGATCAGTCGCCCAGCAGTCCCCCCAACACCGGTGATCAAGGCATATGCGCCGCATGCCATCCGCGGGCCGGGAACGATATTGGCTTCGATCGCATCGCGCAAATCGATCATGTTTTCAAAGGTCGAATCGGGATCGAGGATTCCTGTCACACCCGCCCGAAGGAGTTTGCGGGCATTGTACGCCGCCACCAACGCCGAAAGCGCGTTACGGCGCTGGAAGAAGATTTCAGCGTTCGAGCCAGCGTCGTCGAAGGCGAGATGGCAATGCGCATCGATCAAGCCCGGCATCACTGTTTGGCCACTGGCATCGATGCGGCGCAGGCCGGGTGTGCCGAGCTCACCCCCGGCTGCCCGTCCCCGGGTTACACTGACAATTTTTCCATCGCGGATGAGAACGGCGCCTACAAATGGCTCGGCCCCAGTTCCGTCGATGATGGTACCGTTCTCGATAAGGATTGTCTGGGTCATTGGCGTTTCCTCCCCGCGCGCAAAAGCCGGCGCGCATTGTCAGCGAGTTTGGGATTTGGTGGATGGAGGCTGTTCTGGTCTGGCGCATCCCAACCGGCAAAATTGGTCCCGTGGACCAGGTGGTCGTCGCCCACAACCGAGACCAACAACGCAAGGGAAGCATCGGCGTTCAGATGATCATCAAACCACAGCCGCGCCAAACGCTCTTCAAATGCTCCCTCGGCCCGAAGGCTCGCCGGCGACCAGGGCCGTTTGCGGGCCGCTCGGGTCAAGCGGCCGATAAGAAAGGCGGTTGAGCCACCGCCGTGGCTGAGGCAAATGTCAAGCTTGGGGTGCCGATCGAGCACCTCTCCGTAGATCAAGGTCGCAACCGCGATGGTTTCCTGGGCAGCAAAACCGCAGATCACATCTAAGTCGAAGCGACGCAGTGCCGGATCCCCGGGCGGACCATCAATCCCGGCCGGCGCTGGATGCAAAAACAGCGGCACATCGAGTGCAAAGAACGCCTCATACAGCCGGTCCATGGCCGGAGCATCAAGAGGCGTTGGGAAATTGGTGCCAATCATCGCGCCCCAGAGGCCAAGCTCGCACACTGCACGATGAAGTTCCTCGACCGCCGCGCCAAGGTCTTGCATCGGCAGCGTCGCAAGCCCAGCCAGCCGCTCGGGATGGGCACGAACGCGGGCCGCAAGCGCGTCGTTATGGGCCCGGCAAAACACCGCCGCCTCAGCCGCGGGGAGAAAATGAAAATAGGTCAGAGGATTAGGCGACAGCAGCTGAAAATCGATCCCGGCCTGATCCATCGCGGCAAGACGTCGCTTGAGGTCCATAAAGGGGCTGTCTGCATAGTCGACCCCGTCTAACCGATAAGTCCCTACGCGAAACCATGGCGTCCCATCGGCGTGGCGCCCAAGTTCAGGCCCAGCCGCACCGGCCTGCCCCATGGTTTCGGGCAAAACGATATGGGCATGGACATCGATACAGCGTGCCTCTAAGATCCCTTTCAACCGCGGCCCCCGCTGGAGAAACTTGTGCTAGCCGGTCTCGCTCTGGCCGTCCTCTACACGAGGTGTTGCCAAATAATATCGTTATGAATAACTTCGAGATTGATCGAAGTCAAGCGCGCGCCCGAAATTGTTCAGAGCCACAGCATAGAAGCCATGTGCCCCAACTTTTACAAACGCAGCGAAAACGAAGAAACACGCATGATCGCTGATGAGGGTCGGGCTCAATCAAACACCGCGTATAAGCCCGAGCGGGCGCTTCCGCCCCTTGAAGAACGGACGACTTTTCTCATTCACCGCTTCAATGCCAAACTGGCTCAGGCCTGCCAGCCGGTTTTCGCCGCCTTTCACCTTGATCTCTATTCCTCGCGCATTCTGGTCGCTTTGGCCCAGCATGAGATGCTGACTGTTGGTGGGTTGGTTGAGCTCATGGCGCTGCCGCAATCCACGATCTCGCATCAGCTCAAGCGGTTGGAGAGAAGCGGTCTTATCGAACGCACCCGCGCCCCAAACGATAACCGCACGGTCGAAGTCCGACTGACCCCGCGCGGTCAAACGGTGGCCAAAACCTGCAATGAGCTCAGTCGTGAAATTTATTTCGCCGCGGTCCGTACGTTTTCAGATGAGGAAATTGCGCTTTTGAACAGTTTTCTCAAACGCTTATACGATAATCTCTCAGACCTTTCGAAACGAAATCGATAGCTTTGTTGGCCCCGCGTGTTGAGGTGTTGAACACTCGATTGGTTTTTTACCGCCTGCCGTGCCTGGGTGCGCGCTGGAGTGGTGCGCAAGTAATGATGGCGGCAAACATGGTAAGACGAAAAACTATTCGGCAAGCGCTTTGGGGCTTCTCTGAGCGTCAAAGATCCGTGTTGGCATTAGCGCGCACGAGCTTCGAATGAGGGGCATGCGCAGACGCCACGGAAGCTTGCGACATTCGTATACCCAAACGTTGATCACGGCAATTTTTTGCTAGTCGGAAACCTCTGCATGGCTTTCTGCCGTCATTTTCTTGAGAAACATGCCATTAAGAGCAACGAACGAGAAACGAAGCCTTGATACCGGTCGCCGCCTTTGATTGTTGGCCTGGCTCAAAGCGTCTTGCGATTTCGCACCCAAAGATACAAGAGCGGTTGACATTGTGTCTCATCACGAAAGGTCGGGCTCGGATTCTCGTGATCCCGTGTTATCCAAAATGGCGGGGTGGATAGGTCCTATGCTGCCTCGCTCGAAAAGGCGCCCCGTCAGCGAAGAAGAAAATCTCTGCGGAGACCAAAACGCCCGCTGCCAAAGGCGCAAAGAGCAGCCGGGCTGAGGAAGATCACGCCGTACTTGCGCCTTGCCTCGGCGAAATGCCCCGTGACCACCCCACGCACACCGGCGCTTCGGGGCAAGCAAGGGACCGCTGAACGAGCCAAAAGATTTGGCACTTGCACCCAAGGCACCCCGCTTTGCAAAAAATGCCGCAAAGACAGAGTCGCCGTCATCGCCGACAGCAAAACGCTTTTGCCCCACGACCTTCGTGATCATCCCGTTGCGACCTTAGTTTTGCCTGAACCAAAACCACCTTTCGGGGGCGCTGTGATTCTTCAATAGGTTGAATCTGTGGTTTATCCGGTCTGTATATGGGGACTGGAAGTCACGGAACACGCCAGTGCTTCTCGGAGCAGGCGGATGAACACGCGTAAGAATGCCGGACTGAAATGCCAGGCTTACCGTCGCCTGTTGCTTGTAGGTAGGTTCAAGAGATGACCCAGCATGGGCTCAAGGCCTGTGAAGCGGGCTTGCGCCATGGCGTGACGCCACGCAGCGCCGCACATGGCTGGGCCGCGCGCTGGCCGAAGGAGACAGCGGCTTGGCCGACGCATCTTCGCAGCCCAAGCGCTCGCCGCGGGCGATTGAGCCGAGCACGGCATTGCTCATCGTCGAACTGCAGCAGCGCCGCATGACTGAGGCACGCCTTGCTCGGAGCGTCGGCGTGTTGGAGGCCACGGTCAGTCGTGTTCTGCGTCGAGCCGGGCTTTTGAAGCTGTCGGATCTGCAGCCGTGCGAGCCGCGCCAGCGCTACGAGCATGCACAGGCTGGAGATCTGCGGCACATCGACACCAAGAAGCTCGGGCGTATCGCGCGGCCGGGGCATCGTGCCACCGGCAACCAGCGTGACTCGGTCGGTGGAGCGAGCGCGGAGTTCCTGTTTGTGGCCGTAGACGACCATGCCCGCGTGGCCTTCACCGCTATCCACCCCGACGAGCGTGCCCCCAGCGCAGCGCAGTTCCTGCGCGAGACCGTGGCGTACGACAACCGTCTGGGCGTGACGCTCAAGCGGTTGCTGACCGCCAACGGCTCGGCCTTCCGTTCCAAGCCGTTTCGACAGGCTTGCCAGAACCTGGGCATCACCCACACGTTCACCCGCGCGTATCGGCCCCAGACCAAAAGCACGGCCGAGCGGTTCATCCCGTTGGCCCTGCGTGCGTGGGCCTAAGGCTCGACCGACCAAAATTCCAAGCAAAGGCGCAACCCTTCACAGCCCGCAGCACCACTCGCACTGGCATCGCCCGCAGCACCACGGCATCGGCCCCATCGCGCCCCTGTCACGACGTCCAGTTCCTCAGAACACCCCTTGATCGATGACAGCTAGCCGGTGCCCGGTCTCGAAAAATCCATTGACACGGGCCGCTCGACCGTTTCGGACACGCGCGGTAAAGCCTGGATGAGCGGCATCAAGGCGGCCATGTCCGGCCCGGAATCGCGCCCCGTCAAAAGCCGCCTGAGCGGCAGATAAAGCGCTTTTCCCTTCCGCCCGGTTGCCTGTTGGACCCGAGCGGTCCACTCGGCCCAGCTGGTGGGGCCCCAGGGCGGGGGCGGCAAGAGAGCAAGCGCGGTGTGCGCAAAGCCCGCATCCTCTGGAGCAACCTTGACCACGGCACCATCTCGGCAGAGCGCCCACCACGCGGCAATCTCTTTGCGATCGGAAACATTCTCCCGCACCGCCGCCCAGAACGGGGGGCGCAGCGGCTCGGGCACACCAAGCGCGGCAAGTTCGGGCGCAATTTCCTCCACCGAAAGCCGCCTCAGAGACTGCCGGCTCAAGTGCGTGAGCTCGGTTGGGTCAAAGCGGGTTGGCGCCGCGCCAAAGCTTGCTATGTCAAAATCAGCAAGAAGCTCTTCGAGACTGTCAAACAACACCACCGGTTTCGAAGACCCAAGCCGCGCCATCAACGACAAAAGCGCCATCGGCTCGACACCTTCCGCTCTGAGCTCGCGCAATGCAAGCGCCCCAAGCCGTTTTGACAACCCCTGCCCATCGGCTCCAACAAGCAAGCTGTGATGCGAAAAAGCCGGCGGCTCGCCCCCCAAGGCGCGCATGATCTGAATTTGCACCGCCGTGTTGGTTACGTGGTCTGCCCCGCGGACAATATGCGTCACACCCATCTCAAGGTCGTCAACCGAAGAGGCAAAGGTGTAAAGCACCTGCCCATCCGCCCGGATCAGCACCGGGTCTGAGACGCTGGCTGCATCGATCGAAATCGGCCCCAAGATGCCATCGGTCCATTCAATGCGGGTGTGTTCCAACAAAAACCGCCAATATCCTTTGCGCCCCGCGGCGCGCAGCTCGGCCTTTTTTGCGTCGTCGAGCGCGAGCGCGGCACGGTCATAAACCGGCGGGCGTCCCATGGACAGTTGCCTTTTCCGCTTAAGCTCAAGCTCGGTTTGCGTCTCGAAGCATTCGTAAAGCCGCCCAGCCTGCCGCAAGCGCTCGGCAGCTTCAGCATAACGGTCAAGGCGCGCCGATTGACGCTCAATCCGGTCCCAGGTCAGGCCAAGCCATGCAAGATCGGCCTTGATCCCATCCACATATTCCTCTCTGGATCGCTCGCGATCGGTGTCGTCGATGCGCAAGATAAACGCGCCGCCGGCCTTGCGCGCGATCGCCCAATTGAACAAGGCGGTGCGCAAATTGCCAACATGCAGCCATCCAGTGGGTGAGGGGGCAAAACGGGTGACAGTCATGATCAGGCTCCGAAGCTTTTCGCTCGGTGGCACAGGAGCGCGGTTTTGTCTACGGGGCAAAGGAGGTTCAGATGCACATCAAGCACCCCAACGCTGATCACTGGCGCGGCCGGTGCGCGCCATGCCTTGAGGATATCGCCGCCTTGGCCGAGGCCGCGCGCGACGAAATTCCACCCCCCTTTGCCGATGAGGCAGCACGGGTGCTCATCAGGGTCGATGAGTTTGCCCCTGAAACGACGTTGGCTGCGCTTGGAATCGACGATCCCTTTGAGGTGACCGGATTATACGACGGCATTCCTTTGACCCAACGTTCCTTGTTTGACCAGCCGCTTAACCCAGATACCATCTGGCTGTTTCGCGCGCCGATCTTGAATGAATGGTGCGCGCGCGGCGATGTGCCGCTGGACCGTCTTGTCCGGCATGTTTATGTGCACGAACTTGCGCATCATTTCGGCTGGTCGGATGATGAGATCGCCCGCATCGATCGCTGGTGGGAATGACAGCTTGGGCCATGAGCGCGAAGCATCCGAGGCGGGCAGCAGACACTTCGACCACATCTTGCACATCACAGCGCAGTTTTGGGCTTGATCTTTAACTTTCCAACCCCACCTCAAGAGAAAAAAGATCGCTTCGATGATTCGCTATTCTCTGAAGTGTAACCGTGGTCACAGCTTTGAAAGCTGGTTTGCCAATGCAGCGGCTTTCGAAAGCCTTTCCGAGGCCGGCCAAGTTATCTGTCCCTATTGCGGAAGCCGTGAGGTGGAGAAGGCCTTGATGTCACCTGCGGTCGTCACCCGGAATGGCGATGCGGCACCCGCGGTAAAACGCCCCGAAGAAATCTTGGCCGAGCATCTGTTAGCCTGGCGGCGGCATATTGAGGAAAATGCCGAATATGTTGGCGTTGAATTCGTGAACGAGGCGCGCGCGATTCACGAGGGCTTAAAGCCTGAACGTGCGATTTGGGGCGAGGCTTATCCCGATGAAGCCCGCGCGCTTTTGGACGAGGGAATCCCCATCGCCCCCCTGCCCTTTATCCCGCGCAAGAACACCAATTGAGCTGAAACGCATTGTGGAAGCCCCTGTCGCCACCGCTTTCCGACGCGCCGCACCGCGCTTCTCGTTTAAGCCATTCCTTGGGCTCTTAAGCCATCCCTTGGGCTCTTCGTCGTCCGTCTCCTTCCGTGATCTCTCGACGAGCCGAGAGTCGAAGGGATTCTCCTCAGTGTTGCGGCGCACCTAGGGATCACCGGTTTGCCGCCTTCGGGAATGGTTCAGGCGCTGGCTTGGCAGCGACGCGTCGCGGTCTTGCGCGGCACACGGTCAGGCTTTTCTGCGGGCCAAATTTTCTCGCTGTTAGAAACAAGCGCCACAGCCGCATCGGGCACAATCCGCCTTGCGCGCGCCCGCGATCGTTCTTTGCGCCGTGCTTGGCGGCAATCCGAGCGCGGATTTTGGACACGATTCCGGTCCAGCCCCCCACTCCTGCATCTCGCCCCTTGCCAAAGGGCCTAAGCCAAAAGTATGTGAGCCCCGCGCCGCAAGAAGCGGCAAGAGGGGGCTAGCATGCCGCTTCTCGTTATGAAATTCGGTGGAACATCGGTTGCCGATCTTGGCCGGATTGCTGAGGCCGCGCGCAAAGTGGCGCGCGAGGTCGAACGGGGCTATGACGTGATCGTCGTCGTCTCAGCCATGGCTGGGGAGACCAACAAATTGGTCAAATGGGTGAACGAGACCTCACCCTTTTACGACGCGCGCGAATATGACGCAGTGGTCTCCTCTGGCGAAAATGTCACCGCGGGTTTGATGGCGTTGCGGCTTCAGGAAATGGGAATTCCTGCCCGGTCTTGGCAGGGCTGGCAGGTGCCGATCGTGACCACAAGCCAACATGGGGCGGCGCGCATTGTTGAGATCCCGCGGACCAATATCGACGCGAAATTCCGCGAAGGCATGAAGGTTGCGGTGGTGGCGGGCTTTCAAGGCATCAGCCCCGAAGGCCGTGTTACCACGCTTGGGCGCGGAGGCTCCGATACCACTGCCGTCGCGCTCGCCGCGGCCTTTAGGGCGGAGCGGTGCGACATTTATACGGATGTCGACGGCGTCTACACGACCGATCCGCGAATCGCCCGCCGCGCGCGCAAGCTCGACAAGATCAGCTATGAAGAGATGCTTGAGCTTGCGAGCCTTGGCGCGAAGGTCTTGCAGACCCGCTCGGTTGAGTTGGCGATGCGCTATAAGGTGCGTTTGCGGGTCTTGTCTTCGTTTGAAGAAACCGACGATAGCTCCGGCACATTGGTTTGCGATGAGGACGAAATCATGGAAACCAAGGTCGTCTCTGGCATCGCCTTTTCCCGCGATGAGGCGAAAATCACGCTGGTTACCGTCGAAGACCGCCCCGGTGTGGCCGCCGCCATCTTTGGCACGCTGGCCGAGGCTGGAGTCAATGTCGATATGATCGTGCAGAATATCTCTGAGCACGATTACGACGAAAATCACCCCGAGGCGGTGACAGATATGACCTTTTCGCTTCCGGTCGATCAGGTTCCCCGTGCCGAACGGGCCTTACGCGAGGCGCGCGCAGCCGGGCGGATCCGCTATGACGACCTCGTTGTAGATACCGACGTGGCCAAGGTTTCCGTGGTGGGCATCGGGATGCGCAGCCACGTCGGCGTGGCCGCGCGCATGTTCCAAGCGCTTGCCTCGGAAAACATCAACATCAAGGTGATTTCGACGTCAGAGATCAAGATCTCGGTTTTGATCGATCGAAAATATATGGAGCTTGCGGTTCAGACGCTGCACGACGCCTTCGCGCTCGAGAAATCCGCCTAACCTCGCCCCGATGCCCGCCCCCCATGCCCGAGCGGATTGAAACCCAAAGCCGTAGGCTGTTGCGCAAATTACGCGACACTTTGGCCATGCCGGGGTCGGCACAAAAACGGCTTGACCGCATTGTCGAACTCATCGCGCGGGAGATGGGCACCGATGTTTGCTCGATTTACCTTTTGCGGGATCCCGAAACGCTTGAGCTTTTTGCCACTAAGGGCCTCCGCCCGGAAGCGATCCATCGCACACGGCTGAGGCTTGGCGAAGGGCTTGTGGGCCGGGTCGCACGGACCGGACATCCGATCAACACCCCGAACGCGCCTGCGGAGAGGGGCTTTCGCTACATGCCCGAGACAGGGGAAGAAATTTATTCCTCCTTTCTTGGCGTGCCGATTCAACGGCTTGGCGAGCGCCGCGGCGTGCTTGTCGTGCAATCCCGCGAAGCGCGCGCTTATAGCGACGATGAAATCTACGCGCTCGAGATCGTGGCCATGGTCTTGGGCGAGATGTCTGAGCTCGGCGCTTTTACGGGCGACCAAAACGGCCTGCCGCCCCCGCATCGGATGCCTGTCATGGTGCGCGGTGGTGCGGCGCAAGAAGGCACCGCCATGGGGCACGTCTGGCTTTATGAGCCGCGGGTGGTGATCACCAACCTTGTTGCTGATGATCCCAAGGCCGAAATCCGCCGTTTGCACCAAGCGCTCGAGGCGCTGCGAGGCTCGGTCGATGCGCTGATCTTGACCTCGCCCGCCGACAAAGAGCAGCGCGAAATCCTTGCCGCCTACCGGATGTTTGCCTCCTCGCGTGGCTGGATCCGGCGCATGGAGCAGGCAATCGAATCGGGGCTTTCTGCGGAAGCTGCCGTTGAGCGCGAACAATCCGAGGCCCGCGCGCGGCTTCAAACCGTGGCCGATCCTTACTTGCGCGAGCGGCTGCATGATCTTGATGATCTTTCGAACCGGCTTTTGCGGATTCTCACGGGGCAGGGCCAAGACACGGGCGCTGAGATGCCCCCAGACCCGGTTCTTGTGGCAAAAAACATCGGACCGGGTGAGCTTTTGGGATATCGGGGCAAAATCAAGGGTGTGGTGCTCGAGGAAGGATCGGTTGCAAGCCATGCGGCAATCGTGGCGCGTGCGCTGGCTATCCCGCTTGTGGTCCACGTTGAACGGATCACAACCGAAGCGCTAAACGGCGATCCAGTCATCGTCGATGGCGATGAGGGCATCGTTCACCTCCGCCCCGATGAAAGCGTCCGGTCTGCTTATCGTGACAAGATTGCCCTGCGCACCGCTGCCAGTGCTCGGCATGCAGCCCTGCGTGACACCCCCTGCATCACCCGCTGTGGGACGCGGATCACGCTTCTTATGAATGCGGGCATCCTCGCCGACCTGCCCTCTCTTAACAGCTCTGGGGCTGAGGGCGTGGGTCTGTTTCGAACGGAATTGCAGTTTTTGCTGCGCAAGTCGATGCCGAAGCGAAGCGAGCTCGTGCAGCATTATCAGCGCGTGTTGCGCGCAGCAGGTGGCAAGCGATTGGCGTTTCGAACGCTTGATATCGGGTCAGATAAGGTTTTGCCCTATATGAAGCGGCCCGAAGAGCCCAACCCGGCCATGGGCTGGCGCGCGTTGCGGGTTGGTTTGGACAAAACCGGCGTCTTGCGCATGCAGCTGCAGGCACTC
>FWWL01006428.1_pt1 | contig 15072 bp, 17 predicted proteins | sample 2228331 | NCBI WGS metagenome assembly FWWL01 (sample SAMEA103939775, study PRJEB20133) | metagenome
GACTTTGTGCTCTGCTTCAGATCTGAAAGGTGATTTTCCAAAAAACGCTAAAAAAATTGAGCGAGCTGCCTTGGTCGGAGAGCGAATTGCAAAAGAGGCTATAGCTTGCGGAATTAGAAAAGTTGTATTTGATCGCGGAGGATATTTGTATCATGGTAGAATTAAAGCATTGGCAGAGGCAGCAAGAAAAGCTGGTCTTGAATTCTAATTATGGAACAATCCAAATCCAAAAAAGAAAAAAGTCAGTGGGAACATCGGGTATTAGATCTTCGTAGGGTCGCTCGTGTGGTTGCTGGTGGCAAAAGATTTTCTTTTCGGGCAACGGTAGTGGTTGGTGATCGGAAGGGATTGGTTGGTGTTGCAGTGGCAAAAGGTAAAGATGTCAGCCAGGCAGTTGAGAAAGCAATTAATCAGGCAAAAAAACACGCGATAGAAGTTCCAATAGTAAATGGGACAATTCCTGCAGAGGTGATGGCAAAACATTCAAGCGCAGTAGTTTTACTCAAGCCTGCAAAAAGGGGTAAGGGTATTATTGCAGGTGGAGCATCTAGAGCAGTTTTGGCACTTGCGGGTATTCAAGATGTAAGTGCAAAAATTTTGGGTAGAACCCCCAATAAACTTACTAATGCAATGGCAACAATAGAAGCTTTAAAAAAATTGAAAAAAACGTAAAAATTGACAATTATATGATAATGGTTCATGAGTTAAAACCTACTCATAGATTAAAAAAGAAAAAAAGAGTTGGCAGGGGTGGAAAGCGAGGAACATATTCTGGAAGAGGTATAAAAGGACAAAAATCTAGAGCGGGTGCAAAAATTAAACCAATGGAAAGAGAATTTATCTTGCGCTTACCAAAAAAGCGCGGTCTTGGTTTTCCTAAAGCCCCCAGAATTATACCAATAGTTACACTATCTCTTGAAAAGATTTCACAGTATTTTGAGGCAGGAGAAATTGTCTCTCCAAAGACTTTACTTAAAAAAGGATTAGTTAAAAAAGAAAAAGGCAGAATTCCAAAGGTTAAAATTTTAGGACCTGCTATTTTAGAAAAGAAACTTTCCTTTATCGGATGCACATTTTCAGAATCTGCAAGAAAAGCTATTGAGGCAGCAGGTGGTAAAATAAAATAGGAATTATTATGAATAAATTTTTACAAATTTTTAAGATTCCGGATTTACGTTCAAAAATTTTATTTGTACTGGCGCTTCTTGCTGTTTTTAGGGTTTTGGCAGTAATTCCAGTGCCTGGAATTGATGCAACCAGAATAAAACAGTTTTTCTCTCAAAACCAATTATTCGGTCTTCTTTCCGTATTTTCAGGAGGAGCGCTTGAGAACTTCTCAATTGTAATGCTTGGAGTTGGTCCTTATATTACAGCAACAATTATTATGCAGCTTCTTACTATGGTATTTCCAAAAATTAAAGAGCTTTATTATGAAGAAGGAGAAGCTGGAAGAGCTAAATTCAATCAATACTCTAGGCTTCTTACATTACCGCTTGCATTAATTCAGACCTATAGCTTTTTGATTTTGCTCCAGAACCAAGGAGTTATGGAAAGGTTGGCAGGGCTTGAACTTTTGACAACACTTGTGATGGTTACTGCCGGCACTATCCTTCTTATGTGGTTTGGAGAATTAATCACTGAAAAACAGATTGGAAATGGGATATCATTGATAATTTTTGCAGGAATAGTTGCAAGAGTACCAAATTCTATTCAACAAAATATTTTGACTTATGATCCTTCAAAAATTCCATCTTATATTGGGTTTCTGATTGTGGCGCTTTTGGTGATTTTCGGAGTTGTTATTATTAATGAAGCAGAAAGAAAAATTCCTATCAATTACGCAAAAAGAGTACGCGGTACCAAAGTTTATGGCGGAGTAACAACTTATCTTCCGCTTCGAGTAAATCAGGCAGGAGTTATTCCAATTATTTTCGCGCTATCTTTTCTACTTTTTCCTAGATTTATTGGACAGGTTCTTTCTTCTTCGCAAAATCCCATAATTTTAAAAATTGGAGTTGGTTTAGAGAATATACTTTCTAATAATTGGATATATGCCGCGGTATATTTTTTGTTAGTTGTGATTTTTACTTTCTTTTATACAATAGTAACCTTCGAGCCAACAGAACTTGCAAATAACCTTCAAAAGCAAGGAGGATTTATTCCTGGGATCAGGCCAGGAAAATCAACTGCTGATTTTCTTAATTTTATTTTGAATCGGGTGACTTTGGTTGGAGCAATTTTTTTGGGAATAATTGCAATATTGCCAAATGTCCTTCAGAATCTTACTGGTATTACTACTTTATCTTTGGGCGGAACATCTCTTTTAATTGTTGTCTCTGTGGCTTTGGAGACAATGCGCCAGATTGAAGCTCAGCTTATTATGAGAGAATATGAGGGCTTTTAGCTTGAAAGTTTGGTTGCAAACAAGATATAATTGTTTTTGGCTTTTTGGGGTATTATTAGGAGGATGAGAAGTATGATTGTTGGAGTGACAGGACTGATTGGAGCAGGAAAAGATGAGGTTGCTAAGTTTTTTGCCAAAAAAGGATTTCACCTCTATTCTCTTTCTGATGAGCTTAGATTAATTCTTAGCAAAAGAGGTGAGGAGATTAGCAGAGAATCTTTGTTTCGTTTAGGGAATGAGCTGAGAGAAAAATATGGAGCTGGCTATCTTGCTTCTTTGGTACGTTCAAAACTTCAGCGTCCTGCTGTAGTTACTTCAATTAGACATCCGGCAGAAGTTAAGGAATTAAGCAAAGAGCCAGATTTCATTCTTATCAATGTTACTGCTCCCCAAAAAGAAAGATATCGCAGGATTGTAGAACGGGGTCGTGAAGGAGAAGCAAATCTTAGTTTTGAGGAATTTTGCGAAAGAGAAAGGAGAGAACTTAGCGGTCCTAAAAATAGCCAGCAACTTCAGGCCGTCTTAGATATGGCAGAGATAGTTATTGAGAACAATTCAACCCTGGAGGACTTATATCAAAAATTGGAGTTATTGTATCAAAAGTTAAATTCAAAAGAGAGGAGGTGATATGATGACAAAACCATTAACACTTGTTTTTCTTGGACGTTCTGGTTCAGGAAAAGGTACTCAAGCAGAGCGCCTGATTAAATATCTTGGTTTGAAAGATTATATTTATATTGTTACCGGCGATCTATTTCGAGCTTTAGCAACTAAAGATAGCGTGATTGGAAGAAAAGTGGCAACTCAACTTAAGTTAGGCCAATTACCTCCGGATTGGTTAGCAAGTGCTTTGTGGCAACATGAGCTTGTTGAAAGACTTCTAAGAGATGATCAAGCAATTATTTTTGACGGAGCACTAAGAAGAGTTAATGAGGCAATTACCCTGGAAACAGTTCTTGAATGGCTTGGTAGACCAAAGGCAATTCCAATTTTAATTGATGTTACTAGAGAGGAAGCGTTTAGGCGTTTGAAACTTAGGGGGCGAGCTGATGATAGTGATGAAGTAATTAATCGCAGACTTGACTGGTATGAAGAAGATGTTGTTAAAGTAGTAGAGTACTACCAAAATCTTGGAAGATTGGTGAGAGTAGATGGTATGCCTCCTCCTGATCAGGTTTTTCAGAATTTGATATCTTCGCTTGGTATTGATTCTCAAAATACATTACAGATTTCTTTGGGGTAGTTAATAGAAGCTGCCCCTTTTTAAGTTATAATCATAAAGGTTTTGTGCCTGAATTTATTACCAAAAAAACTTCTGAAGAAATAAAAATTCTTAGAGAGGGTGGTAGAATCCTTGCTAAGGTATTGTCGCATCTAAAAAAATATGCAAAGCCCGGAATAACTCCTTTAGAGCTTGATCAGCTTGCAAATCGTCTTCTTTTAGAAAATGGAGCAGAGCCTGCATTTAAGGGATATACTCCCCATCCTCATTCCAAACCTTTTCCTGCGACAGTTTGCATATCAGTGAATTTTACAGTTGTGCATGGTATTCCTAATGAAAGGCCTCTTGAAGTAGGAGATATAGTTTCATTTGATCTCGGGGTTAAATACAAAGGTCTTTTTACAGATGCTGCTTTGACAATTGGCATTGGTAAAATTTCTGCAAAACTGAAAAAATTAATTCGGGTAACAGAAGAAGCATTTTATAAAGGTCTAAGATATGCAAAACCAGGAAATACTACCGGTGACATAGGTTATGCAATTCAAAATTGGGTTGAGCGTAATGGATTTTCAGTGATCAAAGAATTGGTTGGGCACGGCGTTGGATATGCTGTTCATGAGCCTCCATATGTTCCAAATTTTGGATTTCCAAAAACAGGAATTAAATTAGTTCCCGGGATGGTAATTGCGATTGAGCCTATGGTTTCTTTGGGATCAGGAGAAGTTGAAATGCTATCAGATGGAAGTTTCATAACAAAAGATCTTAAAGCTTCAGCCCATTTTGAGCACACAATAGCAATAACAAAACGCGGCCCAATAATATTAACAAAATAAATTATTGATTGCTTATTTTAATTGCTTTTTCATTTATGTTATTATTCCTTTTAGAATGCAAAATAAGCAATGGATAGTGATTGGTATTTTTATGTTGCATCTTTTTTTTCAAAAACATAAGCTTTGCGCAATTGTTGTGAAAGGAACTGATCTAAAAAATCTTGGGAAAGTAATCAAAAGAGAGTCTTTTTTAGGAAGTGTGATACAAAAGTGAGAAAGACAATAAAATCTTCTATCAAGGTTTTGGGCATTGATTACGGAGAGCGTTATATAGGTATTGCAATTGCTGACTGCAAGATTGGAATTGCAATTCCAAAGTTAGTGTTGCAAAATTCTGGAAAAAAAGTATTGAAGCAAAAATTTAAGGATTTAATAGAAAAGAATGGGATAAAAAGAATAGTGATTGGCCTTCCCCTTTCTTTTTCAATGCAACACACAACTATGTCAAAAAAAATTAAAAGATTTGCAAGATATCTTAAAAAAGAGTTTAAAGTTCCTGTTGATTTTGAGAATGAAATTCTTTCTACTTCATATGCTAAGCGGATTTATCCTGGTGTATCAAAGGAAGTTTCGCATTCTATTGCAGCAGCTCTAATTTTACAAAGCTGGCTGGATAGATATCGCAACAAATTCTAGGTTATAATTGATAATATGTCAGAAGAAATTCCTCTTTTGTCGGTTATCATACCTGCCTATAATGAGGAGGCAAGAATAGAGAAAACTCTTCGGAGCGTTGATGAATATTTATCTAGACAGCAATATCCTTATCAAATTATTGTAATAAATGACGGGTCTTCTGATAGAACCTCTGAGCTGGTCAAAGGCTTGATTCCATTTATCAAAAATCTTTCTTTAATTGATAATAAACAAAATCGGGGAAAGGGAGCTGTAGTTAATCAGGGAATGCTTGAGGCAAAAGGCAAGATTAGGCTTTTTATGGATGCAGATAATTCAACAAGCATTGATCAGGTTGAGCGAATGTTTCCAGAATTTGAGGCAGGATACGAAGTGGTAATTGGCTCCAGGCGTGTTCCAGGAGCTGTAATTGCAGTGCATCAAAATTTTATTAGAGAAAATCTTGGAAAATTATTCAATCTAATTGTGCGATTTTTGGCAGGACTTCCTTATAAAGATACTCAGGCAGGTTTTAAGGCATTTTCTGCAAGGGCAGCAAAGGAGATTTTTTCCAGACAAACCATTATGGGTTTTTCTTTTGATGTTGAACTTTTAATTATTGCCAAAATTCTTGGGTTCAAAATTAAAGAAGTACCAATAACTTGGATCAATGATCCGCAAACAAAAGTAAAATTCAAGAGCATGATTAAAATGCTTTTTGATATAATTAAAATAAGATTAAATTTATTGAAAGGTATTTATAAAACACCATAATGTCAAATTTTAAAATAAAAAAGAGATCAGAATTTAGACAAGATCCTGTCTCAAAAGAATGGGTAGTAATTGCTGCAGGAAGAGCTTTCAGACCCCATCAAATAAAATCTCAAAAAAGATCAGGCCGGATTGCAAAAACTAATTGTCCATTTGAGGATCCGCAATCTACTGGTCACCAAAAGCCTGTATTGATGATTGATCTTGACGGCAAAGAACTTCGTTATGATACTGGAGCGCATGATTGGTTTTTGCAAATTATTCCCAATAAATTCCCGATATTGAAAGGTACTGGGTGCGGAATTGAAAGAAGGCGCGGACTTTTTGTCAGTCAGATTGGAGCAGGTTTTCATGAGGTTGTTGTATTTAGAGATCATGATCGAGACCCTTCACAATTTAGCAGCAGGGAACTTTCAACTATGCTATTTGGATATCAAAGGCGGTATAGAATGCTTGCTGGCAAAGATTGTGCAGAGTATATTCTGATTTTTCACAACCATGGACCAGCTGCAGGAGCTTCAATTTATCATCCCCATTCTCAAATTGTTGCTATGCCAGTTATTCCACCCGATGTTGGTAGAAGCATTACTGGCTCAAGTCAATTTTATAAAAAGAATCGTTCTTGTATTCATTGCGCAATGATTTTAGAAGAAAAAAGAGAAAAAAAGAGAATTGTTTATGAGAATGAAGAAATGATTGCATTTTGCCCTTATGCTTCAAGAGTATCTTTTGAGACTAGAATTTTTCCAAAAAAGCATGAATATGCTTTTGAACATATTGAATCAAAAGAACGAGATTTTCTGGCAGATGCTATGGCAATAGTGCTTCAGAAAATTCGCAAAGTATTAAAATCTCCTTCTTATAACTTTTTTATTCATACTGCACCTACCAGACCGGAATATTTTGCTCATTATCACTGGCATATTGAGATTCTTCCTCGAACTTCTATTTGGGCCGGCGTTGAACTTGGTACAGGAATTGAGGTAGTAGCAGTTCCGCCTGAAGTAGCAGCGCATCATCTTCGGCTTGCATAAAAAATGTTTAAAGAAATATTGCCAGAACTTAGTGTAATTTTTTTGGGAATTTTGCCTATTTCTGAAGTAAGAGGTGCAATTCCTGCAGCAATTCTTTTTTGGAATTTTAGTCCGCTAAAATCATATCTTTTGGCAGTATTCGGAAATATTATTCCTATAATTCCATTGCTTTTATTTTTTAAATATTTTGTAGAAGCACTGATGAGAAAATATTATTTTGCAAATAGATTTTTTAGCTGGTTATTTGCAAGAACTCGTAAAGTGCATGGTGATCATTTTCATTCTTTTCGTTGGGCACCATTTGCGCTTTTTATTTTTGTTGCAGTTCCTTTGCCCCTTACCGGAGCTTGGAGCGGAGTTATTGCTGCAATAGTGTTTGGTATTCCTTTCTGGTATGCTGTACTATCAATAGCTCTTGGAGTGATGGCTTCTGCCGGGATTGTTACTGCGCTTATATCTCTTGGAATTTTTACCTTTAATTCTTTAATATAAAGTTATGATAAAGTTATGAAAAAATTGATTGTTGCAAATTGGAAGCTAAATCCGCAAAGTCTCAAAGAAGCTAGAAGACTTGCCAAAGCCTTAGAGAATATTGCAGTAAAATTAAGAAATGTTGAAGCTGTAGTCTGTCCACCGTTTGTTTATTTAGGAAAGCTAGAAGTGCCTAATATCAAGTTAGGGGCGCAAGATTGTTTTTGGAAGGAAAGCGGTGCATATACAGGAGAGATTTCTCCAAAGATGCTAAAAGCTTTTGGGGTAAAATATGTAATTATTGGTCATTCAGAAAGGAGACAGTGGTTGAGAGAAACCGATGAGATGGTTGGCAACAAATGTTCTGAGGCTCTAAAACAAGGAATTATTCCAATTCTTTGTGTAGGAGAGCCGTCCAATATAAGAAAAAAAGGTAGGCGTTATGTAACAAACTACGTTTATAGACAGCTTGCAGCTGCTTGCAAAAAAATAGCTATCAGTTTGCGTCGTTTAATTGTTGTTGCTTATGAGCCGATTTGGGCAATTGGTACAGGCAATCCTTGTGATCCAGATGAAGCAGAATATATGGTTCGTGCTTGCAGTATATTTGTTTCAGAAAGACTAAAGTTCAATAAAGTTCGGGCTTTGTATGGAGGATCAGTTAATGGAGAAAATGCAAGATATTATTTAGGGAAAAAATATATTGAAGGACTATTGGTAGGAGGAGCAAGTCTGAATAAAAAAGAATTTACTCAGATTTTGAAAGTTGCAGAAGAAAAATCCAAAGTTGTTTTGTTCTAGCTAATTGACCTTAATTTTTCAATAAGTTTTTCTTTATTGATCCCTCCCATTGCAAATAGTTCTCCATTGATGAGGACTCCAGGAGAAGCCATTATGCTATATTTTTGAACTAATTCTTGTCCTTTTGGAGTTGTTGCATCTATTTCTTCTACTGTGATACTTGGGAAAACAGGTTTTATCTCGGATTCAATTATTCTCTTTACTTTTTCGCACTCAACACAGCCAGGTGTTTTTACAAGCTCAATTTTTGTCATAAATTTTTATCAAATTTCTTCCATTTTTTCAACTTTATATTCTCCCAATTCATCAATTGTTTGTTTGATTTTATCAGGATTAATTTTTTGCGGATCATATTCTACTGTTCCTCCGCCTTTATCCCATTTTATATCTATTTCTCCGATTCCTTCCAAAGATTGCAGCAAAAAAGTGATTCCATTTGAGCAAGCTGCACAATGCATTCCTTTAATTTCAAGCTTAAGTTTTTTCATATTCTTTGTGTTTAAATCTATAAATTAAGCTATAGATATAGTATATCATTGCAGTTGTCAATGACAAGAAGAAGCTTCTTTCAAGTATTGCTGATATTTTGGGTCTTAGAGGGCTTGTGGGCTTTATACTAAAGAATAATAATGAGACAAAAAACATTGCAACAACGCTAGCAAGAAATATTCCAAAAAAAAGATCCAAAAGCCTTAGTTTTCTTCCTATTGGCTCTCTATATCTTTTAAGAATTAGGGAATTTCCAACTACGGAAACTGAGCTAAAAGCCATTGCAAAGCCCGCAATTTCAGGTCGCAGTCCAAATGCCCAATCTTTTGAAAGTATTCCTAGATCAACTAGGAGATACAACAGTCCTGCCGCAACCGGAATAGCAATAATATTATAAATAAATGCCCAGAAAAGATTTGACTGGACTTTTCTGATTGTTTTTCTGGAAAGATCTATTGCTGTAACTACATCTCTAAGATCATCTTTAATTAAGATCACATGTCCTGTTTCTATCGCAACATCTGTTCCAGAACCTACTGCAATACCGATATTGGCTTGAGCAAGAGCAGGAGCATCATTAATTCCGTCTCCAACCATTGCAACAAATTTACCTTGTTTCTGCAGCTCTTTTACTTTCTCGGCTTTGTCTTGTGGAAGAACTTTTGCAAATACCTTTTCTATTCCAACTTGTTTTGCTATTGCTTTTGCAGTTTTTTCATTATCGCCAGTTAACATCCAGGTCTCCAGCCTCATTTTTTTCAGCATAGAGAATGCCTCCTTAGCATATTCCTTTAGGGTATCTGCCATTGCAATCAGCCCCAAAACTTTATTTTCTTCAGCAACAAATACTACTGTTTTTGCCTCATTTTGAAGCCGTTCAAGTTGTTCATTCCACATCGAGTGCTCTATTTTGTTTTCTTCCATCATTGCTTCATTGCCTACAATTATAAGCTTTCCATCTACTTTTGCTTTAACTCCTTTTCCGCTTATATTCAAAAATTCTTTTGGTTGTGATATAGCAAGGTTTTCATCTTTTGCTTTTTTGACTACTGCCTGCGCCAGAGGATGCTCAGAACCGCTCTCAACTGCTGCTGCAAGTCTCAAAATTTCTTTTTGTCTTTCCGGAGTATTTGGATCGGTAACTATATCTGTTACAGTTGGCTCTCCTTTTGTGATTGTTCCAGTTTTGTCAAAAATAATTGCATTGATTTTAAAAGCATTCTCCAATGCTTCTCCTCCTTTAAACAGAACCCCGTATTCTGCTCCTTTTCCAGTTCCGACCATAATCGCTGTTGGAGTTGCAAGTCCCATTGCGCAAGGACAAGACACTACCCAAATTGCAATCATAATAAGAAAAGCTGGAGTAAATTGCCATCCTGCAAAAACATACCAACCAAGAAATGTTACAATTCCAAGAAACACTACCGTTGGAACAAAAATTCCAGCAATTTTGTCAGCAAGTTCTTGAATAGGAGCTCTGGTAGCTTGAGCCTCTTCAACCATTCTGATTATCTGATGTAACAAAGTCTCTTTGCCTACTTTTGTAGCTTTGCATTTAAGAAGTCCTTGAATATTTATGGTAGCACCTATAACTTCATCTCCTGGTTTTTTGTCAACCGGCATTGATTCTCCGGTAACAACTTTTTCATCAACAGATGACTCTCCTTCAATTACTTTTCCATCAACAGGGATTTTTTCTCCTGGCTTTACCACAAAAATGTCATCTTTGACTACTTCATCAACTGCGATATCAATCTCTTTGCCATCTCTTATTACATGTGCAATTTCTGGTTTTAATTTAAGCAATTTTCTAATTGCCTCAGAAGCTTTGCCTCTGGTAAGAGCCTCAAAATATCTTCCCAAAATTATGAAAGAAAGAAGCGCTGCAGAAGATTCCCAATAGGGATGGTCAATATACACCCCAACATATCTTCCGAAGAAAAATCCAAAAGCACTATAAAAGAATGCAGCAGATGTTCCCAAAACTACTAAAACATCCATATTTGATCCTCCTGCTCTAAGAGCGGTAATTGCATTTCGGTAAAATGTCCATCCAACACCAAGTTGAATAGGAGCAGTAAGGACAAAAAAGATATAGTTAAGGTCTATCCTGAAAGGAGGATTACTAACATCCATAAAAAGCCCAAGCAATGCCTTCAGTGGTTGGACCGCTATCCAGAAAATAAAGTTAACATAGGAAGCTGCATCAGAAAGGACTGGTCTTGAAAGATTTATCAAAGCAAAAAATTCATGGACATGCGTGATATTAAACATGTGAACGAGCATGTAGTAAAGAATTATTGGAGAAGAAAATAGAAAGCTGATGATTGTAAGATTTCTTAACTCTTTAATCTCCTCTTGTCTTCTTTTTTCCTCTTCTTCAAAGGTTTTTGTTTCTTCTTCGGGTTTCAACACTCTATAGCCAAGCTTTGCAAGAACCTGATTCATTTTGTCTATCGTGATTGTTGCTGGATCAAAATCTATTTTCATTCTTTCTGCGCCATAACTTACTTCGACATTTGATACTCCTGGCTGTTTGGTAAGGATTTTGTCAATCAATGTCGCGCAGGCTGCGCAATGCATCCCCTTAACTTTTAGCGTCATTGAAATTACGCCTTTTTTCTCTGTCATAGTTTTATTTCACCTTAAGAATTCCTTTTTGATCAAAGTGCCCCTCTCCACATGGAACAGAGCAGTAAAAAACAAATTCACCTTTCTTTGTTGCTTTAAAAGTCACAGTAGTTGTGGTAAGGGGGGACATTCTTTGGTTAATTCCAAATATATCTAGAGCAAAGCCATGATCATATTCGTCTTCATTGTAAATATTTAAGGTTACTGTACTTCCGCATTCTACCTCTATAGGATTTGGTTCCCATTTCCATTGGTTTTTTAGTGCTCTCATATTGATAATAACTTCTTTTCCTTTGTTTTCCGGACAAGATTTTGGAGAAATATAATTTCTTGCTGCAATCAGCGAAATAACAATTAAACCACCTGCAACAATAAATATAATTTTCATTCTTTCCATATTAGCTTACTTTATGAATAAAAAACATAATAGTTGCAAAAAGAATTGCAAGAATAAAAGTTACAATTATTCTTTTTATATAGTCTGGCATATTTTAGTGGCTGTGAGGTTGAGAAATCATATTAAGATTTTCTGGCGAAACCTCCAAGATAAATTCAGTAAGAACAGGTCCATTTTCTGCCATAAATTCTGCAAAAACCTTCCAAATACCAGGAAAAGGAAAAACAATATGAGCATCTATAATTCCATTTTGAAGTTCTCCATGAGTATGAATGCCATAAGATAAATCAGCGGAAACTATTATAAGGTGCATATCAGCTCCCAGATACTTTGGAATGTTTCTAATCTGAATTCCATCTTTAAAAATTGAAAATTTAAGATGGGATTCTTCTCCTGACTTTAGTTCTTCCGGGTCAATATCTAATTTTACAAAATATCCTCCGAATTCTTTCTCCCTATCAAGATCTTTCTCTATTATAACAGGTTGTTTTTCTCCTTCTATATTTAGCCAAGCAAGAGCGCTTGCCTCTTTTCCTTCTGGAGCAGCATCCACTATAACTCTATATTTTCCTGATTTCTCTAATAAAATAGGTATTCTAAATACTCCTGATCTGAGCATATCTTCAATTGCTGCTTTTGGATCATCATCAGGATGAAGATGTTTAAATATCTTTAAATCTTCGCTAATTAGTATAAGATGTAGGAATCTTTCATGTGTTTTTCGAAAATTAGTAATTACATTTCCTTTTTGATCATGTAATGTCAAAATTAGTTCAAAAGGCTGTTTGCTGAAAGCAGGTCTTGGGTTTGTTTCCAGACTAAGGTGCATTAAAATCGGGGCTTCGTGATGTTCTACCTTTGACCAGTGGGAAATAAATTGATGTGGCAAAATCCAACCAAATACCGCAATAAGTAATCCTGCAAACATTACAAAAAACCAAAACAGAATTTTTATCTCTCTCACTTCTTCTGGTCCAGCGGTTTTTCTTCTTTTTTGCCAGTACCAAAACATTGGAGCAATCCATAAAAAGAGAAGTATAGAAGTTCCCAATTGAATTGGCACACCAAATAGTCCAGTTTGACGTAATCCTTCTATACCATGAGTATGCCCAAGTTCACCAAGTTTTCCTCCAAGGAGTTTTGTTATGAAGTTTTCCTGAGTAATCATTTCCCAGGCAGTATGTTGTCCTGAAAGAACCCACCAATCATGTCCAAAAAATCCAAGCACAATTAAAAATCCTCCTATAAATACCGTAACCCAACCTGTAAGATGTTCTACAATCTTACGGTTCTTTACAAGAAAATTTGTTGAATTTATTCCCAGTATTGCAAGAAATGCAAGTATTAAAAGAGGTGTAACTCTACCAAGTGCTTGAACAATCATTGTAAACCATCCTTCAATAGCACTTCCCGTTGCAATAATTGAGGGAATAATTATAGCATTGAAAAGAGGATTGGGGCATCCCACTCCGACATTTCCCAAAAGTAATCCCATTAGTCCTGCTTTCAATACATCTGATTGTCTCAATATGAATTGCGGAATTGCAATATTCATTGTCGGAGCGCGAAATCTTATTAGACCTAAATCTCCAAGAGCAAAAGAGATTGCCAAAATTCCTGCTAGCGTATATAGAATGTTTTTTGCAGTCTCAACCTGATTTATTCCGAGTAAATGTCCGAGAAATCCGATTAGCATGCCATAAAATCCAAGAGTAATTGCAACTCCTGCTCCGAAAGATAGCGCCATTCCAACTCCCCTTGCTGCAGATTTACTCATTGCAAGCGGAACTATGACGAATGCAAGCGGAAGGGTGCAGGGAAGAAAAATCATTGTAAGCCCCACTGCAAAATTAAAAAGTTGGAAAGGCGCAGAGCCTATTGCCTCTGATGGTATGATTAATATCCAGCGAATCCCAATGACGAAAATTGTCGCAAGTAGAATTACTGCTGCAACCAAAATTCTTGTTCTACTATTTTGAATAGGATGAGGTGTTTGTTGTATACTTTGTGTCATTCTTCAGTTTGTGATTTTTCATCACGATTTATTAGGCAGAACCTATCATCGCAGCGTATTGCTAGAGAAATAGCTGCTCCAAGGATTGCGATGTCTCTAAATATTGTGTCAAATCCAAGTTTTCCAAATTTAATAGTGAATCCAGCAAGTATCAAGGTAATCATTGTTGCTGCTGCAATTGCAGCATATTTTACATATACTCCTAATAGCATAGCAACTGCTATCAAAACCTCCAATATCCCCATTAGAAAATTAAGCAAAGGAGCAAATTGTTGCGGGATTCCTAATTCTATCATCTGAGATATGTCTCGGCTTGGCCAAAGGAATTTTGCCAGTCCAAAATATAAAAATACCAGTCCCACTCCAATTCTTAGCGGAAATGTAGCAAATTTGGCTAGACTATTCATCGTTTAAAAATGAAATTCCATTTGGTTCTTTGCCAACGGGAATTCTTGCTATTTCTTTATCTTGATTAGCATCGATTACTGAAACATCTGCGCTCAAAAGATTAGTAACATAGACTTTAGTTCCATCATCTGAGACAACTACTCCATGAGGTCCTCTTCCTGCTTTAATTTCAGCTACTACTCTTTGACTTTCTAAATCTATCTTATATACCCACTCGCTTTCTGGTTTATCAAAATAAACTCCTTGATCCGCCAAATAGATAAATCGCGAGTCTGGTGTAGGATACATTTGAATTGGTCCCTGTGCTGTTTCAGGAAGGGAAAGATAGCTTAATTTAAGATTATGAAGCTCAAGAATAGCCAATTTTTTTGTATCATACAGCGATGCAACTGCATATTTTCCATCAGGGGTTACTCCTGTTTGCACCGCTGATCCATCAAGGGAAATTTTATCAATTTTGCGAGTTTCAAGATCAACTATTGCTAACTCTTTTGATTCTAGAAGCGCAACAAAAGCTCTTTTGCCATCAGGAGATAATCTGATTCCATGAGGTTGAGTTTTTGGACCGAATTCAAATTTATCTACAACACTAAAAATTTTTGAATCAACTTTATAAAGGGTGCCTTCATTTTGTGCAGTTGCATAAGCATATCTTCCACTGGGATCTACCACAACATGGGCAAGATGGAGATCTTTTCCAATAGGAATTCTACTCAAAATCGCATCTGATCTAGCGCTAATAACAATTAGTTGATCTTCTTCTTCGCCTTCTTGGGTATGAGCCCTTGCTTCAGATATAAACTCACTATGTTTTTCGCTGTGCTTTCCTGCATTTGCAGTTACCCAGACAAGTTTTTTATCAGGAGATACTTGGACATTGTGAGGAAAGTAGCTAAGCATTCCGCCGTTATGCTCTACTGAAAGATCAATTTTTTTATAGACAACCAGTGTCTTTGCATCAATAACTGCAATAGTTCCATCT
>FWWL01007356.1_pt1 | contig 15065 bp, 13 predicted proteins | sample 2228331 | NCBI WGS metagenome assembly FWWL01 (sample SAMEA103939775, study PRJEB20133) | metagenome
TATGTTTTTTTTCCCAATATTCTTTGTTTAGCATATATTCATTATGATTTTTTTTAGGTTTATTAAATTTTTTATTTCATAATTTTTATTTTTTTTTTTTTTTTTTTTTAATTTTTTTTTTTTTTTTTATTTTTTTTATTTTTTAAACAAATGTCTATAATATATAAACTTATTTTTACTAGAAATGAGAGGAATTAATCCTTGTAGTCGTATTATTATCAAAAAATGACCTCAAAAACACTCAAAAAATTTGACTCGAAGAAGCTGGCTAGCGCACTAAAGGCACTCAAGTAACAACTTCCTTAATAAAAAGGCTATGTTAAATCCTAGTGTTGATAATTGACCATAAGAAAACCGCCTTAGTAAAAAGGCGGTTTATTGAACAATCGTACCCGTTAGCGTAATGACGATGGGTAAGTCAAATGCACTGACATGGTCAGTACATAGTTGTTAATTCAAATAGTGTCATTAGGAAACAGTAATTACATCAATTCGCCCAGATCTGGCGAACGACGGAAAAGTGTTGCTTGCTCAAAACTATAAGCGATGCTAATCAGCGTGGGCTCACTGAAAGCCCTCCCGGAAAAGACAACACCAAATGGACCTTGCGTCGAATCGCCATCCGCATCAATTGTTCCTTTTGCTGAATAACCGGCGGGCACCGTAATAAGGGGATACCCTAACCGGGCAGCAATGTACATGCCATCAATGTCGCCGGGTAACATTAATGCATCTAAGCCGTGTTGATCGAGTACATAGTCAATCCCTTGCGTTACAGCCGGATGATTATATTCTTGACGTTTAAGTTGATAGGTTGTCTCGTTTAGTGTATTTTGTTCCGAGCGAATCAGATTGTCTTGGCCAAACTTCAATGCGGAAGCAGCGTGTTTCTGATTATAAGCAATCAGTTCCTGAAGAGAATGCACGGGCAAATCTGAGTTCAACTTCGATAAATAGTGATTCAAGCCTGTTTTGAATTCGTAGCAGATAACATCATTATTCCATGGATGTTGTTCCAAATGGAGGTCTACAGGATCGATAACTGTTGCACCTTGCTCACGCAGAACATCGATGGAGGATTCAATGATGGAAAGTCTTTCTTCATCCAACGATCGATAGTAATGTCTGGGAATCCCAATACGAGCTTTACGCAGAAAGTCTCGGTCGAGATAAGATGTGTAGTCATGAAAAGTACGATTCGGGCTAGTCCATGTTGCCTTATCGTTTTCGTCAATCCCAACGATTGCCCCGAGTAGAGTCGCTGCATCAGTGACTGTCTTGGAAATTGGTCCTGGTGTATCCTGACTTATGGAGATCGGGATAATGCCGCTGCGGCTAGCAAGCCCTACAGTAGGCTTTATTCCGACGAGAAAATGTTGGCTGGCCGGCCCAATAATCGAACCCGCTGTTTCTGTTCCGATCGCTGCTACTGCCAGGTTTGCCGCTACGGCTGCAGCCGATCCAGAACTTGACCCGCTGACGAAGAGCTTGCCAGGTCCATATGGATTCAATACATATCCGCCTCTGGAACTGTATCCAGCTGGCATACGGTTGGACATAAAATTTGACCACTCGGTCATATTTGCCTTACCTAGAAGAACTGCGCCAGCAGCGCGGAGCTTTGCGGCTATGAACGAATCTTCAGAAGCAAACGACTCAGCTAATGCGATAGAACCAGCGCTCGTATGCATCCGGTCATGCGTATCGATATTATCCTTGAGCAGGATTGGAATTCCGTGCAGCGGCCCCCTACTACCTGTTGTATTTCGCTCAAGGTCAAGATTTCTTGCGATTTCAAGCGCATCTGGATTGATCTCTAAAACGGCATTGATTAAAGGATTATACTTATGAATGCGTTCGATATATGCAAGAACGAGAGCTTCGGATGTATATTCACCTGAAGTCATTGCCTTTTGCATGCTCACCAAATCGGCATCCAGAATCCAATCATGTAAGTTGATGCTCATTTATTAAAATACCCCCGGTATTGGTAAATTTTCGAATAACAGTATTATGGTAACATGCTGCATTACCAAGGGTATAGGGAAAGTTTGAGTAGATAAGAAAATGTCGGTTGAGCATCGCAGTAGAGCTTGTTATTTTCACTAACGTCAATATTGTAACTAAAGAAATCTGCCCGTTACTTCAATAAAGAAAAGGAGCAGCTGCTTTTAGCAAACTGCTCCTTCTCGTTCAACTAAAGTATCCGTTAGCCATCCATGCATCGGAGGTGCTGCACCACAGATCATGAAAGTAACTCAGTTCTTTCATAGTAGTTGAACAATATGATATAAACTGCTCAATCGCACAGCCAACCAGTTTGTAAGAGTGAAAGCTTCATTCTATTAGAAAAAATCATTTCCTTTGTGCAATTCACATTAATCCTTTGTACTCACTTAATTAAGCTCATGTAATTGGTGGTTATTGGAATTTTTTTAAACCCCCATTTTTCGTAGAACATCACTTTATTATCTGCGCAAAATAAATCAACCCGTTCGATACCCTTTATTAATGTACTATTAACGACCGCCTCGATTAGCAACCTTCCAAATCCTTCGCCTTGGAATTGTTTCAAAACGATAACGTCATATATCGTTGCTCGGAAAACGTAGTCAGTCACAACTCTCGTAAATCCTATTAGTTGATCTGATTCAGAATCACATAAACCAAATATATACGAGTTATCAATCATCTCTCGAACTTCATCACTCGTTCTTGTCTTTGTCCATGACGCTTCATTGTATAAGTTCATTAAATCTTGAAAATGCCTTTCTGATAGCTGATTTACAATATAGGTGCGATTCATCATTTTACTTCCTTTTCAATATATTTTAAGATCTCACAGAACGTGTATTTACAAACTTCGCAAATATCCTTAAATTATTCGCGAAGTGATCGAGCTATCCTGCCCGTTACTTGAGCGAACAAAAAGGGTCAGCAAACTGCAACAGCAGTGAGTGATCCCTTTCAAGTAACGTAATAATCCGATTTATATTTCCTTCATTTTCTTTTTAAAGTTGGACATAAATATACCTTTTGATACTTCCATTTTTCCAATTTCACTAAATCCCTGGTCAATATATAAGTTTTTAGCTGGGGTATTATTGGCTCCCGTTGAAACAATGATCTCATGAATATGATTTTCAACCTTTTCTATGAATTGTAATAGTATTCTCCCGATTCCTTTTCGAAAGTGATTAGGGGCAACCATTAGACGATGAATGTCCAAAGTTTTATCTTCTATTTTATAAGATATAACTCCTGCTAATTCGTCATTAATATAATAACCGAAAAAATTCTCGCCACTCTGTTGAAGGTTTTCAATATTTTCCCCTAATGGTGGTAAATCAAAAAAATTAATCAGTTTAGCTTCAACTTGGTATGATGGGATTTGGACATTTAGAACACTTTGGGCCATTTCTTTGTTGCTGATATCTATATTTCTAATCATATGTACACTCCTTTATTTCACTATAACAATATTTCCAAAACATTCAACTTGGGAGGCACATGATAAAGGCAACCGTATACATTAGCTCATTACAAAGAAAGTGTAGGACTCCTGATTTTAAATATTATGACTCTCGACGATTTATACAATGTCACAGTGAGTACTAAATGGGAAGAAGTCACAATCCCAAGTTCGTTCTTGATGAGTATAAAACGGAGTTTGAACACGCCAAAGCCGATGCTTTGTTTGTTCAGTGATATTGACGGATCGGCTGCAGTTGAACTATCGTCACCCGTTAGCTGAACAAAATAAGCAGGCCTCCGTGGGCCTGCTTATTTTGTCATCATTATTAGTTTAGGTTAATATGCCTGAAACACTAGATTTTGATAATTCTTCTTGTCCTTCGAAGACTGCATTTGTAGCCCCTAAGGAATTACCATCCGGATCGAAAAATCCAAATCCGCTTATTTCCCCTTGCTTAAGCTCAACGGTTTCCCGGTTGGTGGTAACACTGTGCGATTTGAGGTGTCGATGGAAAGCACCTAAATCCTCAGCATAAAAATCAATGATGCTTTGGGTATAGCCGTGATTCGTGTTATGAAATCTCAACCTTTCCGGGGAATCCGTCTGCACCAAATAAATGGCGGGGACACCAACTGGCTGTTCCGGAAATTGAAGCATGGCTTCCTTCCACGTATCCTGGAATTCACCGAGAACCTTTAAACCGAGAATCTGTCTGTACCATTCCACCGCAGCCTTTAAGTTGGAGACCGGAATCTCTATAGTCGCAATTCGTGGAACCAAGACTTGATTGGATTTCATCATCATCTACCTCCAAAGATTTTATTCACCTATTAAACGACTGAGAAATGAAAAACCAAACAATACACTCTAGGACATTACGGTGAACAAATTTCCATCTGGATCGCTAAAAGTAAATAGCAATCGCCGACCTTGTTCCTTGTGAAGCCGAGTAAGTCGGATTCCTGAGTGGATAAGCCCGAAGTAAGCTTGGCAAATGGCCTGTGGATCACGACGTCGAAAAGCATCGACTAAAGCCTCAAAGTCAAGCCATCCCTGCTCTTCATTTCTTTTCATCTTGTGTTTCGGCTGTTCCTCAATCGAAAACCGCATGGCCATTTGCCGCAGACGTGTTCTAGCACGTCCAAGCGTTACTTGAACTGTCGCTTCTTTGGAAGAAATAAGCTCTGCGGTTTCTTTTGCAGTAAAGTCGAACACGTCCATCAACAAAACGATAACTACCATCCGTGGTGGCAAACGTTCCGCCAAAAGTTCGAGCAGTTCACGTGCGTACATATGGGAATCTGAATACAGTTGTTCTTCGACCTTGTGAATCGGTTCTGTTTGGGACTGCCGCTTCTTCAATGTATCTTTCCAGACATTTAATGCTATGCGGTATAAATAGGCACTCGAAATGGGTCGCAAGGGATCTTTGCGAATGGCCGACATTAACTTAAGGTACGCATCTTGAGCCAAATCCTCAGCGTCCCAACGATGTCCTGTTATACGTAAACTATATTGAAATAATTTTGATTTCCAGTCCATAATTGGTTATTCTGCACTTCTGTATAGAATCCTTCCTTGTATGTCTTCTCTCTCTTGAAATTTCTTCAGTTAATTGAACTAAACTGCCCTATAGCTTAAACGAGGCCACCGAATCATACCGGCAGCCTCGTTTCTGGTTGAGCTATAGTTCCCCGTCCCTCGATTTAGGTTAAACCGAATGATACTGAGATTACTACCGAAGCGCAGACTTAATAATAACTTCATTGATTTTAATTGTGTCTTCGTCTATTTGAACTAAAGAACTAACTTTATCAAAGTTATTTTTTAATCCATCGACCAACACATCAGCCGACTTTAAAGCACTATGCTGCGTCTGAATTAATGACTTTATTCTAAGGACATCCTCCAAAGGCAGTTGAACAACGGTATCGAATCTACTGCCTTTTGCATTATCTATTCAATGCTGTAATAAATCCAGAACATCTCTAACTTTGCTCATAAAATCCCTCCTTGCATATCATGAAATATTCCACAATTTATTCAACAATCCTGCATTAATGCAACGTTTGCCACTAGCGCTATTACACGGACAACCTCCGGGAAAATCGAGCACGCTGGTCGGCTAGCAGTCACCGTTGCTGCAGCTCATTTCCTCCTACCGATCGGACGTCCGCCGACGGGTCCGGATGACTCAACTACCTAGGCGGCACCGAGCCCCCGGGACGGCCCGCTGCCGCAGGTGTTGCAGCTGCTCGCGACCCGGTCTCGTCCAGTAAAATGCAAAAAGAGCGGCACGTATGCACCACTCTTAGACTGCTCCTTCTATTCAACTATCGTTCTAATATCGCTTGGGAAATTTAGGAATATAGTTGGGGTGACTTTGTCATCCATACCTAATATCGAATCGAATTCTTTATTACTTATATCAAGAGTAAGTAACATACTATATCCTCACTTTCCTAATTGGCATGATCATTACAATTTCGTATAAGTGAAGTATTTTCCTTTTAACGAACTTTAATGGCCGATATGAAGAAAGGGATCGCCCACTGCCCAGTAACCGTGATCCCTTACCACTAACGTTCGCCGAGGGAGTTTAATGTAATAAGGTTATCATTAGTCAAGTTTAATAGTCTTATCAAAACAGTATGAATCTTTGTCATAGCCATTATGCTCATAAAAAGCATGAGCGTCGGTTCTCTTCATTCCGCTACATAAAATAATACTTGATATTCCCTTTTCTTTAGCGTAATTTTCAGTGTGTTTTAGTAGTTTTGTACCTATCCCGCTATGTTGTAGTTCTTTTTTTACAGCAAGCCCTTGAATATGTAAATAAGCAGTTGAAGACCCTACAGTTAACGCGTGAACTAAAGTGACAAAACCAACCACATCATGGTTAAATAATGCAACGAATGTTTTGTAATTCCCTTCCTTATTCATGTCTTCCATAGTAACTCGAAAGTTTTCGTTGTTAACATTCCGAACTCCAAGTACATTATTCCATAAAAAAGCTACTTCGGTATAATCATTGGCTATAATTTCTCGTATTTTAATTTCCATGCCCTACCCCCGTTATAAAAATAATCACACTCCAAGAATTCAACAATCGATGAAGCAATCCTGCCCGTTAGCGCAACGAGGCTGCCGATCACTGCCGGCAGCCTCATTCCAATTGTTTTTTCAGCTATCGTTCTCCGAGGGAGTTCAACAGATAATTCAATTTTAAGTTCAAAATCCTTGATTACTGAACACAGGCTTAATCCGGCTTAACTTTTTGAATCGTGAAAGTAGAACAATTACGGTTCTTCCTCTTAGGGTTGTAGTGGAGAAATTGGTTCCAAGATCCTTAAATTACCCCAGAATTCAGTCCATTCAGGACTATCCACCATAACCCCCTTAGTACAGAGCTCAAGTAGATCATTAATCGATTCTTGCCTGAGTGGTTCTCCTATATTTTCAATGTGGCTATCCGCCAAAATAGACGCAATAGTCTCAAATTCGCCCTGGGGAGCACTCTCCAGCGTAGTGTGAAGTATTTCCAGCAGTACTTCCGCTCTAAACGGCTTTACGATAAAATGGTTTGCCCCAGCCTGTAAGCTCTCAAGTGTTGTGCGAAGTTGACCTCTAGCGGAGCATATCACGATTTTGGCGTTTTCATCCATCTCCTTGATCCTTTCAGCCACTTGAATGCCATCGATCCCTGGTAAACCGATGTCCAAGATGACGACGTCTGGCTTAAGTTCGTCATATTTAGATACTCCTTCTTCTCCGCTGGAGGCCTCTCCAATGACAGATAGTCCATAACGCTGTCCCTGTCTTTCAATTATATCTCTCAATACTTGACGCATAAATGCGGCATCATCAATAATTAGAACTGTCTTCTTGTTCATTGTTACCTCCCCTTCCAAACTCTTGATACGGTTTTTAAGCCTTTCAATTGTTCGTTCTATGCTGGAACGTTCGACGGTAAGTTGCTGAAGTCTAGAATGGAAAGCACTTTGAATTCGTTCTGTGTCTGTGCAACAAAGCAATTCTTTAATTGCGTCCAAGCTAAAACCGAACTGTTTCAAATCCATAATCGTAATGATATCGTTAACTTGTTCTGCTGAGTAGTATCGATAACGGTTAATTGTGTCAATATGATAAGGTTTCAGTAAACCGATATCATCGTAATAACGAAGCGCATCTATGGATATTTTCACAATTTTGGATAGTTCGCCAATTGAGTACATCTTCTCCCCTCCTGTTTCCAAAGTAATCCGTAACTATACTCATCTTAATCCCTAGGGTAACTCCAGAGTCAATAAGTAACATTTAAATTCCCCTGCTCTACTGAATATCTTAAAAGTTGCTGCTTAGTGGCCGCATTATTCGTTTGCCAAGATAGGATTATTGTTTCAACAACCCTAATAATGCACAAGCTGCCGATGGATCTCCTCGGCAGCTTGGCTTGTTTTGAAACTATCGTGTCCCGTTGAATTTAATATCGCTACGCAATCGGGTACCTCCACGTCATGGTACAACAGTTCGATTGAACTATCGTGCCCGTTAGCGCAACGAACTACACTATATGATCTCGCTAAATGGTAGTTGGTTTTCAATTGTCTTTCTCAACTCGGTCAAATGTTGCTGCAGCCCTTCGTTATTCCTAAACATGTCTTTCATGAAAATATATCTTGTAATATCCCTGATTTTTAAGAAGATTGGAATTTGTTTTAATAAGCCATCATCGACAGTGTACTTCTGAGAGTATCCTTCCATAAAAATCGTATAAAATTCCTTTATATATTTATTTCGGATAGGATTATTTCTGGATACTTCAAGTCTACATTTATCCATGATCGCATCATAAAGTGGAATTGTAAGCTCATTTGCAAACCAAAAGTTTGCGCATTCATCAAAATCGAATAGCGTTATTTTCCATTCATTATCCACTCGAAAGTTGCCGTGATGATTATCATTATGTATGAGCCCGTAATGATTAATCTTAGATAGTTCTTCTATTTGGTTTTTGACCGTATAATATTGTTTTACTACGTAAGGGTCCTGTTCATGTAACACGTTGATGCTGTTTACTAATTGGTTGCTTTCTACGATGCGCGATGGGCGGCTATTGCTGCCTAAAGGTGAGCAATATTGCCTTGTTAACTGATGAATTTCTCCAGTGATCATTCCCCAGTTTTTGATAAGTTGCGGATTCCAATCTTCCTCTTCGTCATGAAAGGACACTTTCCTCCCTGCTGCTTTTACAAAGCATACAACTGAAAATATATCCTGCTTGTATGCAATTTCCTCGACATACTTTCCACCTTTTGAACGTATGGGTGATGACACAGAAACCCCTTTTTCTGATAAAAATAGAATCCATTCTATCTCTGCGTCGATCAATTCCTTCTTCTTCGTTGCCACTGGGGTAATACGAATAAAGTGCTCTCCGTATCCAATGGTGCAACTACAAACAATATTATTGTTGCCTTTCATGTATCTCTCATTATTTATTGCGCTATGATGATAGAGCTTGATTGCACTATCAAAAATAAGGTTTATTTCATCTTGTTCATCAAGACTATCCAAGTTCCATCAACCCCTAACCAATCATATCCAATAAATTATTATACCAAACATTGGAACTATCCTGCCCGTTAACGTGGCCACCGAGCCTGCATCGGCAGCTTTAAACGGCATAACAACTCATGCTAAGATGTGGGTCCAAAAGATATTGCTCAACATTACTGCGACAATCGGAACAAGTTCTTGTCTGAAATCGACAATCGGTACAAGTTCTTGTCACTCGACACCTCATCATCCATCTTCCTCCTTCTGTTGTCGGTTGACAAGAACTTGATGGTTGGTTGTAGCCGCAGTTTTGTAGCCTCGGTTATCGGTCATATTGAACATAAAACCATCGCCACATTACATGGCGATGGTTTTATGTTCAACGTTTTCTTATTTATATTGTTAGCCTGGACATGTTATCCCGATGTTTTTAGGGTAAATCACTAATGATTGCCATACTTTGAGGCAGACTTTGGGATAACAAAATCTTCGGGATAATGGCTGTTATCTTGAATTCTGGATAACAACCAGAAGCAGTTATGCTCACAGTACAGCAGTTTGAGCTTGTTGCGCTCGCGGTTGCAAAAGACGAACAGCCTAGCGGCCGCAGGCTTGATAATCTGCAACACGGCTAACCATTCCTCACGGCGTTGTTCCTTTTTGATCCTAAGGCAACCTCTTTATTTCTTGGGTTGTTGGGTAAGGGATGCATTCCATGAGTCTGTTGCAACGGTGACATCCTAAGCCGTATCTATTTTCTTTTCTGTAGCAACTTTCGGACTGGCAATCCAACTAGCTATTGGGCGTTATCTTTCAGTAGTAAAAACACCTCACTTTGATAATCAAAAATAAAGAATTACTCCCAATATTCATATTTTTCTTTAATATTTGCAATAGAAACTAAACCCTTTTGTAATAAAGGACTTGGGACTTGTCTATTGTAAAGTCTAATTTTATTGTTAATTCGCTCTATACCTGCATTTTCAATATCATCAATATTGAGATCCATAGAATCAATAACTATTTTCATTAAATTTCTTACTTCCTTTTGTGTCTCAATCCAAGGAGGTAAGAAATTTGCATTTTTTAATATACTATTTAATACATCTCCATCAGAAATATTGATGGGCTTACCTTTTCCTGGAAGATCTTCCAAGCCGCCATTATTGCTAAAATCAGAAAATGCTTCATCAAGCCAGGTATTTAATCTTCTAGCATTTGTAATAGATTGTGCTGAATTGTCCCGAACTTCTTGAGAAATTCCGGATGCTGACTTATTTTCGTTCAATTTGTTATTATTTTTTTTGTAAAATGCCATTAGTATCCCTCCGTAACATCAATAAATATTAAAATGTTTATTTCCATACTTATGCATGTTATTGTAATGGATGATGTCGTTGTTCTTTCAGTGTGGAGACGATTTAGTAAATCGAGCCTTAAAATGTTGCGAAATTTTCACCTACTAAATACTCATCCTCAAAAGTGAAATCATAATTCTCCTCTAATCAAAGATCAATAAATTTCATAGAAGACAATCCGATTTCAAATAAGTCTTGATCGGAAGAAATAAATTCATCAGTTTCTAATATGTTTTGGATCATTGTTTGAATTGTTTCATAAACGATGGTCATAAGAATTAAGTTAATCCCCCATCTAGATTATATTAGTAGAAATTAAATGAGAGCTATTTAGATTTCAAGTTTTTTTGCTATTGAAGTTCATTCCATAATTCTTTCATTTCGTCTGAATTCTTTAAAAGCTCGTCCAAACTTCCTATTCCGGCTAATTCTCCCTGTTTCATAACAATTATTTTATGCGCAATTTTTAACAGAAAAGGTTGGTGTGTAATTACTAAAAAGGTTTTATCTGGATTTTCATTCAATATCTGATTCCATAAAAGATGTTCTGTGTCTGAGTCAAGTGCTGTAGAAACATTATCCATCATTATTATTTCTGAATCTCTAATAAGTGCCCTTATTATAGACAATCTTTGACGCTGTCCACCTGATAATTTAGCTCCTTTTACGCCTGCTATGTAATCATATCCCTCTGCTATTTCGGTAATGTCTCGATCCAGTACGGCTGTTTTCACATACTTATTTATATTGACTTGTTCTTCCCGAATCCCTAATAATATATTATGCTTTATGCTTTCATTAAAAATAATTGGGGTTTGTGGTACATACGCAAGCCTTGGAGGAATAAGAAAATCTGCTGGATTACTTATTAATGTATCGTTCCAATAGACTCCACCACTTTTTATTGGTAATCCACCAATAATAGATTTAAAGAGTGTTGATTTACCAGCGCCAACCTTACCGGTTATTACTGTTAGTGTACCTCTTTTGAGAGTTAAGCTTATGTTTTCCACACCATTTTGTGAATTGGGATAATGATACGATAATGATTCTACCACTAACTCTTTAAACTGAGATTCATTTGAATCATTAGAAACGGATATAGATGTTTTCGCATAGTCTTGATCAATGTCCACTTCTAACACTGGGATATGTCGAACTAATGTTTCAGGTGATTTACATAACTCATTCATTCTCTCTAAAGAGACAGCTATTTTTTGGTAACTTGCTGTCAACCCTCCAAATCGAACGATCATTATAGTAACCCATGTCAAGTAATATGTGAACATGGCAAAGTCACCAATTGAAAAGCTCCCCGCACGAATCTTACTTACAGCCAATAACAATATCAAACCTGTACCAAGATTAACAACATTTGAAAATGTGGAGGTGATTACCGATCCGAAAACAGCCTCTTTTACTGCTGCCTCCTCTCGACGATCATTTAATTGTTTGAATTGTTTGTTTACATTAGATTCTGCTCCCGCAACTTGAACAGCCTGAATGACAGAAAACATTTCACCTATAAAACCACTTACTTCACCGGTCCTCTCTCTAACTCTCTCTTGGAAGGTGCTAATTTTTTTTCTAGCTATATGAGCAATAATTACAACTATAAGCAAAGGAAGAAATACATAAATTGTTAATGCAGCATCTGCTCTAATCATCATAATCAATGCGAGAACAGAAAATAGTGCAGCGCCTAAAACATCAAGTAAATTAATGATTCCTAAAAATGTGGTAGTACCCTCTACATCATCTCTGTAACGGTTGATAATCTCGCCTTTAAGTGTTGATTGAACCTCTGATGCGTGTTTTTGATAGTGCTCAGAAATCATATTTTTTCTTAGTAAGGAAGAAATCAACTGAGTGAAGGTCACATCAACGTAACGATTCCATAAGAATATCCCAATACGTACAACATGTCCCATTACGAAAATACCAATTAAACCCCAAAGTAGTGTTATCTGTTGATTGCTACTATTGAGTTGATCAAAAAAACGCTTGAATACATAAGGAGGCACTAAAAACAATAACCAATTAGAACAAGCCAAGATAGCGTTCAACAAATATAACCAAGGTCTATATTTTATTAACTCTAGTAGAGATTTCCAAGGTTTCATGCTAAAAGTTCACCCTTCTTATTATTAATAAGATTCCAATACTGTGACTCCATTCTCTGTTCCAAATTTTCTCTCCTACCGAATTCAAGATTTTTTCCATCCTCCAAGACAAGGATATTATCAACCGAACGAAGTGTATGTAATCGATGTGCAATAATAATTAAAGTCCTATTCTTTGTAATTTTCTTTATTGCAGTTACAATTAAATTTTCGGTTATTGGATCCAGATTAGCCGTTGCTTCATCTAAAATGATTAGTTTCGGATCTTTTAAAAACATTCTCGTTAACGCAATTAATTGTGCTTCGCCTTCTGATATACTGACTTCATTGCTTTTTAACATTGTATTAAGCCCTTTTGGTAAAGCCCGATACCACTCTCCGAGTCCGAGCTCAATAAATCCGTTTTCTATTTCACTATCGCTTATATCTTTATTAAAGAAAGTAATATTATCTCGAAGCGTTCCATGAAAAAGTTGAATGTCTTGGGTAACCAACGCTATTTGATCCCGAATTGTATTCAATTTGTATTGACGAATATCTTGGCCATTAATCTTAATCAGCCCAGAGTTACAATCGTAAAACCGATACACCAATCTTACGAGAGAAGTTTTTCCGCTCCCTGTCTTACCTACTACGCCCATAGATTCTCCGGCTGGCAAATCAAAGGACATATTATTTACAACTATTTGATCTTTTTCGTATCCAAAAGTGACATTTTCAAACTCAACTCTCAATGAATCTTGGAACAATACTTCTTGAGTTCCATCTATCATGAGATTATTATTTCCTAATACTTCATTAATTCTCATTATACTCGCACTAGCTTTTTGAATATCTTGAAATTGGTTAGATATCCCTTCTATTGGCGTCCGTAACATCTGGACGTAGCTATAAATTAAAAATACTGTTCCTATTGTTATATTATTATGAAGATACAAGTAAGCTCCTAACCCCATTGCTCCAGCAGATCCAAGTGCGAACATAATCACAGTTGATCCCCAAGTAGTTGAACTGATCATAAAAGCCATTCTTTCAGAAAGTAATTTTGATATCATTAATCTTTCTAAAGTATTAAACATATATTTCATTGCTCCATTGGTCTTGATTGCTTCAGCCCCATATAGCCTTTCTTCAATATATCCGTATAAGGTAGCATTATTATCTCTGTTTTTAACCCAATAAGGTACAGAATATGTGTTAATTCTACGAATTAAAATGAACATGAAAACACTAAATATAACAAAACTCAAGCCTATGATCCAACTTACTAAACTTAACGAAACTAATATACCAAGAATTAGTATGAAGTTACTTATTAATATTACAACAAAATTGGAAAAAAAATTTGACAGAAATGTCACGTCACCATCTATTCGTTCAATCATTTCGCCCGGTGTTTTAGTATTATTAAATCCTGGCCCTAGGTGGAAGCAGTGTCGCATCAAGTCTTCCCGCAACGAGTTTGTAGTTTTCCAAGCTACTTTTTTACTAATATAAGTACTAAGGATAGTTACCAATTGCCCTATAACAGATAGCACTAAAAAAAGAATAGCTGAATTAATCATCGTATAGATTGGACCAGTTTCGACTGCGGTATCGATAAAGCTGCTAACTAAACGAGGGTTTATTAAATTTACACCTGCACTAATTAAAACTAGTAGTAATAGAAAAGTAATAATTCCCAAATATGGGCGAATGTATTTTGTTAAGATGGATCTATGAGTATGTGTCACTTTCTCAACTCCATTCCATATTAATTATGAGTTTTACAATTCAAAGTAATACATTTCACAAACATTTAGCCTTATATCAATACTTAAATGCGGGGAAAACGCAGGGGGACGGAAGGGGATAAAACGTTTAGAACTCCTTGCGGCAAGTCGATCGTCAATGTCTAAAGCGTGTAGTCAAACGGACAAATTTTTATCCAAAATGGTATGCATACAGCATTTGGACATGTTTGCCGTCTAAATGTCGACATCTTTCACCGTCAACCTTTGGACTGGATGGCTTAGCAGTAACAGTAATGATGCAAACCCAATCAATTCTATGGCCCACAGTGTAGAGAAATCGCATTCTAATTTACTAGATTATGAGAATGGAGGACATAACTTATTCTCAGAAAATCGTGTCTTGACAATGGGGGGCATTACAGTTCACCTCTTCCATTTATTAGAATTTACAAGAAAAGTATAATGATAATTACTTAATAAAGCAATATTTATTACTTTCAAAAGTATTCTGGCTGAAAAATGAAGAAAACAAAAAGATGCATCCATGTCTCAGAAGTTGCACCTTCTCCATATATTGCACACTTTTTGTTAAGCAAATCTGCCCGTTAAGCTTAGTTCAAAAGCAAAAAGAAGACCCACAGCAACGGGCTGAGGGTCTAAGATTGTATATTATTCTGCCAAAGGCTAATCGCTGCCTCTCGCCTCCTGATAATTTCATTCCTCTTTCTCCGACAATCGTATCCAGTTGATATTCAAAACTCAGTACTTTTTCCTTTAAATGTACTTTTTCCAATATCTCGTATAGACGTTCGTCAGG
>FWWL01002669.1_pt1 | contig 15055 bp, 12 predicted proteins | sample 2228331 | NCBI WGS metagenome assembly FWWL01 (sample SAMEA103939775, study PRJEB20133) | metagenome
TCCGTCCTGCTGCCCTGGGACTACACCTCCTCCCACAAGCGCTACCCCGTACTGTACCTGCAAGACGGGCAGAACCTCTTTGAAGACGACGCCCCCTTCGGCACCTGGGGCGTGGACAAACACCTCGCCGCCCTGGCCCAACGCGGAAAGGGCGACCTCATCGTCGTCGCCATTGACCACGGCGGACGCGAGCGCATCAAGGAGTACATGCCCTACGACACCCCCAAATGGGGCGAAGGGCTGGGCAAGGACTACGCCCGTTTCCTGGCGGAAACCCTCAAGCTTTACATTGACCAAAACTTCCGCACTTTGCCCGACCGCACCCATACCGGCATCGGCGGCAGCAGCATGGGCGGCCTCATCAGCATTTACGCCGGCATCCTTTTCCCAGAAACCTATTCCAAGTTCCTCATCTTCTCTCCTTCTCTGTGGGCCGCTCCGCACCTCTACTCCGAAGCACTCGACTTTGCCGCCTACCCCGACACGCGCATCTACCTTTTTGCCGGCGGCAAAGAGGGCGCTGGTATGGTGTCCAATGCCAAGCGCTTCACCCAAACCCTAAAGGGCATTTGCCCACGGCCCGAACTCATCCGCTTGGAGATTGACCCCGAGGGCCAGCACAACGAGGCCCAATGGGGAAAGGAGTTTCCGAAGGCTGTGGAATGGCTTTATTTCCCAAAGGGATGAACATTCCGTAGAAAAAGACAGCAAGTAAGGCGGTTGTGTAAAAAATCGAAGAGTCAACTTTTGGAAACATCGCCTTTTCATTCCCCATTTTTAGGGTGAAAAAACGGCTGCCGACTTCTGAGCAGCTACTGTGGGTATCGCGTATGGGTGTAGCTCCTGTTTGGCACCAGGCATGTTTGCGCCCCGCTTTCGGGCCTTAATAATGACGCGACAGCAGCTGCCCGTCTCCGCACAGGCAGTAGCGAAGACGCCAACATGCAACTACACCATTTATTAAGACCCAAGCGCGAGACGGGCACACCACAGACCTAAGTAAAGCCCCCCGGCTGCCCGCGCGCCAAAAGGCCAAGCAAGAGAACAGGGGCCGTTTTTTCCTAAAAAACAGTCGTAGTGGCACGGGAATATGTCGCATAGGCGAGCGTCTCTTGGTGAAAAAGTAGGACATCAAAACCCAAAACACCACTCTGCTTGGCTTTCTGTAATCGTATTCTGAGTAACACATAGGCCTGCCTTTTGCAAACCATTCACGCTTGATGGCGTTATTTTGAACGATTTTAAACCTGCGCGTAGGCTTGGGCAGGCCCACAACGAGCGCGAAATTTGCCCACAAATAGCATTTAGCCATGCAACACGCACAAGAGCAAATCACGCCGGTAGTATCGCTGGAAGAGCAGTTCCAGCAAAAAATAGACAACGAAATCCGCATTGAGCCAAAGGACTGGATGCCAGAGGCATACCGCAAGACGCTCATTCGGCAGATCAGCCAACACGCTCATAGTGAGGTGGTAGGAATGCTCCCAGAAGGCAACTGGATTACGCGGGCGCCGTCGCTCAAACGCAAAGCTATCCTTCTGGCCAAGATACAGGACGAGGCGGGGCATGGGCTTTACCTCTACTCTGCCGCTGAAACTTTGGGCGCTTCACGAGATGCACTCATTGACGAGTTGCACAGCGGCAAGGCGAAATATTCCTCCATTTTCAACTACCCTACCCTCACCTGGGCTGACATTGGCGCCATTGGTTGGCTGGTAGATGGCGCGGCTATATTGAACCAGATACCGCTGTGCCGCTGCTCCTATGGCCCATATGCGCGCGCGATGATGCGCATCTGCAAAGAGGAGAGCTTCCACCAACGCCAGGGCTTTGACATTCTGCTTACGCTGGCCCAAGGCTCACCTGAGCAGCGCGCGATGGCCCAAGATGCCATTAATCGCTGGTATTGGCCTGCAGTGATGATGTTTGGCCCTTCAGATGCCGACTCCGTCCACTCTGCTCAGAGTATGCGCTGGAAAATCAAGCGCTTCAGCAACGATGAACTGCGCCAGCGCTTCATTGACATGATTGCAGAACAGGTCAAGGTGCTGGGCCTGACCTTGCCCGACCCGGAGCTGAAGTGGAACCCCGAACGCGGCCACTACGACCACGGGCCTATCAATTGGGAAGAGTTCTGGAACGTCGTCAATGGCAATGGCCCATGCAACCGAGAGCGCCTGCGCGCCCGCCGCGAAGCATGGGAAAATGGCGCCTGGGTACGAGAGGCTGCTATGGCCTATGCAGAAAAGAAAGCGCTCAGGGCAGCTCAACAAGCACAGGATACGCAAGCCGCCTGACACATTCTGGCAGCGCATAGCACAAAAAACTTCTGGCTCGTTGCCAAGGGTATCCGCACCTTTGCAGCGGTTCCCAACTATTTTAGACGTGCCATCGAAAGGTTTTTTAAAGCCTTGTCATGCCGCTCACTCACTCCCGATAGATGCTACAACATCCTGTGTCAGCCGATTTGTTGCCTCTGCTTACAGATGCCGCCCGGAGGCGCATTCTCATTATTGACGGTGCCATGGGCACTATGATCCAGCGCTACGGGCTGGAGGAACGAGATTTTCGAGGTGAGCGTTTTCAAGAGCACCCTTGCGACTTGAAAGGCGACAATGACTTGCTCTGCCTGACGCGCCCCGACATTATTGAGGAAGTTCACCGCGCTTACTTAGAAGCAGGGGCCGACATCATCGAAACCAACACTTTTAACGCCACCCGCATCTCCCAGGCCGACTACCAAATGGAGGCTGCCGTGCGAGACATCAATTTGGCCGCCGCGCGCATAGCGCGCCGCGCTGCCGATGCCTTTAGCGCCCAAGACCCAGATAAACCGCGATTTGTAGCAGGTGCCATCGGGCCGCTAAACAAAACGCTCTCCCTTTCGCCTGATGTTAATAACCCCGGTTATCGCGCCGTTACCTTCGACGAAGTGCGCGACGCTTATGCGGAGCAAGTGCGCGCCCTGCTGGAGGGCGGCGTGCATATCTTGCTGGTAGAGACCATCTTCGACACGCTCAACTGCAAGGCTGCTCTTTACGCCATTGAAGAGACCTTTGAGGAAATGCGCATGCGCGTGCCTGTTATGATTTCGGGCACCATCACCGATGCTTCGGGGCGCACGTTGAGCGGGCAAACTGCGGAGGCCTTCTGGATTTCGGTCAAACACGCCCGCCCCTTTTCGGTAGGCCTCAACTGCGCACTGGGCGCCGCTGAAATGCGTCCGCATCTGGAAGCGCTGGCTAACATAGCCGATTGCTTCATTAGCGCATACCCCAATGCCGGACTGCCCAATGCTTTTGGCGAATATGACCAATCGCCCCACGACATGTGCTTCTTCATCGAAGATTTTGCTCGAGCCGGCATTGTCAATATCGTCGGTGGCTGCTGCGGCACTACACCTGAACACATTCGGCATATTGCGGGACACATAGCGGGCATTCCCCCCCGAAATCCGGACTGCGTAGCCTTTCCCAAGGAAGCGCGCGCCCGCCATTACACTATGCTCTCAGGATTAGAGCCGCTCATTATTCGGCCAGAGACGAACTTCGTCAATATAGGCGAGCGGACAAACGTAACTGGCTCGCGCCGGTTTGCGGCGCTCATCAAGGCGGGCAAGTACACCGAGGCACTCGAAGTCGCCCGTCAGCAGGTAGAGAATGGCGCCCAGATCATTGATGTCAACATGGACGAGGCGCTATTGGACTCGGAGAAGGCTATGCGCGACTTTTTGCTTTTGCTGTCCACCGAGCCAGACATCGCGCGGGTGCCTGTCATGATAGACTCTTCTAAGTTTTCCGTCATCGAGGCCGGGTTAAAGTGTCTGCAAGGTAAGAGCATCGTTAACTCCATCTCTCTTAAGGAAGGAGAGGCTGAATTCCTGCGGCAGGCGAAGGTATGCCGTCGTTTTGGTGCGGCAGTAGTGGTCATGGCCTTTGATGAAGCAGGGCAAGCAGATACTGTAGAGCGAAAGGTAAGCATCTGCCAACATGCATACCGATTGCTGACGGAAGAAGCTGGCTTTGACCCAACGGACATCATCTTTGACCCAAATATCTTCGCCGTAGCGACCGGCATTGAAGAACACAACGAATACGCCATCAACTACATCGAGGCCACGCGCATCATCAAACAGACGTGTACAGGCGCCAAGGTGAGTGGTGGTGTCAGCAACCTCTCCTTTTCCTTCCGCGGTAACGACCGCGTGCGCGAGGCCATGCACTCAGCCTTTCTGTACCATGCTATTCAGGCGGGTATGGACATGGGCATTGTGAATGCGGGCATGATAGAAGTGTACGAGCAAATACCGAAAGAACTGCTGCAGCGCATCGAAGACGTGCTTTTTAACCGCCATCCGGAGGCTACAGAGGCGCTTATCCAGCTGGCTGAGTCGTATCGCGAAGGAGGGACACGCGGGAGTGCCAAGGATTTGTCCTGGCGCGAGGCTCCTGTGGAGGAGCGCATTTCTTACGCCTTGGTGAAGGGGATTGATGAATTCATAGAGGCTGACGTTGAGGAAGCCCGCCAGCGCTATCCCAGCCCTCTGGCTGTCATCGAAGGCCCACTCATGGCTGGGATGAATGTAGTGGGCGACCTGTTTGGAGCCGGAAAGATGTTCTTGCCTCAAGTGGTCAAGAGTGCCCGTGTGATGAAGCGAGCAGTGGCTTACCTCACGCCATTCATTGAGGCCGACAAGGAGAAGAACACCGCCGGCAAACGAGGCAAGATCCTGCTGGCCACCGTCAAAGGCGACGTGCACGATATCGGCAAGAACATCGTGGGCGTGGTATTGGGCTGCAATAACTACGAGATCATTGACCTGGGTGTCATGGTGCCCGCAGAACGCATTTTGCACACAGCCATCGAAGAAAAGGTGGACGTCGTGGGCTTATCCGGACTGATTACCCCCTCTTTGGATGAAATGGTGCACGTCGCACGTGAAATGGATCGCTTAGGTCTGCACCAACCTTTGCTCATCGGCGGCGCCACCACCTCCAAGACGCACACAGCGGTGAAAATTGCGCCGGCATATTGCAAAGCTCCCGTCGTGCACGTGCTCGATGCTAGCCGCAGTGTGCCTGTGGTTAGTGCACTGCTGGCGGAGGATAGGGCAGAACGAGAGGTTTTCATTCGGAACATACAACATGAATACGAGCAAATAAGGACGGCGCGAGCCAATCGGCAATCGGCTAAGGCTTTTCTGTCGTTAGCCGAAGCGAGGGCCAACAAGTGGTCATTTGATTGGAGTACCTACACTCCGCCCAAGCCCACTTTTCTGGGAGTAAAAATGTTTGAGGATTACTCTTTGGAGGAGCTCTCAGGATATATTGACTGGACGCCCTTCTTCCAAAGTTGGGAGTTGGCTGGCAAGTTTCCCGCCATTTTGGAAGACCCCGTCGTGGGCGAAACGGCCCAGCGGCTTTACGAGGATGCGCGGGCAATTTTAGAGCACATTCGCGCAGAAAAATGGCTGACGGCACGGGCGGTTATCGGCTTTTTTCCCGCCAATACCATTGCGGACGATGATTGTGAGCTGTACACCGACGACAGTCGAAGCGGTGTGCTGGCAGTGCTGCACCATTTGCGGCAACAAAACAAGAAAGCTCCTGGTCAACCTAACTACTGCCTGAGCGACTTTGTCGCTCCCAAGGAAAGTGGCGTAGCCGACTACATAGGTGCCTTTGTAGTAACCGCTGGTATAGGCATAGAGCCACACGTTCAGCGGTTTGAAGCTGAGCACGACGACTACCGGGCCATTCTACTCAAAGCCCTGGCTGACCGCTTGGCTGAAGCCCTGGCCGAGCGCATGCACGAACGCGTCAGGCGCGAGTTCTGGGCTTACGCCCCCGAAGAGCAACTGACTAACGAGCAACTCATTGCGGAGCAATACCGCGGCATACGCCCAGCACCCGGTTACCCAGCCTGCCCTGAGCACAGTGAGAAGCGCACGCTATGGCAGCTACTCCAGCCAGAACGCTTAGGTATTACGCTGACAGAAAGCTTTGCCATGCACCCTGCAGCGTCGGTAAGCGGCTGGTACCTCTCTCACCCGCAAGCGCGCTATTTCGGTTTGGGTCAAATCGGCAAAGACCAAGTGGAAAGCTACGCTCGCCGCAAAGGCATTTCCATTGCGGCTGCCGAACGACTACTGACACCTGTGCTCAATTACGATGTATAAGCGTTGGATTGCGATCTCTTAAGTATCTAAATCCAGACTCTTCACTATAACGAATATACATTAAACATCTCTGCTACAGGCTTGGAATACTCTTTGTAAGCGCCTAAGGCATCAAAAAAAATGACGGATAGCCCTATGATTAGAATGGTTGACCTGAAGACCCAATATGAAAACATGCGCGAGGAAATAGATCGCGCGGTGTTGGAGGTCATTACCTCCACGGAGTACATCAATGGCACCGCTGTGAGGCGTTTCCAAGCTGAGCTGGAGGCATATCTTCAAGTGGAGCATGTCATTCCTTGCGCCAACGGCACTGATGCGCTTCAAATCGCCATGATGGGCCTGGGTTTGCGCCCGGGCGATGAGGTGATTGTGCCGGCGTTTACCTACGTGGCTACTGCTGAAGTGATTGCATTGCTCGGGCTTACGCCGGTTATGGTGGACGTAGATCCGGACACCTTCAATATTGATATCGGGCAAGTGAGGGCAGCGATTACGCCGCAAACGAAAGCCATTGTGCCCGTGCACCTTTTTGGCCAAAGCGCTGACATGGAGCCGCTATTGGCCTTGGCGCAGCAATACGGTCTTTACGTCATTGAGGACAATGCTCAAGCGACTGGGAGCGACTACGTGTTCAGTAATGGGACGCGCCGCAAGACTGGTACGATGGGGCAGGTAGGTTGCACCTCTTTTTTCCCATCCAAAAACTTAGGGTGCTATGGAGACGGTGGTGCTATGATGACCAATGATGCGGACTTGGCCCAACGCCTACGTATGATTGCTAACCACGGCCAAAGCCAACTGTATCACCACGCAATCATTGGCGTCAACTCACGCTTAGACTCCATACAAGCCGCTATCCTGAGCGTCAAACTCAAGCGCCTGGATCAGTACAACACCAGCAGACGGCGCGCTGCGGATTACTACGACGCTGCTTTCCAGGAAGTGCCGCAGCTGAAAACACCCGTGCGCAGTCCTAATACCACGCATGTGTTTCATCAATACACGCTTACGTTGCGCGAAGGCGACCGCAATGCGCTCAAGCAACATTTAGCTGACCGCGGCATACCGGCTATGATTTATTACCCCATTCCGCTTTACAAGCAACAAGCCTTTGCACCCTATTGGCGCGGTGGCGAACTACCCGTAACAGAGCGACTATGTCGGAGCGTCATCTCCCTTCCTATGCATTCGGAACTGACTACTGAGCAGCAAGACCTGATCATCGAAGGCGTGAAGTCCTTTTTTGCTTAAACACCTTTTCACAAACCCGCCATACACTCTAGACATGTACCAAGCACTCCAAGAGAAAAAGAAGGCAATAGGGGTCATTGGCTTAGGCTATGTAGGGCTACCTATCGCACTGGCCTTTGCCAAAAAATTTCGCGTCATCGGCTTTGATATAAACGAGGCGCGCATTGAGGCAATGAAAAGGCAACAGGACCCCTCTCACGAATTGCCACCGGAGGCTTTTGATGGCTGCGATATTCATTTCACATCTAATCCGGAAGAGCTCAAGCGCGCCCATTTCTTCGTGGTTGCAGTACCTACCGATGTAGACGCGCACAAGGTACCAGACCTAACACCGCTAAAAAAGGCATCCGCTACGGTAGGGCGAGCACTAAAACCTGGAGACTACGTCATCTACGAGAGTACGGTGTACCCTGGCTGTACGGAAGAAGACTGCCTGCCTATTTTGGAAGAGGAAAGTGGCCTAAAAATGGGGCTTGATTTTAAGCTGGGCTACTCCCCGGAGCGCATTTCTCCCGGAGATAAGAACCGAACCGTGGTAGATATTCTGAAAATTGTTTCCGGCTGCGATGAGGAGGCCTTGGAAAACATTGCTCAGGTGTACGGAGCAATCATCAAACCTGGTGTGTATCGCGCCTCTTCCATCAAAGTGGCAGAGGCAGCTAAGGTCATAGAGAATACTCAGCGCGACCTGAACATTTCGCTCATCAACGAGTTAGCCATCATTTTCGACCGCATGGGCATTGATACTCACGAAGTGCTTGCTGCTGCAGCCACCAAGTGGAACTTCATTCCCTTCTCTCCTGGCCTAGTGGGCGGGCACTGCATTGGTGTGGATCCGTACTATTTACTGCACAAGTCCAAACAATTGGGCTATGATCCTCAGGTCATTCTGAGTGGTCGCCGGGTTAACGATGGCATGCCAGCATTTATCGCTAAGCGATTAGCGCAAATGTTGACACAAAAAGGGAAGAACCTATCTCGTTGCAAGGTCTTAGTAATGGGCATTACCTTTAAGGAAAACGTGGCAGACATTCGAAATTCCAAAGTAGTGGATGTGGTGCAGGAACTCATGGACTACTCCATCCACGTGCATATCCACGACCCGCACGCCTCTCCTAATGAGGTAGCCCATGAGTACCACCTGACACTAATTGATCAGCTGTCAAATGACTACGACGCCGTAATATTGGCCGTAGCTCATGACGAATACAAAAAATTGGATGCTACCTTCTTTGTCAACCTTATGAAAGATGAACCTATTCTGTTTGACATCAAAGGCATATACCCGAGAAGTACCATGGAGCACCGCTTGACATACTGGCGCTTGTGAAGAAGTCGTACATTTGAGCGAAAAAATCTCCAAGGGCAACCATTATGCAATGGCTCAATAGATTGCTATCCCCCACTAAACTCACCGACTTCTCGGTGTTGCAAACCGACCTGCACAGCCACTTGCTACCTGGCTTGGACGACGGTGTAACAGAGATGGAAGAGGCATTGGAACTGATGGAGGCTTTTGCTCAAATGGGCTACCGCCGCATCATTACGACGCCGCATGTATCAGGTGAGCGATACCCTAACACCTCGAATGCCATCCGAGAGAAAGCCCGAGAGACGAAGGAGGCTGTCCGTAAAGCCGGCTTGCCTATAGAATTCCACGCAGCCGCGGAGTACATGCTCGATGAAAACTTTGCCCGCTTGCTCAAGGATAATGACCTGCTTACGCTGGATGAAGAGGGCCACATATTAGTCGAGATGTCTTTCCTGCATCCGCCATTGGCGCTGAACAAGTATTTGTTTGATTTGCAGGGCAAAGGATACAAGCCCATTTTGGCGCATCCGGAGCGATACCCTTTCTATCACCTCAAGTTAGAAGATTATCAGCATCTGAAACAATTGGGCTGTTTTTTTCAGACAAACATCCTCTCCATAACGGGGCACTATGGCCCTGACGTGCAACAATCGGCATTACTCTTGTTGAAGCACCAGATGGTTGACTTTCTGGGTACCGATGCCCACCGAATACGCCACGCCTACACGCTTCAGGCCGCCCTTCGGAGCGGTCATTTGGAAAGAGTCCTGAGCAGATATTCATTTCAAAATTCCTCCCTGCATTAAAAAAATCTGGCTCGATACATGAGACACCTCTTGCACCTTGTTCTGCTTTTGTGGTTCATACTGACGCTCTTTGCCCAAACAGCGTGTATTCAGCACCGGCAATTGGTCAATTTTGATACTGGCCCTGATTTTGACAGTCTTTCCAAATCCGTACAGCCGCCCACACTCCGTATTCAGCACGACGACCTTCTGGCCATCACGGTGCTCAGCCAATTGGCCGACCCTAAGGCCGTTGCTCCGTTCCAGGCAGCGGCTGCACCTGGTGGAGCTGCTGGTGGTGGCATTACCGAACCTACCTACTTGGTAGATGTGCACGGTTATATCAACATACCTATGGCTGGGCGGGTGTACGTCGTGGGGCTAACCACCCAGCAAGCACGCGATACCATCACCAAATACATAGAGCCTTATCTGAAAAACCCCATTGTGAATGTCAAACTGGCCAACTTTCGCTTTTCTGTACTGGGGGAAGTAAACAAGGCTGGTACTTACATCGTGGGGCATGAGCGGCTAAGCATCCTGGAAGCGCTCAGTATGGCAGGTGATGTGGCCAAATACGGTAATCGGGAGAATATCTTGGTTATTCGCCAGATTGATGGCCAGAGGCAATACGGGCGAGTTAACTTGCACAGGCGAGATGTGTTTGAATCCCCTTTCTTCTATGTCCAACAGGGTGACATTATCTACGTGGAGCCATTAAAGGCTAAAGTCGGTGAGACAGCTGACGTTACGACCAAGTACTTGCAGTGGGCCTTACCTATTGTATCGGCCTTGGGTCTGCTAGTAACCCTCTTCAGTGTACCCAAATAATCTCTTGTGCAGGGAATACTACAACCAGCTATTTTTTGGCTTACACTCGCACTCTTGTGCAGCCGATGTGTGGCGCGAAGGGATTTGATCTCCCTTCGAGACACTCCCGCCCAGCAGGCTGCTACCTGGGTGGAGCCAGTGGTGCAGCCAGGAGACATCCTGCACATCGCTGTCCACGGATCAGATGCCGAGGCAATAGCACCTTTTAACATGTCAGAAGCCACCGCACCGAATGCCATAAACGCTCCGCAGCAGCACACGCTGGAGATATTTCTGGGCTACTTAGTTCATAATAATGGAGCCATCAACTTCCCAATACTCGGTGCTGTATCGGTAGCAGGGCTCACTTTGCCACAGATAAAAGATACGCTGGAGCAACGCCTACACACCTATTTGCGCGAAGTAACAGTCAGCGTCCGCTTTATTAACTTCCGTATCACTGTACTGGGCGAAGTCAACCAACCGGGCACTTACACCATATCCTCTCCGCGAGTAACTATATTGGAAGCGTTGGGGCGGGCTGGAGATCTCACCCCTTACGCTAACCGAACTAATATTCTACACATTCGAGAACAAAATGGACAGCGCATCTACACGCGCATTGACCTGCAATCAGGAGAAGTCTTCTCCTCACCGGTATATTACTTGCAACAAAACGACATTATCTACGTCGAGCCTAATCGTGCTAAAATTGCAGCTGTTGCCGATCCGGCTATCCGGGCTTTTACTTATATCTCGAGTGCTTTGTCGCTAGCTACGCTCCTGATAGCGATATTCAAATAATGGTGGCATGCCGTCGAGCTAGCCTGCGTTGCTCATCAATCCTTAAAAAAACGGGTTCTAAAATTTTGAAGATGCTCTTCGCATTCAATTAACTTTGCCGCCAAACTGTACTTAATGCTTCGATATTGTCGCAATAGGTTGATTTTCAATAACCCATAACCGCATATTACCTTGGCCAAGAAACGCATCATCAAAGACTATCACGCGCTACCCGAAGAAATCATTCGTCAGGTTAAGATGGCCTACCCCACGGGTTTCGTAGCGCATTTGGTACAGTATACCAACCAGGAGGGGAAGCTGGTCTCCGCCTTGCCTTTTGAAACGGAAGATGCTTATTATCTTATCCGAATGACGGCACAGGAAGCCAGGCGAATCGTTAGCGAAGATGAAGACTACGACGATGAGGGTGTACTGCGCGGAGACTTTGCTGAAATTGAAGTAGATACGGATCTGGAAAGTGCCGTAGAAAGTGAAGAAGACGACTACGACGATGAGGGTGGCCTCAACGAAGATGACCATATCATCGTTACTCGCCGCCGCAAAGATGACGAAGAAGCGGAAGACGTTGCCGATGATACCGACTACTACTGACGAAGTTATCCACACCCTACACGTTTGAGGGAGTAGGTTTTTCTTGTGCCCAGCGCTAAAGAACACGAAAACATCCTGAGACTGTCGGGAATGCCGTGTTTTTTAGCGCTTGTTTTTTCGAATAAGTCTAACTGCTCGATTTATGACGACTACTGCTATACACAAGCCTGAGCTGAGCTTCTGGCAGATATGGAACATGAGTTTTGGCTTTCTCGGCATCCAGGTGGGCTGGGGCATGCAAATGGGAAACATGAGCGCCATCTATGAGTACTTAGGAGCAAAGCCAGATCAGATACCGCTCCTATGGTTGGCCGCTCCTATGACAGGCCTTATTGTTCAGCCCATCATAGGTTACATGAGTGACCGAACTTGGGGGCCATACGGTCGGCGAAAGCCCTACTTCACCACAGGAGCGATACTGGCAACTATTGCGCTAATTGCCATGCCCCATTCCTCGGCAATTTGGATGGCTGCCGGTCTTCTATGGATACTGGATGCCAGCATCAACATTAGCATGGAGCCTTTTCGCGCTTTTGTAGGTGACTTACTCCCAGAGTCTCAGATCAATCGCGGCTACACCATGCAGAGCATGTTTATCGGAATTGGCAACGTGTTGGCAGCGCTTTTACCATCTGCCATTCTGAAAGCCATGGGCGAGGATGCGGCTAAAGCAACTCAGGGAGTTCCCCCTTACCTAGTCGCAGTATTCACAGTAGGAGCCCTCTTTTACCTGGTTTCTGTGCTATATACCGTGTTAACGACAAAGGAATACCCTCCTGCCGACTTAGAGGCCTTTGAACGCGAAAAAGCAGAAACCGCAGGATTTTGGAGAGGCGTAGATGAGGTTTTTTCCAATATTCTTCACATGCCTAAGACCATGCGACAGGTTGCCTTGGTGCAGTTCTTCACTTGGCCCGGTCTATTTTTAATGTGGTTTTATTTCACCCCTGCAGTAGCTCGCGATATCCTAGGTGCTGAAGATACAAACTCTCCTCTATACGCAGAAGGCGTAGCATGGGGCAATATCTGTTTCGGTTTCTACTCTGCAATGTGCTTCGCTTTCTCATTTGCCTTACCTTTCATTGCTGACCGTTTTAGTCGTAGATACACTCACATGGCGTGTTTAGCCATTGGAGCTGTGGGACTGCTATACGTGGGCTTCGCACCAAACAAGTATTGGCTTCTGTTGTCTATGCTAGGGGTTGGTATTGCCTGGGCCAGTATACTCTCTATGCCATACGCCATGCTGGCATCTACCCTTCCGCCTAATAAGTTGGGAGTTTATATGGGTATTTTCAATTTCTTCATTGTGTTACCGGAGATCATCGCAACGCTGTTTTTTGGGCCAGTCATGGAGCATGTATTAGGCAACAACCGCATTGCCGCGGTCATGGTAGGCGGAGGGCTGTTGGCTATTGCTGCGATGCTTTGCTTGCAAATACGAGAACAAAAAGCCTCTGAGAACATGGTGAGACATGGTTGAGCCAGGTCTTGAAAACAGCAATTGTTTTTAAAAACATCTCAGCTGCTGCTCAATCCATTCCCTAACTTCATGTTCGAGCTTGTTCTCATCTGAAGAAAAAAAGACTGGGCCATAACATATACGCACGATAATCTCTTGCTCCTGGAAACGCCGCCAAGCATGGCGGAGAAACGACTCTTCGCCCACCCAAGCATCCCGGATATCCTGAAAACATATGGCTACTGGTACTACAGGAAGGCCCCACCGGACAGCGGCCCGAAAAGCCCCCTTTTTCAGCGGTAATAAATGCCGCTGACTGGAGGTTGTTCCTTCGGGAAACAGTATGATGGAGAAACCTTCTTCCAGTATGACGTCTGCCATCACTTTCAGGACATAAGCCCCACTGCTCGCATGACCGCGTCGAAGGTAGATGATCCCGGCTTGCTTGGCTCCTTTCCCAATAATGGGCCATTGAGCCAGTTCGGCCTTGGCCACTGGGTAGGCATGTACGTCGCGTAATATCAGAATGGGATCGAGATAAGAGCGGTGATTTGCTAACAATAAACAGGGACGGTTGGGTACCTCTCCATCTACAGCCACCCGGACACCAGTTGCTTTTAGCAAGCGAGTTGCCCAGCGGCGTCGCATCTCCATCAGCTGCCCTACGTCATATCCTAAACACCAACGGCAGAAGTACATTCTGACCGCTACCAGTGTTGTATATGCAACAAAGAGAAATAACCGATAGGATACACGTATAAATCGCACAGCAGCAAAAATAAAAACGGTGCGCAATACCTAGTACTTGCACCGTTCAGCCCGACGGAAAGGTACTTTATTCCTTACTGTACAACTAATGAGCGTCGGAGCATTTGCAGCAGGCTCTTTTAGTACGGACAGCCATAGCCACGATGGCATGCCTCCAGAAGAACAACGGCAACCAACATAGCCCAGAAGAACATCTTTTTCCAGTTTTTCATGCGAAGAATTTTTTAAATTTGACGAAAATCTTTTTGAGGAAGTGGCAGGTAGTGGGCCAAGAACGGCACTTATCCTTGGTTATTGTGCAAAGGCTATGCCACCTCTCTCTTTGTACATACCATAAGCGTAAAACCTAAAATCTGCTCTCTGCGTTGATAAAATGCGTTAATCCATCTCCTATCGCCATAACAAAATGCAATTCAAAAGCCGTGACTTTTAAAATAAAACTCAGCAATAGCGATGCGTTTGTGCTAATTGATGACTTTGCGTATGAATGGCTATCAACAGATCCCTATTTTGTTGAAATGGACTTTCTCAACAGGTTGCGTAAGCATAGCAGCGGCTGTGCGGTTTTTCAAAAAACATGGAGAAAAAGTTCTGGGGGTTACAAAACGGAAACCATTTATCTGCACAAGCTTATTGCCGAGAAATATCTCGGGCACGAGAAAACACCCGAGCGACGATTAGTGAGTGCGAGAAACGGCAACAAGTTAGACTGCCGGGTAGAGAATCTGTGTTTTCGCTCTCGCTCAGAGGCCAGTCGCTATCAAAAAGCCCGTAACCCGAGCGGATACATCGGTGTGTACAAAGGCCACGGGCGTTACCGCGCAGTTATATTTACGCATGGTAAACTCGTGCACTTGGGCATGTTTGATACCCCGGAAGAGGCGGCCGCTGCCTACCAGCGTGCCCGAAGAGAACTATATGGTAGGGACGAACCCAAAAAGAAGAAGCAGTGATTAGGCCTAATGTTCAGCAATAACGCCTTCCTGAGCGCGAACCAGATCCCACACCCCTGAGTGCTCACACGAATGCAGCCAGCCGTACTCATCAGGCACCCGCCCCATGCGCAGGTGGTTGAGATAATTCTTTAAGCG
>FWWL01007368.1_pt1 | contig 15046 bp, 12 predicted proteins | sample 2228331 | NCBI WGS metagenome assembly FWWL01 (sample SAMEA103939775, study PRJEB20133) | metagenome
CACGGAGAAAGTATGGAGAGCAATGAAGGAATATAGATTTTTGGGCAGGTTTAGAACCTGCCCCTACATTATTCTTTTGTGGTTAAAAAAATCAACCACCTTCTATCCATCTAAAAACCGACGACGAGTAAGATAAACAGAACAAGGAATGCTAACCCCTCTGTGGCTCTTCATAAATCTCTGTGTCCTCTGTGGTTAAAAATAAGAATCCGATGACAGAGGGTTATACTCTTTCGGTAGAGGCAAAACAAAAGAGGAAGAAACAATTAAGAATATTGTTTCAATAGGTTATGATGATAATGAAGTTTATCTCAATGAGATATATGGTATTTATTCAGAGGTCTCAATTTCATACAAATTTAGTTTTAGAGGGATGATTTTTGTTAAATATTACAGGAATGTTAGTTTTTGCTATTTTTATACTACAAAAATGTAAACAAAAATCTGTATAAAACTCTTTTTTGTGCTTATAAATGTTGAATTTGCCTGATTTGGGATTGTTTAATTAAAGTTGGCAAACTTTTTGATATATCTTATGTGAATTAAATTAAAAACTTATATAGAGGAGAATAAAAATGTTTAAAAGAATTATTGTGTTGGTATTTGTTTTTATTTTTGTATGCAATTTTGTTTACTCAGAATTGACATCGGTTGAAATAGGAGGGAAAATTGAAATATATGGTTTATATTATCGTGGATTTATAGAACCGTCGGACCAGGAAAGAATCCCTTCTTCATCATTGATTGGTTGGAGTATAGGTCCTGATGGGACATATTCTGCATACAGGACAGGAAAGGGTTCAACAGGTAGTGCGTATGTGGAGCAAAGGACACGACTTCATACGCGAGCACAAATGACAGATGGGGTTTTTGCGTTTATTGAAGTGGATTCTATAGATACTTGGGGAGAGGATTTTCGTTCACAGAATTATTTAACCGGTGTGGACACAAGAAGTAATAGTATTGATGATATAGAGTTATTTCAAGCATATATTCAGTGTAATGATATGTGGACAGATGGGTTAACATTAACAATAGGCAGACAAGCGATAGATTTAGGTTCCGGCTGGCTTGTCGGTTCAGACCCTGGACCCAATCCCTTCGTAGGTTTGAGTTTTGATGCAATTAGATTGCAATATGAACAAGATGCTTATGTGTTGGATTTGTTCTATGCGAAACTTTTGGAAAATATGGGTTCGTTCAATCACGATGATGTAGATTTTGGAGGAATTTATTTTACATGGGAGGAAATATTTGAAGGGAATAGTCTGGACCTGTATTATTTCCTGCTCAGGGATAACCGAAAGAATGAAGTAACAGATGGAGATGAAGTCCAAGAAACGATGGAAAGGATGCTTGGAGTGGATAGGTCGCTGACTACTTATATTCATACTATTGGTGCAAGGTTCTATGGTGAGTATCAGAATTTTGACTATGAATTTGAGTTTGCGTATCAATGGGGAGAAGGTTCTGCTTTTGGGAATCTTTTTATACCTGTTGGGGGGATATATGGAGATGATGATGTGGAATGGGCACTACCAGCAGGACATTTTGAGGTAGGGTATACATTTGCAGAGAATAAATGGACTCCTCGTGTTTATTTAGGGGGGTGTTATTATGGGGCAGAAGATAACCGTTCAATATCATTCGGGGAATGGTTGTTAGGTCGCAGGAAAGGAAAAGCAAGTCCTTCTTTCAATCGTTTATTCACTGCATATAGGGAAGATAACTTTATAGACCTTTCCGGTATGACGAACTTCTGGCAGTTGAATTCTGGTCTAACAGTTAACCCTGTTGAAAAAGTAGAGTTGGGTTTTGAACTATGTTATATGCAGGCAGTAGATGCGTTTGATAGACCTATAAGTAATATTCCGTTTATAACGGAAAAGAACAGTAATGACATTGGTTGGCAGACCTTACTGTCATTAACTTATCAATACAGTGAAGATGTCAGTTTCTCTACCGGCTGGTCGCACTTCTTTGTCGGCGATGGACTGGTGGAAGGGATATTTTTAGATAATTATGCAACTTCCTTTATTTCAACTGTAAACAATGACGATGCGGATTTCTTCTATGTATCTACTACTGTAGAGTTTTAGTCTATGCAAATTTGTTTTCGATGACAACTTCTTCGTAGGGGAGTTGTCCACTACGGGGCCAGGCGGGTTGAGTTGCTTTACCTACCGCAATCATCATAGAAATGACATGGTCAGATGGCAGATTAATTAGTTTTGCTACTGCGTCAAAATCAAAACCAACCATAGGACAGGTATCATAACCCATTGCTTTGGCACATAACATTAGTGTTTGTCCTGCAATGCCACATGAACGCATGGCTTCGTCTCGTTGAACGAGTTCACGGCCACGGTAATATTGGTCTATGGCAGGGACGACGAATTTCTGTACCTCTTCAGGAGCATTTCGCCAATATCGTTCTGGTTGTTTCTCCCACGACTTTACATCTGCACATAAAACGACGAGTAGCGATGCATCCGTAACCTGAGATTGATTCCACGCTACTTCGCGAATCTTTTTCCTTAATTCTGGGTCACGGACCATTACAAATCGCCAATTTTGTATATTGAAAGATGTTGGTGAGAGTAGTACTGCGGACATTAATTTCTGGATTTCTTCTTCTGTCATTTTATGATTTGGGTCAAAATGCTTTACCGCTCTTCTTTTTTCCACTGCTTCAAAAACATCCATACTTATCTCCTTTTTAGGTTAGTAAGTGTTTTTAGTTAAATTAAACAGAGGGACATTTATTTTTATTCTTTTAAATTTTCATGATTTTGAAGGTATTCACAACATTTTTTTACTTTCTTCGCCATGAGCGTAGAGCGTTCATAACCGCCACGATAGATATTCAGAGTTTGTCGGGCTAAGTCCAGTGGATTATTGCCTTCTAAATTATCTCTTTCGAATTTTGTAACAAGGGTAATGGGTTTCAGGTAGGGATTTAGTTCTCCAAATATTCGTATTTGTTCGTCAATTTCTGTGAGTAGTTTTACCAATTCACGGGCTTTCATAATTTTGTTGTCCGCAATGGTTTGTTTCAGTTGCTCTGTTATATGTATTCCCTGTTTGTATTTTCCTGCTAATTCCTCAAAGGTATTTTTGAACTCTCTCTGCCATGTAGTTAGCGTGTTGGTATCGGTTATATCATAAAATTGAACGAATCTCTTTAAGTTTTCATTTTCAGTTTGTTTGCTCGGGTTCGCATTCAGATGCTCTAACCACATTAGACGGTATGCAAAACGAAGGAAGTCCTTTTCATCAATTTTCCTACGGATTACAGGATAGAATTGAAGACAACCATCTGGGGCAAAGTCAGATATATGAACATTTACATTATCCATATCCGGAGTTTGTTCATATTGCACCAATTGTTTTTTCTCTCGCATGGCCAGTAGATAATCAATGGCTTTCAGAACCTGTTCGGGCTGGATTTTATCAAGCGGATGCACCTCTGTGGATTTGGAAGAAATATCCATTTTGAAGGAGCGTTCCCGTAATTCAATGGCGCAGTTACCTATGCCGTAAGGTCCTGTTTCGCGGAAGTGGACATATCCAACAGAAACAAGCATTACCGGACATTTTACAGCGGCGGAAAGATGCATTGTTCCTGTATCATTTGTTACAAGTAGATTAGAGCGTTTTAATAATCCCGCAAGTTGGGGAATGGTTGTTTTTCCGAAGAGTGGAATTGCTAATCCGGGAACTTCTTTCTGAAATTTTTGTCCTAATTCTGCTTCAGAGGATACGCCTACTAAAAAAATTCTTGCTTTATATTTTTCATGTAACTTTTTACCTAATTGAGCAAAGTATTCTGGAGGCCACCTTTTGTTGGCTTCACTGGCTCCTAATTGCATACAAACTACAAAATTATTCGGGTTTATATGATATTCCGCAAACAAATGGTCGGTGAATTCCATTGCTTCCGGTTTTACTTCAAAGAAAAGTTCTTTTACTGGCTCTGGTATAGGTTCATAAAGTTTAAAGATGTCACATAGATTTAAATCGTTGTAATCCCGAGAAAGCACACTGGTAAAGAAATAAACTGTCCACGGTCCCCTCAATGTAAATTGCCAGTCTTCGGATAAATGGGCTCCGATAACTTTTGGGATTTGAGCCAATTTTAATAGTAGTGCGGAGGAAGTACTATGGGTAATGTTATAAGCAATGTCAAATTTTCTTTCACGCAGGTCTAAAATTAATTTTTCGGTCTCCCTGTATGCGTTTAAGTAGCGTTCTGAATCACGAGAGAGCATATCTAAAAAGACAGGGTCTTCATTATAAATGATATAGTCATTTATATCAGGGTTTGCTTTGACCACTTCTTCGCTCATGGAACGAATCATAATCGTTATGTGCGAATCTGGATATTTCAGGCGAATTTGGCGAATTAAAGGCGTGGATTGGAGAGTATCACCGATTCTTGCGGTTTGTAGTACGAGTATTTTCACAGTTACTTCTCCCTAAGTAGATTCTCGCCGAAGACACGAACTTCATTTAAGAACCAGAAAATTTGAACAGGAAGGGGGTTATCATCACCCAACAGAGGTAAATGTTTATTAATTTCTTCCTGAAGGAATGGGATGTCCTGAGGCAAAGTAGAAAGCCATTGTCCCAATAGGGTATCTTTTCCATATCGTTGGACAATTTCACCTACAGTTCTCTGGATACGCATTCCTTTACGCATAATTTTCCCACCATAAAATTCTTTGATGTAGTCCAGCATTTGATTGGCACGATGTTTGTAAGTATGTTCTTTTAAGGCTCGTTGGCGAGCATTTTCGGCAATTTGTTTTCTTTCGTCTTCGTGTTGCAGAAAATAATCAATTTTCTCTCGCAATGTTTTCAGGTCTTTGTAAGTAGGAATTTCTGTTTGGGTGTCAAATAAGTTTTCAAGTCCCTTACAGGGGTCGCAGAGTTGAAATCCGCCTGCGGATGCAATTTCAAATACTCGTGGATTGATAGCATCTGCTTCTGGGTCTACTCCTTCGTGTATGACACTGGAATGAAGGTTGAGATTGATTTTTGAACCTGCAACGATTTTCATATATTCTTCTGTATTAAATCCCCTATTCCCTTCTACGACATGAGGGAGTAATTCAGGTTCATTCCAGTTCACTCCCCATATTTTTAGGTTATAGTCTGTAAGTCCCTTTAGCATTTTGATGCGATTATAATATCCGGCACCTGCAAAAGAAATATCGCACCGGTATGTTTTTTCCTCTTCTGGTGTTAATGTTACCGGTGCGTGAATTTCGGGGTCACATGCAGTTAATACCGGGAAGTGACAATTACAGCCGATTGCGGTTAATTTGTTATCAAAGTCACCGGGCTGGATGTGGAAGAAAAGGTTATAAAAGGGAGCAATATCTTTCCAGTAACTGAGGTGTCGCCAGTTCTCAACGAACCAGAAGGCTGTGACGATACCTCGTTCATTTAGCCTTGCTACAAAAGTGTTCGTAACGGGAGCCTGCGCGATAACAATACAAATCTCGGGTTGGAACTCTACCACCTGAGCAATACACCACTCGGAAAGAAATTTGGTGAATAAGTCTTCTAAAGAATGGGCAAGTTTAGGTGTTTTTAGGCTTTTTCCTATGGAGGTGAAAACATTCCAGGCGAGTTCTGTATCAACAAGTAATGTTTGATGACCTAATTTTTGAAAGGCATGATTTAAGTAGCGTGCGATGGGAAGTGAACCACCATACATTGGACCGATTATTGCGATGTTGAAATGTTGTTGGTCTAGACATTCACGGGATAATCGTTTTATAAGCGTTTCACAAAACTCTGAGTGCAATCTACTTACTACTGGATGAAAGAAGGGTTGAGGAACTTTATCCAAGTAGTTTCTTAAAAAAGTATCTTCAAAAAGGTCATCCAGTGTGTTCGGTATGGCTAATAACAAGTTATCGGGTAATAGATTGTTCTGAATCGCTATACATGCAATGTCTTTATCAGGTTCTATAACGATAACCTCTATTTCTTTATTAAGGAGTTCCTGAATATGATAACCAAGACCTAATCCTACTGCTATCACAGGTCGTCTTTTATCCAGAGCGGAAGATTCAACCAGTTTTTTTGCCTCTTCCACTGGATTGTACTGGCTATGGTAGAGAAGTCCTTCCACACGAATTGTTTTTGCTCCTTTGCGTTTTTCAACAATTTCAATTCGTGGAGAATGAAAACTTTCAGGAATTTCTTTACGCCATTCTGAAATAGTCTTAAACACACTCATACTTTTACCTCTTCAGGTCATTCATGCAGGGATTGTAATCGGTTTAGTTCATTTTCCAATTCGGGGTTATGTCCGAATAACTCTATGTACTCATTTATAATCTCAATTGCTTTTTGTGTTTTTTTGTGTCGGGATAGAAAGTTGGAGTATTTGAGTATAAGTGCAATTTCGCCTGGATAGAAATCTATAAACTCTTTCAAAGTTTTTTCCGCTTTTTCAATGTGTCCTGATTGTTCGCATATGAGGAGATATAGGTCTAAGGCTTCAGGATAATCATAACTGTTAGAATAGGCATAATCCAGGTGTTCAAAGGATTTTTGTATATTTCCCAGTTGTAGATGTGCTTGTCCTATCGCAAGGTTTAATCGAATGTCTGCTGGTTCTCCTTGATATATCTTTTCTAATATTTCCATAGCGGATAGAGGTTGATTCATTGCTAAGAGAACGAGACTATATTCAATCAGCAGGTCGTTGTTTTTCTCTATGTCTATTGCTTTTGAATAGCACTCGTGGGCTTTTACAAGATTTCCAGTGTGGGCATAAGCTTTGCCTTCTATGGTAAGTCTCTTCCACAAGGGCAAGTCGCTTTCCACTTTTGCAAGTTCAAACAGTAAATCCATTTTCCCTTCATTTAGTAATTTGCGAACCTGGTCGTTAATCTCATTGAGGTCTGAAGGAATTTTTTGTGCGATAACAATATGCTGGAATGTGCGATATTTCTCATATTCTTCCTCGGAAACATTCTCTATCTTGATTTTTCCTATTTGAAGGTTGCCATTTTTATCTCGGGGAAGGATATGTTCAGGGGCGAATGAAAGAGGAGAAATTGTATTGGTAAGTAATCCTGAATTCCGTATAAATTGATGTAATGTGTCCTTTGTGTAGAATTTTAAGTGGGTTATATCTTGAATCCCTGAGTCGCGATATTCCCAGATACCAAGGGATATACCGCCGATTACACCCCAATATTGAACATTGGGGATACTTATGATTACATATCCATAAGGTTTTAAGTATCGGGTTAGTTTTCGTAGAACTTTTTCGGGATATTGTATATGTTCCAATACATCACAACATGTAATAACATCAAAATAATTTTCTTCCAGTGGGAAATCTTCTGTTTCAATATTTCCGATAAATACCTTATCTAAGTGTTTCTTTGCAATTTCAGCAATTTCAGGAACTATTTCTATACCAACTACTTCTTCTACTCCCAGCTCTCGTTTCATTGCTAACCCGAAATTCCCAGCGGCACAACCCACATCCAGCACCTTTTTCGTGCCTTTGGGTATAAATTCTAATACTTCTCTTCTTTCTGATGAATAATAATTTATAGGTTTGGCTTCCAGTCTTTTCGCTTGTATTGTGTTTATATTAAATATATCTTCAACTGTTTTGATTATTTGTTGGCATCTATGGTAGTAAGTATGTTGATTTAAAACTTTCTCCTGACCTCGTTTTGCAATCGCTTCTCTTTCCTGGCCGTGTTCAAGGTAATATTTAATTTTCTCTAATAGGTCTTCTTCATCTTTGTATATTATTAGGTCTTTGCCGTCCTCAAACAGTTCCTGGATACTATCTGCTGGGTCAGTAATTAGTAATGCTCCTCCAGCCATACCCTCAAATACTCGCATGTTCAGGTCGTAATTGATTGCTGAGTTCACCACAATTTTACTTCGGGCATAAATTTCTGCCATTTTCAGGGGCCATTTTTTACCTATATAGTTGTTAGGGAAAGTATTTGCAACTTTTGTAAGCAGTCTTCTTCTTTTATCTCCTTCGTCCGGGGATAAACTACCTACATAAGAGACATCAATATCACGAGGTAGGGATTCTGTGGGGTATAGTTCAGGATGGCATGCAAGAGGTAACCAGAATACATGGCGAATCCCATAGTCCTTGAATATTTTTACATGACTCTGTTGGGCAAGGAACACAATATCAAAATGTTTCGCCATTTCTAACCGACTTTGAATGTCCAGGTGGGTATCAATGAAATAAGCAACCCGGGGAATATTCAATAAAGCAATTCTGGGGTCTATTGTTTTTAGCCCCGAATCAACATAAATGTAAAAATCAAATGTATATCCTGAGGGAATGCCTGCGAATATATTCTCTATGCGTTTTTCATCAAACGAGGTGGGTATTCTCTGTGGGGGATATGGGGGTGGATTTTGAAACCCCCATTTGTATAGCAGTTCTTCTGGACAACGGAAACCGGAGGTTATAACATGATGGTCCTTTTGTAATGCGAATTCAAAATATCGTGCAGTTGTATGAGGGGAGGTAACATAATCTAATAAAATGCGGTATCCTAGTGTCTTTTCATTTTTGGTTATAGTGATAGAAACTGTTTCTTTACCGCTATGCGTCAGAATAATTTTTTGCCAGGTTTCTACAAATCGGGAGATGGGGAATTTCTTCTGAACAGTTTCTCTACCTTTTTCTCCGATTTCTCTTGCGAGTGGGTGATTTTCCAGTAATAACTCAAGGTATTTTCGTAGTTGTGCAGGGTCATAAGAAGTGAATCCATCTATACCGTTTGTAATAGGTGATGAGTGATTGCTTAATGCAACCACAGGCATCCCACATGCCATTGCTTCTAATGTGGAGAGATTATAACCATCTTCAAATTCCTGACGGGTGATATGGAGTAGACACCGGTTGGAGCGGTAGGCAGATAATAGTTCTTCAAAATTTTGAGATGGTTTGGAATGTTCAATACCGGGATTTTCTCCTATTATAGTACTCGGCAATCCTTTGCAGAGTTCTTCCTGTAAAGGGAAATCAAACATCCAGTTTCTAACCTGCATATAATTGCCTACACGCAGGATGCATTCTTTTTTCCCCTGATACCCACCATATTCCTCTATATCAATTCCGGGGAGAACGACATATCCTGGATAGCCATAATCATCTCTTTTAGAAGGGGAAATGAATACAAAGGTAAAGAGTTCGGATAGCGTTTTTATGATTTTTTCAAAACTTTCCTGTGCGGATAAATCATTTTTAGGAAGGGTAGTTTTAAGATAGGTCTTTCTGTTGTGACATACTAAAATTTTGGGACATGGTGCTTCACGAATATCCCATGCATTATTTTCATTGTGGGCAATGACTATATCGTAGTATCCATTGAATAATCGTTCTCTCCATTCATTCTCAGGGAGTTCGTGAAGATTGTCGGGGATGGGACGAAATTCCGTTTTCCATTTTCTTGCGAGTAATCCCTCACTATACAATCCCAGGTCCATTTCAAACCCGGTTTTTGCCATTAAACACATATAGGGTTCGTGAAAATTAAAAGTTAATATTTTTGGCTGTCCCATGTTTCCTTTCTAATATTAAATTTAGTTTCATGGTAATAAGAGCAGGTCAAGAGTTTTTGGATATATATTGTTTTGACAATTGCTTTAACTGGTTTACGACTTCAGGCTCTTTTTCGGCAAGAGGTGCCAATTCATATTCCAGCAAGTCTCCCAGTCCGATGCAATCATTACTTTCAAGAGATTTGTATGCCTCTTCAAGGACTTTATTTAATTCGTCGTGGTGTGTTTTAATATTTTGAATGGATGGATTATCTTCACTTAATTGCGAACTAAGTATGTTTATTATCATCGCTTCTCTTTTTTTAATTTCGCTCCATATTGCGGATAGTTTTTGGAATGGTTCAAAGCCATCATCAGGATTTTCACTTTGAAAAATCTGTGCAATTTCTCTGCATAACCCACATAATTCAGGGGAATATAATTCTAAATCGGCTATACTTTCCTCAATTAACTGATGAACGGGGTAGGTAATAATTTCTAATTTCTGGATGTTGGAAATATCCATTGCTTGAATGGCTTCCAAAGATTTACCCGGGTATACTTCCTGTTCGTTTACTTTTAATTTTACCATCGCTAATTGTTTATCATTTAGATAATTAATTATTTCATTTAATGCGGATTGAAGATTTTCAGGAGATGTAGTGAAATTGAAACCTTTTATCCCATCAATGAACACTTCCATTTTCTTTTTCTCCTTTATGCGGTTGAATGATAGGGATTTCTGTAGGGGATTCTGCTTTTGCCGCCTCTTCGTTTTCTGCTTTAATTGAGAGGTATACCTCTTTCCGGTGTACTGGGATGGAACGTGGTGCTTCTATTCCAATTTTTACCTGATTTTCGCGTATTTCTAAAACTTTTATTTCAATGTTATCCCCTATCATGATGCTTTCATCTTCCTTACGCGTGAGCACAAGCATATTAGACCTCCTGTCTATCGGTTGTGGGTTGATTTTGTGGTTGCGCAAGGAACCATTGGACAGGATAATCCGTTCTGTCCAGGACCATTTGCTTTGCTAACCTTGTTTTCGGATTAATAACAATCGGAGCTCTTAGATTGGTTCGGATTTTAGTAGGGTCTTCAGGGACCACAAGTAATGTATATATAGAAATCTCCTGAGGAGATGAGGCTTGTAGTTCAGTTAAGTCCTGTGAGGTAAAGGGGACCTGATAGTCAGGTAATACATAAAAAGGTTCTAATAAAAGAAATGCCAATTTTCCATCTTCGGTGGATTGTAACCACCATAAGGGACTATCTGTAGGTCCAGGAAGTAAAATAAATTTATGATATTCTTGGAAACCTAATATAGGTTTTACAAAGGTGAGAATTTGATTCTCATCAAATTCTATTTCACCAAATCGTGTGGTTTGTAGTTTCATATAATATGCTTTATTCCTTTTTTACTTTTAATAGTGTTATATTCTATTTTATAATAACACCACATTATTGTTAAAATGTAATTATAAAAATTAATGGGCGATTATTAATATATAGCATATTTTGGCGCAATAGGTATAATCTTTTTAGGGTAACTAAAAACAACATAGAGATAAAGGGTGAAACAGATGGAAGAACTTACCAGTTTGAAAGGTTATGAGGATTTTAAACAGTTTGTTAAGAATGAAATTGTGAAGGCAATTGATGAAGAAGACTGTGAAAAAATGAAATTTATGCTTTCTACTTTGGAACTGTTATTCCAGATGAAAATGAAACTTACTAGTGGAGCAACAGGAGTAGAAAAGGTTAAAAAGCCTACCGTTAAGGTGGAGAAGAAAGAAAAGAAGGTTGCAAAACCTACTGCAAAAAGTAAAAAGGGTGTGGAAAAAAAACAGTAAGTAAAGAAGCAAAGAAAGGGGAGAAAGGAAAACAAGAAACAACAGTTTCTGAGAAGAAGACAGTAAAAATAGAAACAAAGGTTGAGGAAGAAAAGGTAAAAGATTTACCAGTACCGGAAGAGGAGGTCGAAAAGAAAATTGAAGTTAAGGCGGTATCTTCGGGGAAAAAACTTCCTTCGCAGGGGAAATTAGTTAAAGGATTAAAAACTCCAGAGAGAGCGTTTGTCCTTCCTGTAATAGAATCTTTGATGGAATTTGGGGGAACAGCACCCCGTATGCAGATTGTAGAACGTGTATATGAAAAGATGAAGGATAAACTTAATGATTATGATTTATCCCCTATGCCATATAACAAATATATCCCACGATGGAAAGACACTCTTCACTGGGTAAGAATAGGATTGGTGGAAAGAGGAATTCTTGCGAAAGGAACGGAAAAGGGCATCTGGTCGTTAACCGACTACGGTAAGGCATACTACGCTCAACAAAAAGATGGCGGTAATCAGGAGAATAATCAGACGACATCCGCAGGGGTTGAATTTAAAGAGCAGATTATTGAGGATTTGAACCCTCAAGATTCTGTTCAGGAGGAAAAAATACAGGATGTAAATATGCCGACAGAACAACCTCAAAGTATGGAAGTGGAGTCGTCAAATGTAGCTTCTAACTTAGTAGAAGAGAGTGGGCAGGAGGTGAATAGTATAAATACAGGTGAAAATTGAGGGAATATATAGCACTCCGCATGAACTGTCACATAAATAAAATAAAAAACCCCTCATTTTGAGGGGTTTTTTATGGTGCCCGGGAGGAGAATTGAACTCCTACCCCATTGCTGGGACCAGATCCTTAGTCTGGCGCGTCTGCCATTTCCGCCACCCGGGCATTTTCTTATACATTAATTTTATAACAAATAATTATTAATTTTAAAATTACTCGTTATTTGGGAGATTAAGTTCTAAAAAGGAGTAGTCTATTTCTTGCACATTAGGTCAGGTATATCTTTGAATGTTATAAGCACCGTCTTTATTTGTTTTACCTGATGCTTATAGCATAGGTTCATGGCGACCTTTTCCGGGTCCATTGGGATGACGGAGACATGCATTGGCGGACATGCTCGCAATGGATGAAAACTTTCTACCACAGTATTTGCAAACATATTCACTCTTTTCTTCTCCTTCGTAAGGAAGATGCCTTCCTTTGCCTGGACCATTCGGATGACGAGGGCACAGGGAAGAAGTTAACGATTGAACACTGGTTGTTTTTCTCCCGCAAAATTTACAGTAGTAGGTAGGGGACATTTTGATTCTCCTTTTTTGCGTTATATTTCTACTCCGTGTTCTCTTGCAACAAGTATATTAGAACGAAGTAGTGCTTCAAAACTTCCGCAATCAGCCCACCAACCTTCTAAAAATTCATAAGTCATGATTCCCCTTCGGATGTATTCGTTATTTACATCTGTTATTTCTAATTCACCTCGTGCACTGGGTTTCAGCGTTCTGCATATATTAAATACATCTGAATCATACATATATATTCCTATGACTGCATAGTTTGTAGGTGGGACTTTAGGCTTTTCTATGATTTCCTTTACCTTTCCATTTTCAACGACTGCGACTCCAAACTCCTGAGGATTGGGGACTTCTTTTAGGAATATTTTTGCACCCGAAGGCTGTTTATCAAAATCTTCTACTGCTTTTTTGATACTGCTCTGGGTAAAGTTATCTCCAAGAATTACAACAACCTTATCCTTACCAACGAAAGGTTCTGCAAGGGATAGAGCATGGGCAATTCCTCCTTCCGTTTTTTGATATGTATAATGAAGTTGAGATAATCCGAAATCTTCACCATTCCCTAATAATCGTAAAAAGTCACCCGCATTATTCCCTCCGGTGACAATCATTATGTCCCGAATCCCGGCATCCACAAGGGTTTGTATTGGATAGAAAATCATTGGTTTGTTATACACCGGCAGTAAGTGTTTATTGGTAACACGGGTTAAAGGTAGAAGTCTTGTCCCCAATCCTCCGGCTAAAACAACTCCTTTCATATAATTTCTCCTTATTCCAAATTGAATTGTACTTGCTTTATCATTATACAATCTTTTATCTAACTGATACATTTACAATAAACAAATAACATTATATTTAGGAGAAATTGTTATGAATATAAATTCGTCGACTCAGAAGTTAGTCTTTCCGCTAATGGTATTTGTTCTTACTTTTATAATGGTTGGTTTTATTGACTGTTCTACTAATGGGACCGTGGATATTCAGAAACGCGTTCCGGTAGGAAAGTGTACAGAACCACCGCAAGGAGAAGGCTGGATAAATCTATTTGCTCCGGAAAATCAGACGAAATGGGAAAATGTAACTTCCGGAAACAAAAAATCCGGTTTTGAATTTTTATCGGATAACATTTTGCACATCTTCGGTTCTAAATCGGGGGGGTATATTGCCTATATGGGAGAAGAAGTAACTGATTTTGAGTTGCATATTGAATTCAAACTAACTCCAAAGGCGAATAGTGGTGTATTCTTCCGTTCTGATTTAAAGGACCCTGTCCAGCGTGGATTTGAAATTCAGGTATTGGAATGTTATGGAGACCCTCCTCATAAACAGAACTGTGGTGCTTTATATGATGTTGCAACCCCTATGTTTAATATGTGCCTCCCCCCAGGGGATTGGAATTCTTATGACATAACTTGCAAGGGGAGTTGTTTGGTAGTTGTTATGAATGGATGGAAAGTTCTGGATGTAGATATATCTAAAATGACGATGCCCATTGGGAAATTTGATACTCCATTAGCGCAACTTCCTCAGAAAGGGTATTTTTTACTTCAAGACCATGGAGGAGAAGTCTGGTATAGGAATGCATATTACAGGAAGTTAGACAACAAGTAAGTGTTCAGGAATACGGTATGCAATTGGAACAGCAAAGAAATTGGTTAACACTTTTTTTAATTCCGGGTATCGGCTCTACGACTTTTATTAAGTTGATTGCACGATTTGGCTTCCCTTCCGAAGTATTATCCGCTTCTGAAAAAGCATTATCAGAAGTCGTTGGAAAAACTATTGCACACAGAATAGTCCACTATCGGGAGGTAGTAGATGTAGATACAGAGTTAAAATTAATTGAGAATCATAATGTAAAAGTAATAACGCTGGATGACCCGGAATATCCGGTATCTTTAGCAGAGATATACGAACCGCCATTAGTCTTATATTGCAAAGGGGATTTGAAAAGAAGGGACCAATATTCCATTTCTATTGTTGGCACACGGAAATACAGTCCTTATGGGAATAAAGTGACACGATTTTTTGCTCAGGGTCTTGCAAATGCAGGGTTTACAATTGTCAGTGGACTGGCTCTGGGGATTGATACAGTTGCTCACCAATCCGCATTGGAGGCTGGAGGCAGGACAATTGCCTTTTTAGGTTGTGGAATTGATATTGTTTATCCACGCGAGAATAAGGAACTGTATGAAAGAATTCAAACTCAGGGAGTGGTAATCTCTACATTCCCTATGGGGACAAAACCATTAGGAAACAATTTTCCTGTGCGGAATAGATTTATCAGTGGTTTTTCGTTAGGAACGCTTGTAACAGAAGCAACACGGAATAGTGGGGCTTTAATA
>FWWL01007369.1_pt1 | contig 15046 bp, 7 predicted proteins | sample 2228331 | NCBI WGS metagenome assembly FWWL01 (sample SAMEA103939775, study PRJEB20133) | metagenome
AAAGAAAAAAAAGGGGGGGGGGGGGGAGAGTGCCTTAGGCACTTTTCTAAAAAATAGGGGTACACTAGGGGGCGGAAGCCCCCTGTGAAATCTCTTAGGGCGGGTGGGGTGGGAAATTACCCTAGATGGATGCTAAGAAAAATTCTTAAATAGAAATTCCTGACATGGCAATAGCTATTACGCAAGACACCAAAAACCATAAGCATGATACTAATCTAAGCAAGAAGAAGATTTTTCAAGACATTCTGCATTATTCCACCACTTTTGACTATCTGTAACTCGTTCTGTGTATCTATTCTTACCAGTGCTTTGAATATTTCAGTTTTTCCGTCTTTTTTTAACATTTTAACGTCTATGACGTCTCTAGGTTTTATGCTTGAAAGGGGTATGAAAAACTCTTCACTTCCATCTATACCTAAATCTTTCCAACTACACCCAACGAACTCAAGTGGAACTATACCCATACCTATTAGATTACTCCTATGAATCCTTTCAAAGCTTTCAGCTATAACTGCCTTGACTCCAAGTAAATAAGGTCCTTTCGCAGCCCAATCTCTAGAGCTTCCTGTACCATATTCTTTACCACCTATCACTATAACTGGTATATTTCTTTTCTTATATTCCATTGCTGCTTCGTAAACTGTCATTTCGATCCCCTCTGGATAGAGAATAGTGTATCCACCTTCTTTGCTAACCATGTTGTTTTTTATTCTAACATTAGCAAATGTACCTCTAACCATAACTTCATGATTACCTCTTCTAGCACCGTAAGAATTGAAGTCCTCTTTTCTGACACCTAGAGAGATTAAGTATTTACCCGCAGTGGAGTTTTCAGGTATGTTACCTGCTGGTGAGATGTGGTCTGTGGTTACTGAATCGCCGAGTAATAAAAGTACCCTAGCACTGTTAATATCTTCCAAATAGTTGCCTGAGAAATCATACCCATCAAAGTAATTAGGTTTCTTTATGTAAGTTGAACTTTCATCCCATACGAAGGTATTAGAATCTTCTATCTCTATGGAATCCCAGTCATAATTGCCTTCAAACACATTTTTATACTTCTCGATAAACATTTCTCTAAAATTTAGAGAATTTAAGTATTCAGATATCTCTTTTTCGGAAGGCCATATATCCTTTAAGAAAACAGGGTTTCCTACACTATCAAATCCTATAGGTTCGTTCTCAAAATCTATTAGAATTGTTCCAGCTAGTGCGTAGGCAACAACCAAAATAGGAGAAGCAAGATAATTAGCTTTTACAAGAGGATGGATCCTAGCCTCAAAATTTCTATTTCCACTCAAAACTGCAGAAACTACCAGAGATTTTTCTTTTATCTCTTTTTCGATTTTTTCTGGGAGTGGCCCACTATTACCAATACAAGTAGTACATCCGTACCCAACTATATTAAAGCCCAATTCATCTAAATATCTCTGTAAACCAAGCTTTTTAAGATACTCTTCAACAACTCTAGACCCTGGAGCAAAAGATGTCTTTACATAATTTTTTGTCTTTAACCCTCTCTCACATGCCTTTTTAGCGAGTATTCCAGCACCGATCAAAAGATATGGATTTGAAGTATTCGTACAGCTAGTTATAGAAGCTATAACTACATCGCCGTCTTTCAACCCACCATCTTCACAGGAAAAGTTCTTTGAAAACCTTTCTTTTAATTCCTTTAAGAAAAAAGTTTTTACACTTCCGAGACTAACTTTATCCTGAGGCCTTCTAGGTCCAGCAACCACAGGTTCTACCAAAGACAAATCAATTTCTACAACTTCTGAAAACTCTATGTTTTCTTCGTAATTTTCTCTGAATAGTCCTTGAATTTTGGTATATTCTCTAGCTATTCTTACCTCATCTTCTGATCTACCAGTTCTCCACAAGTATTCTATTGTTCTATCATCAACAGGAAAAAGAGACAATGTAGCTCCATACTCTGGTGCCATGTTAGATATAGTAGCTCTTGTCTCAACATCCATATCTTTCAAAGCAGGACCAAAAAATTCAACAAACTTATCCACTACTCCAAAAGACCTCAAAATATTCGTTAAAGTCAACACAACATCAGTAGCATTTACTCCTTCTCTAAGTCTACCTTTCAGAAAGACTCCCACTACTTGTGGTAACTTCATTAAGTAAGGTTGCCCTAAAACAACAGCTTCTGCTTCTATACCTCCTACACCCCAACCTAAAACTCCTAAACTATTTATCATAGTAGTGTGAGAATCAGTGCCAACAAGTGTATCATACATGAGTATCCCACTCTTCTCAAAAACAATCTTAGAAAGAAATTCGAGATTTATCTGATGTATGATACCCTTGCCGGGCGGTATAACTCTGAAATTTTTTAAATTTCTCTGTGCCCACTTAAGAAGTTTATACCTTTCTCTGTTTCTTTGAAACTCAAGTTTGATATTTTTCCCCTCTGCATCCGGAGACCCGTAAAAATCTATTTGAAGTGAATGATCTATAACAAGATCTACCTGAACTTTAGGGTTTATAAGACTAGGATTTTTACCTAATTCTTTTACCTTATCTCTCATCGTAGCTAAATCAACAACTATAGGTACACCTGTAAAATCTTGCATAATAACCCTTATTGGTTTAAAACCAATCTCATCAACTTTTTCTTTTACCTTCTTGGCATCCCAGTTTATCACTGAGTTGAGATAATTCTCTTCCATACCTTCATCTCCAAGATTTCGTGAGATGTTTTCTATCAAAATTCTTACAGAATAAGGTTTTTTATGATATTCGTTAGAAGAAATGTAATCAAAAACACTCACATACTTGTATTGCCTTCCACAAACATCTAAAACCTTGAACATACTTACCACCCGACTTTTGAAAATATATTGTAATTGGAAACCAAAAACAATCTCAATGTCAGAATCAGTCAAAAAATAAGTATTCGCCTTAAAATTACCAAAATACGAGAATCTCTTAACTCTAAATCTTTCTGTATTCTGATTAGAGTTTTCTGAAACAATTTTGTGGAAGTCTATTTCATGAACCTAGAAAACGATAAAGAACTTCTAGGAAATAGATTTTCTACTGGGTAAGAGTTTAGCAAAATTCGAATACTAGCAAAACTTCAAAAAAGGCAGAACTAAAAGATAATCAGAAGACATTTTTATTTGTTGTATTTCTAGAAACCTTTTTATCATGGATATAACCATTCCAAAAAACGGTGTGCGCCTAAGGCGCTTGTGTCTAAGGTGCCTAAGGCACTTTCTCTAAAGAATGGGGGTATTACTAGGGGGCGTAGCCCCCTGTGAAGTCCTTTAGGGTGGGTGGGAAATTACCCTAAATAGGATGCTAAAGATAGAAAAAATGATTAACCTACTTGAAAAGGGGATAATCTTGGGGGGTGAAACCATTTAGAACGACAATTAGGTGGATTGAGGAAAAATTACTCTAAATAGGATACAAAGCAAATGGGGGTATCACTAGGGGGCGAAGGCCCCCTGTATATAACTGAAGGGTGGGTTGGGCGGGAAGTTACCCTAGATGGATGCTAAGAAAAATTCTTAAGTAGAAACCTCTGACAGTTTCAAGGTATTTTGAAAAATTTTTTTTGTAGTAATATAATAAAAGCATTCTATCTTTATTTGGTTATGAGGAATTTTCTATTTTTCGTATTTTTTGTAATAGTTTGGGTTTCTTTTTATGGTTATGCTGTGGCTTTGAAGTCGGAAACACTATCTTCTGGTGAAAGTAAAAAGAGAGCAGAAAAAATGATAGTAGGTGGTGAAACTGGTATTTTTAAGAAAAACTACACGAAGTTCTCGGGCGAAGCATATGTAATTAAAGGTTTTACTGAGATGAAAGCTGATGAAATAGAATATTTTGAATTAACGAATATAGCTTATGGTTACGGAAATGTTATATTGTCGGATAAAAGTAATGGACTTGTGGTGAAAGGGGGAAGGAGTGTATTCTACGGAAATGAAAATGTTATAGAGTTTTTTGTTGACCCTATATTGGAGATTACTAACGAAAACATCACATTGAAGGGTGAAAAAATAACTTTATCCCAATCCGATTCTTCTGTGTTTGCAGAAAGTAATTCTTTTGTGAAATCAGAAAATTTCGAAGCTTATGCGAATAAGATATACATATATTCTTCATCAAATTTTGTTAGATTGATTGGTGATAGCACTATATTTTCTTCGAACATGGTAGTAAAAAGTGACAGTGGGTTGGTGTTTTTTACCTCAAAGACAAACAAAGGAAAAGTTGAGAAAAGAATCTCTAAATATATGGGTATAGGGGATGTTTTTATTTCTAACAGTCAGGGTATACTAAATTCAGAAAAGATAATAGTTTTTTTCGATGAAAATAATTCTGTTTCTGAATATGTTGCTTTGGGAGAAGTGACTATATCCAATGAAACTAGTGTAATAGCTTGTGAGTATTTTAGGTCAGTTTTCGATAATGAGGGAAAAGACATTCTCCACATAGCATTAACTAATGTGATGGTAAGGGATATGAATACAGGTGATGTGGTAAAAGGTAAATATTTGATGTCCGATAAGGTTAAGAAATACGAGGTGATTACTGAAAATGCGTCTTTCTATTCGAAGGCTAACGATACCACTGTTAATGCTGAGGTAATAGAAAGATTTAGTGAGCTAAGGTTGGTGTATCTCAAGAAAGATGTCGTTATAAGCACGCCGAATGCAGATATAACTGGAGATTTTGCTATATATGATGAGATTAATAAAAGCATGGAAGTATTTGGTAATCCGAAAGTGGTCAGAGATGATAAATTGGGTTTGTCTGCTAATGTTATTATCTTAGACCTTAAAAGCAATGAGATATCCATAAGAAATGGTAACTATGGGTATGTCGTCCCTGGGATGTAGAAATATAAAGTTGGTCTTAGGGTACGATGGTTATCTTTTTCAGGGTTGGCAGAAACAAAAAAACACTAGAAATACAGTTCAGGAACTCTTGGAGAGAGCCTTGTGGAAGATATTGAATGAGAAAATAAGTTTAGTAGGAGCAGGAAGATTAGACTCAAAAGCTCATGCCTTAAGACAAGTAGCTAATTTTAAGACGAGTAATTTTTCTATACCTGATTTTAAATTCAAAGAAATACTCAATGGGATTTTGCCAGAATATGTGAGAATATTATCATCTGAGGAGGTGCCTTTAGGGTTTCATTCCAGGTATTCTGCTAAGTGGAGAAAGTACGTATATTTTGTTTATCTTGGGAATGAACTCAAATTTCCTTTTCTCAGGGGGCGGTATGCTTATGTTTTGGATAGAGATATTGATATTCGGTTTGTAAGGTCTGTAGCTAAAGATTTCGAAGGAGAATACGATTTTCTTCCGATTTCTTCGGTTAGAGATTATAAAACTACGATTAGGATTGTTAAGTTTGTCAGAGTTTTTAGGTTTAAGGATTTTTTGATTTTCTCCATTAAGGCTAATGGATTTATGTATAACATGGCTAGAGGAATAGTTTCGTGGTGTATTTTTGCTGAGGAGAAGAGGGATCCAGAGCTTGTGAAAAAAGTGCTAAGGAAGGAAACAAAAACGAAACCTACTCTTTTGCCTGCTTGTGGTTTGTATTTGCATAGGGTTTTCTACTGATACAAAAATTCATAACACTTGGAATAGAAAGCTTCTGAAAAATATATTGTTGATATCCTCTAGTGAAATAGGAAAAAGCCAATGTGCCTAAGGTGCCTAAGGGCGCCTAGGGCGCTTTCTTCAAAAAACAGGGGGTATTACTAGGGGGTGAAGCCCCATTAATTAGTTTTACTCTTTTAGAAAAGGGAGTACTCTTAGAGGGCTCCGCCCTCTAGAATTAAGAGAAGAGGCTTAGCCTCAGGGCGGGTTGGGTGGGAATTACCCTAAGTAGGATGCTAAAGATAGAGAAAATAGTTAACCTATTTTGAAACGAAGCCACACTTAGGGTGTAAAGACCCCTACAATTAAGAAAAGAGGCTTAGTGCCTAGGGCACTTTCCTTAAATAACGGGGGTATCACTAGGGGGGCCTAGCTCCCCTATGAAATCTCTTAGGGAGGGAGGGCGGGTGTCTAAGGCACTTGTGTCTAAGAGCGCCTAAGGGTGCTTAAAGCACTGTGCCTAGGGCACTTTTCTAAAAAATGGGGGTATTACTAGGGGACGAAAGCCTCTATGATTAACTTATCAAAAAAGGGGGTGCCTAGGGCGATGTGCCTAGGGCACTTTCTTAAAATAGGGTGTGTAAACCCCTATGATTGAAGTCTTACGAGTTTTATTCCAGTGACTGAGTTACAAAGGTATATCTTATCTGCTTTTTTGAGCTCTTCTAGGTAAATTACTTTTTCTTTTATTTTGTATTTAATTTTTAGGTATTTAAGCATGATACCTCTCAGAAGGCCTGAATACCTGAAAGGAGTTATTAACTCATCACCTATCTTAAGTATTATATTGTGTATACACCCTTCTGTTATTTCTCCCTTTTCGTTTGTGAATATAAAGTCTACTAAACCGTTTGACTTTGCTAGTTCAAGATATTTGTTATATAATTCTCTTTTGGTGGTTTTGTGGTAAAGAAATATATCGTCACTTCTTACTTTCTCTTTGGCTATTGATATATAGCCTATTCTAGGTGTTTTTTCTAGGGAAGTTTTTTCGATTTCTATTTTACCATCCTTTCCTAAAAGCAACCTTACTTTGAACTTGCCTATTTTATTATCATTTTCAAGTTTTTGTAGTTGAGTTTTCAGGTTTTTAGGTAGCTTAAAATCGAAGTATTTTGCACTTTTTATTAGTCTCTCGAGGTGATATTTTAACAGATATATTTTACCGTTTCTAAGTAACATTGTTTCTATAAGTTTGAATTCATCTTTTGGTTTGGAAATTAGAAAGTTTGATTTTAGCAAGCTCTCATTATATTCTTTCTCGGTTTCAGAATCCCAAGTTATTCCGCTTCCTATTCCCATTTCACCTTTGTTACCCAGTATTACTGGTGATCTTATAGCTATGTTAAATTCTGAATAACCTTTTGGTGTTATGAAACCTATACTTCCTGTGTATATTTCTCTTGGTTCTTTTTCGAGTTTGCTGATTATTTCGATAGTTTTTTTCTTTGGTGCCCCGGTTATAGAGCCTCCAGGGAATGTCTCTTTTATTATTTCAGAGAATTCCATATTTCTTTTGAGTGTAGATTTAATAGTTGATACCATCTGAAATACTGTAGGATATTTTTCTATCTTAAAAAGGTCTTTTACCTTAACACTTCCAAACTCAGAGATTATTCCGAGGTCATTTCTCATTAGGTCTACTATCATAACGTTTTCTGCTCTGTCTTTTTCGCTGAAAAAAAGTTCTTTTATGCGTTTCTTATCTTCTTCGTAGGTTCTACCTCTACTTATAGTGCCTTTCATTGGTTTCGTTTCTATTTGGTTGTTTTTTGTCTTAAAGAAAAGCTCGGGTGAATGTGAAAGGATAAATACATCGTTATACTTCACGAATCTCGAGTTTTTAGAAGGTTGGAGTTTTCTAAGGTTGAGAAACATTTCGAACGGATCTCCTTCGAAGCTAAATTTTACTTTGAATGTGAAGTTTACCTGGTAGGTATACCCTTCTCGTATGTAGTATTTTATCTTATCTATGCTTTCGGAATATTCTTGGAAAGTTATGTTAGGTTTTAGATTATAAATTCTGTAATTTTGAGTGGGCTTAGGTATTTCTATGATTTTGGGTTTTCTGAAAATTCCAAACCACAGTAATGGTAGATTATTTGGTTTTTTGTTAGTATTTTCCTCAAATTTGAAGAATGCACCTCCTGCTTCATACGATAGAAATCCAGCTACGTAAAACCCCGATTTTACAAATTTATCCACTTCAACGAGGTTGGAAAAAACATTTTCTAGGTCATATGTTTCTAATTCATGTATTGGATTATCAAAGAGCAGAAAGTAATCTAATCTATCTACTATAACGAAGTTGCTGCTTGGTGTCATACTTCAGAATGCTACTTAAGATAGGTAACTAGATAATATCTCTAGAACTTCTTGGGTGGCCATGAATCCATTCTTAAGTGTTTCTATAAAGGCTTTATTGTATATTCCTTTTATACTTTTTATGTTTAGTACATATTCGGGAGAAAGTGAGTTATAATCATCTAATACAAATTCTAGCACTTTATTCATCTGAGAAAAGCCATCTTTGAATTTTACTATCACAGACATAGCAAGGTTGTTAGCAAAAGATATTTTTTGCTCAATGAATCTTCTATTGCTTTCGACTTTGACGATTGAAGGATTTTCCAAAACTTTTGAGAGGGATATGTATATTTCTCCTCCTGGTGTGCTCTGTTTAACAAAACTGTTTATCTCGTTGTACAGACTATCTGAAAGTGGTATGGAAGAGGAAAGAGTCGATTTTATATATCTTTCTTTGAAAATACCATTTACAACTAGATCATTGATTGCGGACTTTAGGTATGCATTCCACACTTTTTTAAAGTACAAATATATTACCCTAAAAGGTACGTGATATAGGAGAGTTGGCATATTGTAGTTTTGTAAGATTTTATCTGTTTGTTGTGAGTATATTATAGTATCTGGGTAATCTTCAGGTGAACACTTTATTGTATACTCAAAGTTAGCTACTCTTTTTGATATCTGAGAGTCCAGGTAATCAAGAATAAATTTTCTAATTTTTTCTTTTACTACATTTTTGTAAATGTTAGATAGTGATCTTTCTGGTAAAACATAGAACGGTGAAAAATATGGATCCTCTTCTAATATACACACTACTTCAGTTAAATGTAGTGATTCTATATTTTCTTCTATGGAAAGTATTTTATCGGTATTTATGATACTGTTTATGTATAGGTATGATTTGTACTCTTCGGTATTTTCTTTTATGATTTCAGATAAGTATTTACTCAGTGATTTCAGAACATCTATCATCATTGGTGTTATATCAATTTCGGAAATAATGTTTGCTAACTTTTCTAGTTCCCTTGTTAACCACATGTCAGCTTGAGTTCTTTTTATTACTTTTATGTCATTTGTGTGTTTCTCGACGAAGTATCTTAGTATTCTTGTGAAATCTACTTCCGAAAATAATTCTTTAAACAGATACATCCTGGAGTATATTCTGTTAGCTCTAGTTAATATTGCGGAGTCAAGGCTAGAAATGTATTTTTCTATTTCTTTCTCAACTTCGGATAGAGCGTTTTTAACAACTCTATGTTTAACTAGTAAACTTTTTGCATCTGAAACGGTGTATAGTGAATTTGTATTCGTTAGAAACTCGAAAAGGTATTCAGCGCAGGTTTTTGTGTTTTCTTCTGGAGGTTTTGCCCAAAGATTCTCGTTGAATATTGTCATATCCAATAACGTTTTTATAGCATTTAGAACTTCGTATATTGTGAGAAGTTTCTCTCCAAATGTTTCGTATAGAACTTTTGAATTAACATTCATTATAGGTGGGGATAGGTGTTTTATGCTACTTTTTATTATTGATAACCTTTTCCTATCTATATACTGCTCTTTTGTGATAATTCCAAATAGGGACAGTATAAATATCATAACTCTATCCCAGAAGGTCAGTACTGTTTCGTCGATCTCATCTCTAAGCTTTTTGACAGTTTCTTCGGTTCTTTGGGATTTTTTTCGCTTTTTCAGGTTTTCTAGGCTTTCAGAGATTTTTTTCCCTAGCTCTTCTCTTTCTAATTTATCCATCTTTTCTATCTCTTTTTCTAACCTACTTATTGCCATAAGCTTTAATATAATTTAATATAAAACATTATAAAACAGAGTGATATTGAATTGTGAAGTTATAGAACGTATTTTATGCTTAGAATTAAGCTTGAAAAGGTGAATATTGCCGTAAGTAGTTTTGAGTGTATTTGAAATCGAGATATCTTGGGGATTATTATCCATGAAGATGGATATAAGGGGAACTGTGTCGGAAAAATCTGAAAGTAATATTATTCAACCTAAAATTGATTCTCAAATATTCGGTAAATTTACTAGGTATATATTTTTTGAATCATTGTTTTTTTTAGTAATAATGGTTTGGATAATTTTTAGAGGAGTTTTTCAATTTAATATTAAGATAGAGTATTTGGTGACTCTACTACCATTTATCGGTTTAGTCATAGGTATCAGGATGGCTGTGTCTAGGTTGTCGTTTTCTGGACGTGGATTTGTAACCGAAACAGATGTTTACATTTTTTTGCAATGTTTAATTTCTTTGTTAGTATATTTATCGTTGTTTTTTATTTACATGATTTTTGCTAATTATTTGTTAGGAGTAAGTGTGAAGTTTCTTGATTTGATTTTATGGTTATTGACTTTACTCTTAACATCGATTGTGTTTTTATCCCTAACCTATACTAACCAAATTCTTATAGCATTGGAGATATACTATACTAGTGGTATTTCTATATCTTTAAAAACTAAGAAATCTACTTTGTTGATTTGGTTTTTTACTGGTATTTCTTTCTTGATGGTAGTTATTTCATTAGTTATATACCTTTACTACTTTGGTATCAGCATTTGGGAAGCTATATGGTATACTTTGGTTTCTTCTGTAGCTTTAGGTATAATTGTTCGGAATCTACTAAAGATAACAGATTATGATTTTATAGAGATTAAGAATATGATCGAGTCTACGGAAATGATATCGTATGATAAAATAAGGGAGAATTCAGAAGAGTTGTCTAGTATTATGAGAACTGTTTACGATATTGTTAACGATTTGAAAATAGAAAAAATTTCTGTAAAATCTATTTTCGCCAAGATAAACTCAAACATTGATGAAATGAATAAAAACCTCCTATTAATAAAAGATAGTTTAGAATCTGTAACACCAATAATAAAGAACTACTTAAAAATAAACAGAGAATTAAAAACGAATGCATCTAATTTGGTTGGTTATTTTGAAAATCTAAAAAACCTAATAGATAACTATATGAGTCTCAATAAAGTTTTCCAGGAGAATTTGAATATATCATTAGAGAGTTCTAAAAGTATACTCTCGGAAATAAACGTAGTTCTTGATAACATCTCTTCTGCCAATTCTAAGGTTAGTAAAGTTATATCTAGTATTGCGGAGAGTTTGAACGTTTTTTCGAATATTTCGAGAAATATAACGTTAGTAGGTGAATATCTCTACAAAGTAAGTAGAGAATTTAACGAAATAAAAAGTTTGTCAAATAGACTTAAGAATGTATATATATCCATAGACATGGAGTTATCAAAGAAGAACTTAGACCAAAGTAAGTTTAAAATTGTCTCAGAAAGTCTGAGGAATATCGCTGATAAACTAGATAGTATTCTAGCGGAATTTCTAGCTCAAGGTGTTCGGAAGTATTTGGATGAGATTAGTATATTCCCGATTATCGAAGAAGTCAAAAGTATCGAAGAAAAAGTGAAAGATTTCTATTCCAAGAGCAATAAAATAATAGGTACAATAAGTTCTGTCAAGTTGAGAAATGTAGATGCTATCACTTCTATAACTGACAAAATAAGAAATGTTGATATGCCTCAAGAGATCTCTGTATTAGTATCTTCGAGTATTCAGAATGTGAGTCAGCTAGAAGATATTACTAATAAAAATATACAGCAATTTGATTACCTGAGTGAGCTTATTACTCGAATGTTAGATCGTATAAATGAGCAAATTATCATTTTGAGTAAGATGAAAATGATTTGTAAGGGGATCTTAGAAAAATTTTAAAAAGTGAAAATTCTCTTCCCTAAAAACCCCTTATTTAAAGCTGGCTATCTTTTTTAGAGCATTTTTGATTACATTCAAACCAACTATTATTCTAAAGGGCTTTGCCATGAATTTTATCTGAATTTTCTCACTATATCAAAACTATTTTATTTTTATGTTCTTTCTTTCTTGGCTTTTTAATTTTGTAATGTATTAACTACACATACGACTGTATTGCTTTGCGAAAATTTGTATAAGTTCTTCAGAAATTTCTGTTTAACAGAAATTTTTCCTTCTAAGAGGAAATTGTAGAGTGACGAAGTTCCCTACAATTAAGAAAAGAGGCTTAGTGCCTTAGGCACTTTTCTAAAAAAATGGGGGTACACTAGGGGGCGCAGCCCCCTGTGAAATCTTTTAATGCGGGTGGGTGGGAATTGCCCTAAATAGGTTGCTAAAAAGCAAATTAAAATTATCCAACTCAGCTCAAAAAAGAAATGTTTCTATCAGGTGTCTAAGTGTCTAGTACACTCTTTAAAAAGAGGTATTTTCAGGGTGTATAGCCACCTGTTAATTAACTAAAGGGTGGATTAGAAGGAAGTTACTATCTGTAGGCTGAGTACTTAGTAGTTGAAAGATTTTTTTTTATAGTGTGATAATTTAGGTTATGAATCTAGTACGTAACATAGTTAGACTTTTCTTACCTAATATTACCTTCAGATCATTTATAAAGTTTAGTATTTTGACTGTGGTGTTTTTTGCTGCTTTTTCCGGTATATTTGTAGCAATACTTTTAACGACGTTATATGATGATAGAAATGTGAAGAACTTAAGGTATATAGCGATACCTGAACCTATGAAAGTTTTTGATAGGAATGGTAAATTGATAGCAGAATTGTTTGCTGAAAAGAGAATACCTGTCTCTTATTCTGATATTTCTCCTAATGTGATTAATGCTTTTATATCTATCGAGGATGAGAATTTTTTTGAGCACAGGGGAATAGATTTTCAAAGAATGATAAAAGCAATGGTAAAGAACATTTTGGCAGGTAAAATAAAGGAAGGAGCAAGCACTATAACACAACAGTTGGCAAAAAGGATATTTACTACTGGTGAAAGAAGTATTACAAGAAAGATTCTTGAAATATGGTATGCTTTACAGATAGAAAGGGAATACTCTAAGGAAGAAATACTAGAGCTTTACCTTAACAATATTTATTTCGGTTATGGTGTTTATGGAGTTGAGATGGCGTCTAAGATATATCTAGGCAAGAGTGTGAGTAATTTGACGATACCTGAAAGTGCGTTATTGGCGGTTATCCCTAAAGGCCCAAGGGCATACTCTCCGTTTGTGAACATTCAGAATACTCGGAAAAGGCATTATGCTGTCATGAAAAGAATGTCCGCTTTAGGATATATACCAGAAGATAAACTTGATGAGATATACGAGAAATTTTGGCAAGAATATTATATTAAGGTAGATAAATTAAAGGCTAAGATTGCTGAAAATGAGGATCAAATAGCACCTCATTTTGTTGATCATGTTAGAAGTGTGGTAAGTAAAATCTTTGGAGATGATGCAGTATATCGTTCTGGGTTAAAGGTTTATACTACTATAGATATTCAAAAACAAATACTGGCAGAGAAATATGTAAAGAAATACAGAAATTTTGCTCAATCTATGTATGAAAATAATGTTGCCAAAAGAATAGAGAACTTGAAATATCAAAACATAGACATTTTGAAACTTTTAACTACTACCATAGGTATGAAGGCAGAGGTATCATCTTCTTCCTATTTGATATCACTTAGAGAAAAATCCAAGTTTTCTTTATTTGAGTTACAACAAATATCCAAGATTTTAGGAATGAAATCTGTTTCTAGTGCTTCTGAAGAAATATTTTTTAAGCTTGCTTATGAAAGAAAGGTGAAAAATCAGATAGAATGTGCGTTGGTAAGCATTGATTCTAAGACTGGATATGTGGAAGCTGTAGTAGGTGGAAGCGAATTTTCGGCTATAAATCAATTTAATAGAGCTTTTCTAGCAAAAAGGCAACTTGGTTCAGCATTTAAACCGTTTCTCTACGCCGCAGCTATAGATTCGAAACTAGCAACATCTGCTTCTATGTTTGTAGATGAACCTATAGAATATAGATTTCAGGGTAATGTGTGGTCTCCTAAAAATTATGAGGGAAATTACCAGGGAGTAGTAACTCTAAGAACAGCGTTAAAACTTTCTCTTAATATAGTTAGTGTAAAATTACTGGAGAAGATCGGTTTAGGAGTACTCAGAAACTATACTAAAGCTTTTTTTGATGCAGATGATAAGACTGTTAGTAGATATATAAATAGCATGGCTGCTGCTTTAGGTACATTTGAGGCTACACCACTCCAGGTTGCTGAGGCTTTCACGGTTTTCCCGCGGGGTGGTACTAGGATAAGTTCAATATATATCCTCAGGATTGAAGATAGATATGGTAAAGTCCTGAAAGATTTCGAGAAAGAAAGAGTAATACAACCTAAACAAGTTATTACTTCTCAAACTGCATTCATACTTAATTCTATGATGAAAGATGCGGTGAGGTCGGGTACTGGGGCACGTATTCACGGTGTAGGATTCATTCAGGATGCGGCAGGTAAAACTGGTACTACTTCTTACTGGAGGGATGCATGGTTTATCGGGTTCACTGGAGATGGTTTAGTTACGGTTGTATGGTTTGGATTTGATGACTCATCTGTATCGATGGGAGCAGGTATGGTTGGTGGTGTATTAGCTGCTCCTGCGTTCGGAGAATATATGAGAGATTACTATAAGGGAAAAACATTGCCACCTATCTCGTTAAATCCACCAAGTGGAATATCAATAGTAGAAGTATGTGCTGAATCAGGAGAATTACCTACGCCTTTTTGCCCTAAGATAAAACAGGAATACTTCCTTGTTGGAACCGAACCTACACAAAGATGTACTATTCATTCCAAGGATAACCAGATTAATTTAGAACTCATTCATAAAGATAGCAAAGATAAAGATGTAATAGAGAAAAATGAATTATTAGAGGATATTCAAAAGTTGGATAAATATCTAGAGTTCTGAAAGAGAAGTTTTGGTGTTTTTAAGAAGGGCTTTGCCCCCTAAGTATACCCCGTTTCCTAAAAAGCTAAATCTTCTCCTTGGGGCAAGTTGTTGCTTTTTCTATAAGTTAGGTAACTCTTATTTGCTTTTTAGCATCCTATCTAGAGTTACTCCCACCCGCCCACCCTTCAGTTATCTACAGGGGGCTTTCGCCCCCTAGTAATACCCCCAATTTTAAGGGCCTTTCTTTCTTTGAGTTAGGTAACTTTTGTTTGGTTTTTAGCATACTATTTATAGCA
>FWWL01007370.1_pt1 | contig 15045 bp, 13 predicted proteins | sample 2228331 | NCBI WGS metagenome assembly FWWL01 (sample SAMEA103939775, study PRJEB20133) | metagenome
TGTAAGCTCAGGAAAATGTCTTCGCCCGAGGGGAGCGGGGTGCAGGCTGTCAGCTCGAGAGCGATGGCCGGTGGGTGGAGAAGCCGAAGCGCAGGCGCGGGGGGGGGAAGCGTCGCCGGAGCTGTTGACGTGGCTCAGGGGATCGCCCGTACTGTTGGCGGGGGTCCGGGGCGTGCCTGATGCGTCGGCGTGACCCTCACGGGTACCCGGGAAGGCAAGCCTCTGTCTCGCGCAAGAACGTCGGCACGCCCTCGCCACCCACGAGTACGGGATGGACGAGCCAATCAAAGTCGCTGGCGAGTGCGCAGCGCAGGGAAACGCCGTTGAGGGTGCCGCCGCTGTCGACGAGTACGGTGCGCACGCCGAAGCCTCGCTCGAGCTCGCTGAGCGCCGCGGCGAGGTCGACCTTCCCTTCGCCGGCCACGGTGATCTGAATGCCGACATGCCCGAAATAGTGCAGATGTTTGGCCGGCGTGCGGCGGTTGGCCAGGGCGACGCAATCGCGCCAAAAGGGCTGTTGGCGCCAGACGTGCCACGTCTTGATCCTGCCGCGGCTGTCGGGCACAACGAGAAGCGTGCGACGATGCTTTGGCGCTGGGGCGGCTGGGCCAAGCTCCCTGCCGTCATCGGGCGAGATGTCCACGTCGGCTTTGAGCAGCGTGTCGCAGCCCACGGGCGTGGCGTCCTCAGCGAAGCCCGCGGCGAGACCGCAGAACCTTCTCAGTTCGACCGCCAAGCTGGTCGTTCGGCCGTTCACGCTTATCGCTGCACAGAGAATGCTTTTCGGGACCATTTGCCCCACCGCCGCACGGGATTTCGGGGGTGTGCGAAGGTGAACGGGCACGTGTTGAGAGAGAAATTCTCCCTCGCTCCGCGACGACGTGCGGCGCTGCGGTCACCGATCCAGGACTCTTCCCAGCAAGCCATCCGCGCGAGGAAGCTAAATCGCAGCTGGCGAAAAGCCCGACCAGATGGTCTAGCGGGTGCAGGGGCGCGGGGGCACTTACATGCTCATGCCGCCGTCGACGACGAGCACGGTACCGGTGACGTATTCGGCCAGCGGCGAGGCCAGGTAGAGCACAGCGTGGGCGATGTCGCTCACCTCGCCAAAGCGCCCAAGAGGAATCTGCGCCACGACGGCCTGCTTGACTTTTTCGTCGAGGACGTCGGTCATTTTGCTGCGGATGAAGCCGGGCGCCACACAGTTGACGCGGATGCCGCGGCTGGCCACTTCGCGCGCCAGCGATTTGGAGAAGCCAATGACGCCGGCTTTGCTGGCGGCGTAGTTGCACTGTCCGGCGTTGCCCATGATGCCGGCTACGGAGCTGATGCTGATAATGACGCCGCGGCGCGCTTTCATCATGTGCTTGACGGCCGCGCGGCTGCACGCGTAGACGCTCTTGAGGTTGACATCAAGCACGGCGTCCCAATCCTGCTCTTCCATGCGCAGCAGGAGCCCGTCGCGCGTGATGCCTGCGTTATTGACGAGGATATCAATTTTACCGAATTCGCGGATGGCGGTCTCGATGAGGCGATTGCAGTCGTCGACCTTGGAGACGTCGACGCTGACGGGGACGACGCGGCGTCCCTCGCGGTGGATGGCCTCAAGAAGGTCGGCCGGGATTTCGGCGAGGTCAGCCAGGACGAGATCGGCCCCCGCCTGAGCGAATTCTTCGGCGATGGCGCGCCCAATGCCGCGCCCCGCGCCAGTGATGACGGCGACTTGTCCTTCGAGCGATATCGTTTTCATGGCCCTCAACCCACGCGTGATCGGGGGACGGAAGCAAGAAAAAATCCACAGGGGGCGGGCGGAAAATCCGGCGTGGCGGGGCTAAGCCCGCCTTCCCCATGAGGCGCGGTGCCAAGCTCCCCGCCGCGAGCTTCGCGAGCGGCCATCGCGGAAGTGTGGCCGCGTAGGGGCCGGCCCCACGTTGGCGCGGTTCATTTTAGGTGGCCGTTCCTCCCATGCTTTTCTTTGACAGGCGCTTGCGGGCGGTTGATATAATTAGTCGTGAACGAAAATACGAAGAGCGGGGTGGAAGACGAAAGCGTGGCCAATCGCATCGAAGCACATGTGCGGCAGATCGGGCGCTACACGATTGTGCGGTCGCTCGGGCGGGGAGGTATGGGCGAAGTTTTCAAGGCCATCGACCCCGAGACAAACCGCCATGTTGCGGTGAAGGTGCTTGATAGCGAGGCGGCGGACGATCCCGAGGCGCTGTACCGCTTTGAGCGCGAGGCCCGAAACGCCATGATGCTCGATCACCCGAATATCGCGCGCCTCTTGGCCTATGAGCACGACGCCCACGGCCGGCCGTTCATCGTCATGGAGTACATTGAAGGCGAGCCGCTCGACCGCTTTGCGCGCGGCGGGGTGGAGTTGCCCTTTTCGCAGCTCGTGGATTTCGTCGTTCAGGCGGCGCGTGGGCTCGAGTATGCCTATCGCCAGTCCATTATCCACCGCGACATTAAGCCGTCGAACTTGCTCGTGACAAATGAGTTTGTTGTCAAGATTATCGATTTTGGTCTGGCCAAGTCGATGTGGGACAAGACGATGCTCACGGCGACGAACGTCGTGGTGGGCACGCCGCGCTACATCGCGCCCGAGCAGGCGCTGGGCCGGACGGTGGATCATCGCTCGGATATTTACTCGCTGGGAGCCACCTTCTACGAGCTGGTGACGCACCAGTGCCCGTTCGAGGGCGACACGCCCATGCAGATCATGCTCCAGCACGTCAACCGGCCGCTGACGCCGCCGTATCTCGTGAACCCCAAGGTGCCCGCGGACATCAGCGAGATCATCTGCCGGATGATGGAGAAGGATCCGAATAACCGCTATCAAGATTACGAATCGCTCATCCGGGATCTCGAGGGTGCCAAGATCCACCGGCTAGCCAAGGAGCGGCGGGGGTCTGCCTCAAGCGAGGTCCATCCGGAGGTGGCCGAGACGGTCATTCTCGATGAACTTTCAGAGGTGGGCTTGGAGCCGCGCGGTGAGCCATCGGCTTATCTGCGCGAAGGGATCGTCCACATCAACGCGCGCGAGCTGCCCGATGCCGAGCCACCGCCGTCGCGCGGACGCATCTACGTGGCCAGCCTCATTGGGCTTTTCATCCTCATTGTCGCTGTCGCGAGCATTTTTGCGCCGCGCCCTGAAGGCGAGGAGAAGCAGCCTTCGTGGCTGGCGCAACGCATCCAAGAGTGGCTCAATCCGCCGACGCAGAAGAGCGAGAGCCAGAAGATCGAGGAGCTTGTGGCGGAGGACAAGAGGCGCGTGGAACAAACGCGCTCGCGCATGGAGAACTTGCTCGTCAAGGCGATCGAATACAAGGTAGCGCATGGGGGCCAGGTGCCCACAGTGCGCGATCTGGAGCGGGCGGGCGCCGTGACGGAGGAAGAGGTGGTTGATGCCTGGGGTAACCGTTTCCTCATCACGAACCAGGAAGGGGGCAAGGTTATCGGCGTGGGCCGCGATGGCATCGAGGGCACAGCGGATGATTTCGCGATGTATCTGAGCGGGGCGTCGGCACGCATCCCAGCCCCGCTTTCGCCCTCCGATGTGGCGATCACTCGAGAGGGGGGATCCCGCTAGGGCTGTTGCTTTTCTCCTCTTCGCACTGATGGGGGACTTCCCGTGCGCTGACTCCGCCGTGGAGCGCTATTCACCGCCAGCGGCCGGGCTCGTCGCTTGGTCCTTCTCCATCGTCGGCGTGCCGGTGGTGACGATGTCGCTCAAGGGAGCCGATGTCTCCGTGGCGTTCGGTTGTGTCAAATCAGCGCGAGTCGGTTTCGTGGGCGCCGACGTGGGGATGGTGCCCGACGTCACAGCGTCGCGCAGCGCCACGGTGTGGCTAATGGTGAGCATATCCACGGCATCCCATGCGAAGAGCAGGTCGCAATAGGAGGCAAAGCTCACTTCGAAGCGCACCTTCGGCGGGATGAGGGTCAAGGGGATGCTTTCCTTGGCGAGGGCGCGCAGGATTTCGCGCACGCTCACCTCGGCGATGGTCTTGGCCTTGGCCATGGCGTCGGGGTTTGCGCGCAGAGCTTCGACGTTCACGGGACCGCGCCGCCGATACTGAAAGAGGGCCACCGAGGTCTCGGTGTCGACAGCTTCGCGCGGCGAGCCGAGAGGCGTGGGCTGGCCGAATCCCTCCACGTAGAGGCTCTGCTTTTGGGCGATGAGGCGCTCGCGCTCATCATCGGGGAGAGTGGCCAGGCGCTTGGATTCGCTCCAGAAAAGGACGGCAAAGAGCCCCACGCAGAGAAAGAAGGTGAGGGCGAGCACGACGACAGCGCGGCGGGGTGCCGGAGCTTCCGCTTGGGTGCGGGCCGAGCGCATGAAGTCGCCGAGAGCATCGGCGGCGCAATCGCTCGTGATGACGATGGCGCCGGCGAGCCGATCCCACAGGGCGCGGCCATGCGGATCGAGGCCCGCAAAGAAGAGATTGCCAAGCCACCAGCCGAAGACAGCTGCGCTGGCCAGGCGGCCCAGCATCGGCCAGAGCGAGAGCTGATCGGGGCGATCGAGCGCTTCCCCCACGCGGTCGGCGGCCAGGAACACGGCAAGCGGCCAAAGGATGAGAGTGGCGCGCCACAGGGCTTTGCCCACAGGGAGGTCGGGTCCCGTGACGTCCACGGTGCGCAGCTGCAGGATGACTTTGCCCAGTGTGCGGCCGCCGGTGATCGCGCTGGCGCCGATGCCAAAATAGAGCCAGCCGGCCAAAAGCCCGATCCACGGGGCGCTGGGGCCGAGCATGATGACGGGATCGGGCACAAAGCGCAGGATAGCGAGACCCACGAAATGCAGGGCGAGTAGATCGATGACGGCGGCGCCCAGGCGAGCCAGTGCTGAGGGGCGCGGCGGGCGCGGCTGACGCGCTTTCTCCGCCGTAGCGTCGGGAGTCGGATTCTTCTCTTCGTAGAGCGGCTTATTCAGCTTGATTTCCGGCATGTCCTCTGTCCAATAACAAATTAGCTCTTCGATTGTTTATTGTGCTAAAAATCGTTCCACCGTGGGATAGCTACCCTCAGCCGGCCTCTCTCATCATTTCGCCATCGCTGGCAGATGGGTGGCAAGCCATTGCTCAAACTCGTCGGGCATGAGCGCGGCGGGATTGTCCTCGCGGAAGCAGCGCAAAGCCCGCTCGCGGATGGCAGCGAAACGGGGATCGCGTCGCAGCCAGACGTTGAAACCTTCACGCGGAGAGCGATCCTGCGGAATCCAGTAGTAGACGAGATCCCAGCGCCCGCTCGCGCGCAGCTTGGCGTTGATGGGCGCGGAGCGCGACAGCACGAGAAAATTCACGCTGTAGCCATCAAGGATTTCCTGCCAGCCGCGGCCGATGCGTGCCTCCTCTTTCTCAGCCCCATGCACGACGGTGGCTTCCTCGAGATAGTATCGGCTGCCGAAAAGGTCAAAGCGGTTGTCCGTGAAAAGCTTGTGGTGCTCGGGGCTTAGCCACCAGATCATGTAACCACAGTAGTTGATCTCGCTGAAGAGGCGGTCGGGGAAGCCCACCCGCAGCACGAACCTCATGACGGGTGTGGGGTAGTCGGCCTCTTCGCGGTCCTTGCCGCGCACGAGATCGAGGTTGCGGCGGAAGAAGGTCTGGGGCGGAGGCTCGGCCACCACGAAGGCGTAATAAGTGAAGAGCGCGGCGCTGGCGAGGGGCAGCATGGCGACGGCTTGTCGGCGCGCATGGGCGGGCAAGCGGCGCAACTGCTCGGCCACCAGCCAAGCGAGCGAGGGGCTGGCGGCCACGGCATAGAGGGGCAGAAGGCGTACGTGCATCACTGCCTGATAACTAAAAAACGCGAGAAGGACGTAGTCGGCGCCCGTGGCGAGGCGACCGCGGCGCGCGAGAAAGAGGATCGCGAGAGCGAGCAGACTTCCCCAGAACGAGACATACAGCGGGTTCCACACCCATCGCGTGCCTTGATCGGAGGCGATCTGCACGAAGAGCCCAGGTGTGGGGAGCATCTCCGCGATGACGCGTTTGAGGACGGGGTCGGCCATGAATTTGCGCCCGAGGAAGAAAATCTCTGGGCCGGAGGGGTTGATCATGGCTGCCACGCCCACAGCCACCGCAAGAAGCGCAAGAAAGCGGAAATTGCGCAGTCGGCAGCGCATGATCCTCTGCGCGGCCACCGAGCGGCTCCCCCCTGCGCGGCGGCTTCTCCACCAGGCTGCCGCAGTCTCGAACAGCTCGCCCGCGGCAAAGGCTCCGACCGCCGCTACCGCTAGCGGCACCATCCCATGCAGGTTCGCCCAGAGAATCGTCGTTGGCGGCAAGAGCCAAAGCCATCGCTGCCGCAGCCGCCTCTGTTTCCATTCCCACAGCAGGGCGAGGAAGGCGGCCAGGAGGAGATAAGAGAAAATGGGCGGGCGGGGGTAGATCGTGCGCCGGGCGACATCGGCGGCCACGAGCGTGACGAAAGCCGCGACTCGCCACGAGCCGCAGCGACGCCGCGCCGTGAGGAGGACAACTGCAAATGTGGCCATGACGAGCGCCGCTTTGGCTGTGATCAGCGTGCGCAGGCCCCCCCAGGGCGTGCCTTCGCCGGTAGCATAGATGACGTAAAGGAGGATCTGTGAAAGCCACTCGTGGTTGTGCCAGCGCAGCCCCTCGCCGGAGTAAGTAAAGATGTCCGTCGTGGGGAGGCGTCCGTGCTCAACGATCCATTTGCCGGTCTTGAGGTGCCACCACTCATCCTGCGAGGCGCGCAACGGCACAAAGGCGAAACTCCATGCGGCGAGCAGCGCAAGAGCGATGGCCAGCCAGGCGAGAAGATCGCGGTTGAAGGGGCGTCCGTCGAGGGGAGCAATGTGGGGCGGTCGCGAGAGCGGCGGGGATGGGGGCGCTCCGAACCTTGCCGCGCCGGCGCCGGACTCTTCATCCTTGGTAGAGGCCGAAGGAATCTCTGAAGTGGCGGGATGCGCGGTTTCCTCGCGCGATTTATCTCTCACCGACGGCTGTTGCAAGGGTCGTCCATGCCTCCCACACGTTACTCTGCGTAAAGCGAAGCTTTGCGCGCGCGAGCTTTGTCCCGTCGCATGCGTCTCTTTTCACGGGCATTGTTGGCCATGCGGCGGTAGCGCCGAGTGCGCTCGCTTGCCTCGCCAAAAGCGCGCGCCTTCCGCTTCGAGCGGTGAAAACTCCACCACAGAGCGCTTTGGCGACGCAATCGCTTTCTCGAAAAACATCGCGCTTGCCGCCCTCGCCGCGCGAAGTACGCCCCGCGCGCTTCGCGCCGAGGCCGCAAGGCGTTAGCATTTTCCCGCGCCGGTTCCTCCAAGGGGCGATGGCGGCGCGTTAGCCCTTCACTGACCCCATCGTGATGCCGGCAATGAAATGGCGCTGCATGACGAGGTAGATCACGAGAATCGGGACCACTGCCAGCGTCGCGCCCGCCATCTGGACTCCATAGTCCACCGTCCCAAAAGCTTCCTGGAGGGTGGCCAGACCCAGCTGCAGCGTTTTCATCGAGTCGCGGTTGGTCAGGATGAGAGGATAAAGGTAGGAGTTCCACTGCCAAAGGAAGCGGAAGACGGCGAGCGCGGCCAGGACCGGACGCGCCGCCGGCAGAATGACATAGCGGTAGACTTGAAAATCGCTGGCGCCGTCGGCGCGCGCTGCAGCGATGAGATCATCGGGAATCGTCTGAACATATTGTCGGACGAGGAAGATGCCGAAGGCGCTCACGAGGCCGGGGATCACCAAAGCCGCGTACGTGTTGTAGAGCCCAAGTTTCGCGAAGATGAAGAACGTGGGCACGAGCGTGATGGGGTAGGGGATCATGAGTGTCGCCACAAGGATGCCGAAAAGCACATGCTTGAGCGGGAAATTGAATTTCGCGAAAGCAAACCCCGCCAGGGAGTCGAAAAAGAGCCCCAGGATTGCTGTGAGCGACGCGACGAGCAAGCTATTGAGGTACCAGCGCGGGTAGCCCTGCGACATCCATTGCAGCAAGCGCCCTTGCTTGAGCACATCCCAGCGCACCAACGTGCGGTAGTTAGTGAAGAGGCGTTCGAGCAGCACCTGGGTCGAGCTGGGGACGCGTTCCGCCGCAATGACTTGCCATGCATTGCCCGATGGGTGGGGGCATAGGAGGACAAATCTCTCAGCCCGTCGCAGTTTTTTTTCCGGGTCGGGCAATTCGTAAAGAGCCATGACGCGGTCCGTGGCCAGGTTCGGTTTTTCCACGACAAGGCGGCGCGCCCAGCGGGCATTGCGCGGCACCGTGGGCAGTAGCATCTCGAGAGCCCCCGGCGGCGGGTTGCTGAGCACGGGGGCGGAAGCTAGCATTTGTTGCTGGCCCAGGGCGGTGTTGAGGCTAGCCAGTTGCTCGTCAGTAAGCTCTACGCGCAAGAGCACGCTTTGGCCCTTTTGCACGCGCAGGACATCCACTAGTGCACTCGGCAGGACCCGCCCACTTCCCATCTCGGAAGGCGATTTGAGCGAGGTGAAGACCATGTAGAGAAAAGGCACGATCACCGCGAACGCAAAAAGGGTGAGAAAGACAAGCCCCAGCACCGTGCGAAGCACGCTTTCCTCTTCAATGCCTCGCCCGTGGGGACTGACCTCATGATGGTCGTGGTGGCGGATCCAGAATCTCAACACAAGAATCTCGTAAACCTGATCGCCGTTTGTTTATGCAAAAAGATGAGGATGAGAACGGACCCACTCGAGGAGACGACGCACCCCTTCAGTTTTCGATATCTCAGGTGCCCAACCGAAATCGTTCTGGGCGCGGCGGATATCGCTGATGTAGACAGGTTGGTCCCCAGGCCGCCAGGGTCCGAAGTGGAGCGTGATCTTCCGGCCGACAAGCGACTCTAAATCGGCGACAAGCTCAAGCAGGCTGATTGTGTTATCGCGGCCGCCACCGATGTTGTAGATTTGGCCGGCTGTTTTGGAAATGTTGGCCGCCGCCATGCGAAAAGCCCGCACAAGATCGTCCACGTAAAGGATGTCGCGCACCTGCTTTCCATCGCCGTAAATGTTGATGTCCTGCCCCTTGTGGGCCGCAATGATGAAGTGAGCCACCCAGCCCTGATCCTCGTTGCCGAACTGGCGCGGACCGTATTGGCAGCTCATGCGGAAAACGACCGTCGGGATATCGTAGATGCGCCCGTAGTCGCGCACGTATTGGTCCGCAGCTCCCTTCGAGCAGCCGTAAGGCGAGTGAAAATCAAGGCAACGCGTCTCAGGCACGCCGTAGGGCAAATCTTCGTAATCGTAGCGCCCCTCGCGTTCGACGATTTTCACGTCCTCCATCCCGCCATAGACCTTATTCGTCGATGTGAAGAAGAAAACGGGTTTGCGGCCGCTCAGGCGCACGGCCTCGAGGACGTTGAAGGTTCCCAGCGCGTTGACCTCGAAGTCGGTGCGCGGATCGACCACTGAGGTTGTCACGGCCACCTGGGCCGCGGTGTTGAAGACGACATCGAAATCTTCGCTGGCCAGGATCTCGCGCAGTGTCGGGAAATCGCGCACGTCGCCTTGAATGAAACGAAAGCCCGGGCTATTCATCGAGCGCAGCCACTCAAGATTGCGCTCCGTGCCTTTGCGCGAGAGGTTGTCGAAGACAGTGACCTGCTCACCCTCGGCGAGCAGCGTCGCCGTGAGGTTACTTCCAATGAAGCCGCATCCACCAGTGATGAGATATTTTGCCATCTTGTTATCCTTTCAGTCCGTTGTGTTCTTTTTCCATCGAGTGAAGGCGTGACCTTTCTACCGGGGCGCGAAGCTTGAGCGGGTGCCGCCGCTCCGCACTAGGTTTCGCGATGTGACTTCTCCATGGCGACCGGGAGGACCGGAATCCCTTGCGGTGTGATGTGATGACGCTGGAGAATTTCCGCAACGGGGGCCAGGGGAGCGCGCATGCGCACCTCCCACACCCCAGGCTGGATTTCTTTCTCGTACACAATCTCCGCGTTCTGGAGGTGTTTCTCGATTGCTCTCTTGACGCTGAGGTTGAGATTCATGGCGGTGCCAACGGTTTGCGTCGCCGTGATGGGGAGACGCTCCACGCGTAGCTTCAGACCGGCAATGGCGGCTGTCCGGGCCGATTGCTTGGCCGCCAGCGACCGTTGGGGCTCTTCAGTAAGTGTCGGGGGAGCAATCCCGCGCCCGTCAGCTTCCGCCACCTCTTGAGCCCAGGAAAATGCTGGCGACGCCGCTACCTCGGCTGAGCTTTCCGCCCTGTTTTTGCTTCCCGTGAGTGTGGCGCACCCAGCGAAAGCGACAACGATAAAGACGCTGAGCGCGATGATGGCACCCAGGTGGTACCACCAACGCCAATGATGATAAGAAGTCTTCATGCTTTTTCTGCGATCTTTTAGCAATATCATGGCTTCAGACGGATTTTACATTCCTTGCGATTTCGAGCCTCAGCGAGCGATGCTGGGCAGCCAAGCCAAGCGGGTCAATGATTATTCAAAGTGTGAGGCCGAGGCAATGAAATGAAGGAAACTGCGGGCGACATGACCGCGCGTGGTCGCTGCCAGCCCGAGGGGCGAGACCCATGGCTTCGAGCGATTCGAACGCTTTGACTGTTGCTCGCCTGGATGCAGCTCTTGTAGCACGTGGGGCTGGCACTTGTCGGATTGGCGGCAAGGGGGGCAGCGGGCTTCTGGACTCAAGGTTCATTGCGTGGGCCGGCTGCGGGGGCCACTTCTCTCGATAGCTTAAGTTGTTTTTCACATTTACCCGCCTCTGGGGAGCGATATGTGCGCCCCTCCAGGGGGCGTCCGATTCTCGAGCCAGCAGCCAGACGGGAGACCTCAAGGCCGGTGATAAGGGTCAGCGGGGCCTGGTCGTCAGCATTGGGTCACGTCGTCCCTCGCACGAACCTCAGAGGGAGAAGGCTGTTTGTCGACGAGCTGGGACAATGGTTCCTTCTCGTGCCGGGGCTCGTGCAAACAACTCGGTAGCGACTGGCCACACCGATCCTTGGTCTGCGCCTTCTCGTTTGGGGCGTGCCGCCTTCAGCGCTGGCGCGCTCGCTCCCCCCGCCCTTGAAGGGGAGGGGCAGCAGTTTCTGGGGGTGGATGCGCACCGGCTGGCGCTCGAATCCCCTCGCGGGCCTGACGCTGTTCGCGCCGGCCTTCGCCATGACGCACCGCCATGAGCAATTCGGCCAGGTCGTCGAGTTGGCTCTGAATGCTCTCCAAGTGCCAGCGCAGCTCCTCCTGTTCGCGCTGGAGCTTCTCAATCTGGCGCAAAGCTCCCTCCACTGTAGGTTCCGCGGCGCGATCGAGCGCCATGAAATCGCGAAAGACGCCGCCAAGCCATTCGTTAGGCGAAGAGGCCAGCTCTTCGCTTTCTAGCTTTTCGAGGATTCCGCGGTAGAAGCGCTTCCATCGCGGCACCATCCACCGCCCACCCCATTCCTTCTTTGCATGGTCGCCTGTTTGCTCGAGAGCCTCCAACCGCTCGCGCACTTCGCGAGCGATGGTTTCGCGTTCTTTGCGCAATTCGGCGAGAAGCTGCGCAGCCTGGCTGGTGAGCTCGTCTTCCTGGCGCAGGATCTGGTGGAAACGTCTCAGAGCTTCGTCACTTGGCAGGTCGCTGCGCTGGGCAACTTCGCGCCGTCGTTGTTCGAGCATGGCGCGTTCGCGCTGGAGTTTGCCGAAGTCACGCAGGTATTTCTCTAGCGTGGGGACGTTGTGCAGTTCCTGCCAGAAGGCCGCCCTCAGGCCTTTGCCGCCGGTTGTCATATTATCGCGTTCGAGCCAAAAGCGTTTCCATGCCATCCGCGGAGCGGGCAGAGCTTTCTCGTGCATTCTGTCTGGGAGTTCGTCGACGATTCCGGGCGCGGGGGGCGGCGCGCCGGCAGGGGGATCAAAACGAGGTTGCCCCCGGGCCATGCTCAAGCAGCTCATCAGCGCCACTATTGTCACGATTTGCCGTACCATATCGTCCACATCCTCACGAAAATGCCTGTCCCGAGGCCAACCGAGCATAACGTGTGCCGTTTCGCGACTCAGAAAAAAAGGTCAAAACGCGGGTGTTGGCAACGGAAATCAGCGCCAGAGGTCGGGGTTGGTTTCCTCGGGTAGCCCTTCGAGCAGAGCCCGCGCCGCGTCGAGGAGTTCGTCCGCATCGATGCGCATGCGCTTGAGCCGCTGGTGGAGCTCTGTCTTCGTGCCGTGAAACATGGTGGCGCTGGCGAATCCTTGCGTTCGCGGATTGCGGGCGCGCAGGCAAACAAACCGGACGCGATCAAAAGCTTCCCCCGCCTCGGGGTTCATGGCTCGGATCGACATTTCGAGGATGACTTCTGATTCGGAGCCGCTCAGCGAAGAGCGGTGGCGCACGGGCTGCGACGCACTCAGATCGGGAAAAAGCCCACGTGCCGGCACACACTCCTCGTAGCGCGCCAAAAGCGATTCCACGAGAAGAAGCAAGGCTTGTTCCAATGTCACTGGCTCAGCCATTCTTAGTTGCGTCGATATACTCTCCTTGGTCAGCACAGTGCAAGGGCGTATTTCCTGAACCAAAAGGCTTTCTCCTAGGTTAGGAAACTAAGCTTGTTCCCTGATGGATCACTGTTTCCACGATGGTGGGCCTCTCACGGGCGACGCTGAGAGAAGCGGTTTCAATATTGTGACGCACCCAATTGGAGTTGGTAAAGGCGAGCGGGTTGTTGGCAACGAGAGATCGATGGTCCTAACGGCTGGTCTTGAGAAGCATCTTTACTCATTGTGCACGTTTTTAGTGGTGGCTCGTCGGAACAGTCCCGCTGGCGCGGTGGGACCCACGAGCCAGAGGCTGTCCAATCGTGCCTGGAGCTCTCAGATTCGATCCCGGCTGGGTGACCACACAGGCCGGAGCCTGGCGACGGTCTTTCCATCCCTGGGGGCGTGAATGGAGAGGGCGGGGCGGGCGTAAGCTAAACGCGTCCAACCATGCGTAAGACCAATCGCAAGCAAGCAGAGCTGGCAGGCGTTCTGCCTTTGTGGAAAAAGGCTGGTCCGACCTCCCACGACATCGTGGATATGGTGCGGCGGGCGGCGCGGATGCGTCAGGTCGGCCACACGGGAACGTTGGACCCCGCCGCTGAAGGTCTTCTTGTGCTCTGCCTCGGTCCCTACACGAAGATTGCTCCGTATCTCATGGATACTGACAAAGAGTATTGTGGCTACTTCTGCTTCGGGGTGGAGACGGACACAGATGACAGCGAAGGAGCTGTCATAGCGGTGGGGGATCCGCGCAAGGTCAGCGCTGATGCGGTCGCGCGAGCCGCTCAGGAGTTTGTGGGGGAGATTGAGCAGGTGCCGCCCCGCTACTCCGCCGTCAAGCGCGAGGGGAAAAAGCTCTATGAACTGGCGCGTGCTGGCAAGCAGGTCGAGGCGGCTCCGCGTCGGGTGAAGATTTTTGAGTTTGAAGTGGGGGACATCGAGCGCTGCGAGCTCCCCGCAGCAATCATCGAACGCACGCAAGACGCCGACCTGCGCCAAGCCGCAGAAAAGGTTCAAGGGGATGTCGTACGTGTACCATTTCGTGCCGTCGTCAGCTCGGGGACGTACGTCCGATCGCTGGCGCGTGATTTGGGACGCGCGCTGGGTTGTGGCGGCTTTCTGCTTTCGCTAGAGCGCACGGCCACAGGAGTCTTTACAAAAGACGACGCGCTGCCCATGGAGCAGCTCGCGAACATGACTCCGGAGCTGCTCGAGGAGCATCTGCGCCGTGGCGTGGAGATCATCGATCGTCGCAAGTATCCGCTGTTTCATATCATCCCGGCTTATCTCGACCGGTTGCGCCGCGGCCAGCCATTGCTCAACACGATGTTCGATGAATTGGAAGAAGCGGCGGAAGTGCCCAGCGGCACAATTTGCGCGGTCGCCGATGAGGTGGGGGGACTTTTAGCCATGGTTCAGGCCCAGAGACTTGACGAGCTCCAGCGTAAGAACCCTTACGCCGGAGCTCGCGTGTGTGGTTTTCGTCCTGTGCGAATCTTCCCTTCAGGTCTTCGCTAGCCCGAAGTGTCGGCGTGGTCGTAGCCCTTTGCGGCTTGTGCTGACGTGAAGGGACCTCTCCGTTCGACTTCAGGGGTTGTTCAAAGGCTCGTTGGCCCGCCCGCGCTCGCTCTAGGACGACGGGAAGGGAACGAAGCGGTCAAATCCCGTGTTGGGTCCATAAGTGATGTCGCCGTTGCTCACCGTGCCGTTGGTCGGATCGTAGGGAGTCCCGGAATCGGGGCCATCGGCGTCTGGACCACGGCTGTGGAGACGGTAAGGCCCGTAATGCGATGCCGCGTAAGCAAACGTTGGCGCATGGGGATCCGTGGGCATCGCCATGAGGGCATAATTCCAGTTCACGTACATATACTCGCGCACTTCAGGAGGAAGCCCGACTTTATGCGAAGCAAAGGGGTCCTGCGGCATCGACGTGATGTAGCCGATGGGGGTCGTCAGCGGGTTTTGCCCGTTCCAAGTGGTATCGGGCACGCCAAACCCCGTTACCTGGCCGCCGATATGGAATTCCAGGGCGGCCTGGGGGACGTTAGAATAATGATAGGTGGGATAGCCGCCATGATCGACGGCGTAGGCCTCGAGCGCAGTGACAATCGTCTTGATGTCAGCCTTGGCTCGCGAGGCTTTCGACCTCACCTGGGCGTCGAGGAAATTGACGAGCGCAATGCCCGCCAGAATCGATATGATGGCCACCACGATGAGAAGCTCGATGAGAGTGAAGGCTGAGGAGCGGCCCTTGCTTTGATACGTGATCTGACGCATGGTCATACCCTCCTTGCGGCGCGGTGTGTGCCCACCCCGCCACATGTTTATTCACCCTACACGCGGGTGTTGATGCAACCTAATAAGCAAAAGTTGGGCCGATGTGATAAAGCATGAGGTAGATGATGACGCCTGTGACCGAGACGTACAGCCACAAGGGGGTGACCCAGCGAGCTAGGCGCTTGTGCTTCTCGTAACGACCGCGAGCCGCCCACACGACGAGTGTGAGAATGAGGGGCACAATCACTGCCGCCAACACCGTGTGGGTCAGGAGGATCGCCAGGTAGAGGCTCCTGATG
>FWWL01007371.1_pt1 | contig 15043 bp, 12 predicted proteins | sample 2228331 | NCBI WGS metagenome assembly FWWL01 (sample SAMEA103939775, study PRJEB20133) | metagenome
TCTATCACAGGGTGATAACACGTCGGGCAACGCAGCATATCTGTTCCCTTAAAGCGCCAACAAAGGTGTATGTGTGTGCTAGAAGAGGCGTGGAAGAGGCGTATAAGATGTAGAGCGTTTGCGCCTAGCCACGCGTTGCGCGACGCGAGCATGGGGGAGCGTCGCGGGTGTTTGGCATATTTTTATATATTACACTTGTCTTTATGACAAACAGACCGAAATTTTGCTCGTTGCCTAAAAAAAAGACGCGAAAGTCTGCTATAAAGTAACGCATGGCTATCCATAGCAACACAGGCGAGATCACGTGCGACAGAAACGCCCTGCTCCAGGCGTTGTGGCAAGTTGTGGATGAAATCACCGGTGCCGTCATCGCCATATATTGGCTGAGTCGCAATCACAACGGCCGGCCCGATAGCAGTGCTCAGCCGTTAATACAATATCTTTGCCGGTTAGATGATGATGAGTTGCGCGAGGTAGTGGCGAACAGCCCTAACATGCCCTCTGAGATCCTCCGACACTTGGCAGAAAATAAGGATGCGGATGTGCGCAAGGCGGTGGCGGCTAATCCGAATACACCACCAGAAGCCCTCCGACACTTGGCAGAAAATAAGGATGCGGATGTGCGCAGGGCGGTGGCAGGTAATCTGAATACACCCCCAGAAGCCCTCTGTTACTTAGCAAAAGATAGAGCATGGGATGTGCGCACAGCGGTGGCGAGTAATCCGAATACACCACTAGAAGACCTCCGACACTTAGCGGAAGATAAGAGCTGGTGGGTGCGACGGGCGGTGGCGCACAATCCCAATACGCGACCGGCATTCCTCCGACACCTAGCGAAGGATGAGAATTGGTGGATGCGCAAGGAGGTGGTGGGTAATCCGAATACACCACGAGAAGTCCTCTGTCAATTGGCGGAAGATGTGTCCTGGCGGGTGCGCGCGGCGGTGGCAGGTCATCCGAATACACCACCAGAAGTCCTCCAACACTTAGTGAGAGATGAGCACGAGGACGTGCGCGCGGCGGTGGCGGGGGATCCGAATACATCACCAGAAGTCCTCCAACACTTAGTGGAAGATGAGCATGAGGATGTGCGCGCGGCGGTGGCACGTCATCCTGGCATACCGCCAGAAATTCTTCGGCGCTTTGCGGAAGATGAGGATTGGGATGTGCGCACGGCGGTGGCGAGCAATCCGAATACCCCATCGGAAGTCCTGCGACACTTGGCGAAAGCCGATGAATGGTGGGTGCGCATGGCGGTGGCAGGCAATCCGAATACACCACCAGAAGCCCTCCGTCACTTAGCGGAAGATAAGAATGAGAAGGTGCGTGCGGCGGTGGCGGGCAACCCTAATACGCCACTAGAACTCCTCCAACATCTAGCGAAAGATGAGTGCAGCACAGTACGCGATGCGGTAGCGAAAAACCCAAATGCGCCGATTCGACTGCTGCGATATATGCTTGTAGATGAAGATTTCTTCGTCAAAATACATGCCAAACAGCAAATAATTTCAATGATTGAACGGGGTTGCTTAAAGACACAGTTGCACAACCTGTTGACCGAAGAAGGTCAGGATTGCACGAATCTCACATGCGAGTACCTCGCTTTATGGCTCATCTATTATCACCCGTCACATGAAGCGACGGTCACCTTGCCTGCTCGTCTGTTAGGAAGAAAAGACCTATTGGGCGCAATTGTGTGGCTATGTCAGGTGCCTCTACCGTCATTAGAAGAAGCGCGAGCTCATGATTTTTATACAGACTCCGCAGAATATCGCGCTGTAGTAGCGGCGTTGTATGTGCCCACAATGACATGGTTTGACGCGCAGGCGTGTGCGTCCCACTTATTCAGACCTCTTTATCCATCACAAAACCACAACAGGACGGGCAACGCAGCACATCTGCTCCCCTAAAGCACCAACAGAGGCGTATGTGTGTGCCAAAAGAGGATGGTCAAGGGCTTTCATTCATCAAATAATCCACGCCCCATCCGAGCACGACATCACGCTCGATGACAATCTCTTCTGGGGCGCTGCCGAAGGGGAAAATGGGCTGATAAGGCGTTCTTGCGATAACATAGATGGTGTAATCGTTCCACAAACACTGAATAGTGTACTGGGGTTTGTAATTGGTGTTTTTCCTAAAAATAGCGCGCACCTCATCACAGGGATCATAAAAAGCGCCTCCTTCGCTGCGTCCAACTTGTACTTTAGGGATAGGATTATTGCCGTTCGGCTGGAAAGTGAGATTGATGGCCTGACGCACGCCAAGAACGGCGGCGTTGGTGTAATTAATCAAGCGCTGGCGCTCCAACGCAAAGTGATTGAGGTTAAGAGAAAGTCCGATCAGCGACAGGGCGACAAAAAGATAAATCGTAATCCACCCGACCAGAGAAGTGTCAACAACGGCGCGGCGTTTGCCGGCAATGTTTAGCCATTGCCTGATGCGGGCGAAGAGGGTATATCGGACAGGGTTGTGAGACATACAAGAATTGTATATCATCGCGGATGTCACAAAAAGCGAAAAGAAAGGGCGGGATAAAACATACAGCGTGATGGGCGCGTCAGCGCACGACGTCAGAACGATGCGCTCGACAACGCTTGCGGCGAGCACAGCATAGGATCGCTGTCCGCATGGAAGGCAGATTTCAGCATTTGTTGGATGCGCTGGAGCGACTCAGGAGGCAGCATTTCGGTGTATCGCAAAATATGTGAGGCGACTTCGTGAGGAGGGGTCAGAAGCAGGCGCGCCATCTTCTGCGTCTTTTCAATTTCATGGGCTGTGGCGTGTTGCAAAGGAGGAGGGGGGTCAACAAGCAGCCCCCAGCGGGCGTTGGAGCGGTATAGCAGCTCAGTCTGGGTTTGTTCCGACAGATGATAAAAAGAGAATGCGGCATCAATTTTGTGAGACGCAGAGATGGACGCAGGTAATTGCGTGATATCGCTTGCGGTGATGATGGTGACGGGGGACGGTGTGTTTGCCTCATCCAGCCAATTCATAACGCGCTGTGCAAGGGCTGACACAGCGGAATCGGCGCGCGCGGCGAACAGGGCGTCCACGTCTTTGATGACGAACAAAGATTGTGGGCAACTGAAGGTGGCAATGTGCAACGCGTGGCTAAGCATTGCTTGTGCTTGAGCGGTGTCATACTGCAGCAAGCGTGGCACATTGAGCGTCAGACAAGGCACAGAAAGGTGGGCAGCAATCGCCTCGACCGCGGCAAATTTTCCAGAGCCTGGCGGCCCGACGAAGAGCACGCCGGCGACGTGCACGTCTGGCAAGATGGCAAAGAGCCGAGTGAAGTACTCCTTGATGGCGGAGAAGCCGGGTATAGGAATGCCACTGCCCTCATATCGAGGGTGATAAAAAGACAGGCAAGGATTTTGGGAGACAAACCGCTTTTTGTGCTGGTAGATAGTAGGCAAGTCGACGCACCATGTGCTGTCCTGTTGCGCGGCGATGTCGCACGCGTGACGAAATGCGTACATAAAGGCGGTCTCATTCATGCCTGCCGCAATAGTAGCGACCTCATCGGAAAGCTTGATGGCGTCGAGACCGGATATATTCATCACATGCGCTGCCCAGTTTTGTTGATGCGTTTCATGCCCCACCTTGTATGCGCCAGAGCGGATGCCGGACTGCAGGTCTTGCAAGAAAGAGCGGAAAACATCGACAATGCGCGAGAAAGTGGGATAGGGATAGGGATAAACCGCGACAGGCCCGAGGATTTCTGAGGGAGGGCGAAATTCCGGGGCGACCAACCCAAGGATTGACCCATAGTTCCGCGCACATGCCAGGGGGATCGCGCCGATAATTTCTTGCAACAACCAGCTGTGGTGCTTGGCGTAAAAATCATCAAAACCAGGCGCGATGATGAAATGAGAGGACGACTTTCTGATGTGGTTCAACATTTGTTCAAGCGCAATATGCTCTGGGATAACATCCAGCGGAGTGGTGGTATAACGCTCCATAGAATACAAGCCGTGTTGGTTGTCCCAGAACAGAACTTGGCTGTTGTCCCCATACTGATTCCGAAGGGCGTGATATAACGTGATCATTGCCCAGTACGGGTCGCGTTGCTGTACCAAGATGAGGTTGTGTCTGTGAGCACAAGCAACAATGCTGTTCACTTGAGAGGTATAATCATCACGCATTGCGCAGCGAATTATAATCCACATCGCCGCCGGTATAAAACAAAAACAGCGCATACGCAGCCGCCTATATGGCGCAGGTCAAGCAAATGTACACAAATCGTTGCATCACATCACGCGCAGGGCACCGTTTGGCGCCAAGAACGACAAACAAACATACAGCAGAAAACGCACAAACACATGCGTCACAAAAATAAACAAACGAGCGAACAAACAAGCAGGCAAAAATCAAATCAACCAAAACGAAACGGCGCAAAAAGAATTTACAAATGCAATCGGCGCAGCGCGAGACGTGGGTGAACAAGTGCGATAGGACGAAAACGCTTTACGATGAGAGGATGCGCGTTCCGTCGAGCGAGCGATGGGGGGGATGACCGAATAGACGACAGAGCCTGTGGCAGGACATATCACAAGGCGCATGAGTTAAGACATTTATTAATCCATTGTTACTGTCATGCGCATTACCTCATAGCGCCACCTGGTGTTCTCATTGAGCCTTGCGCGTGTAACGTGTAATCTGTCTCCTTCTAATCTGCCCTCTTCTTTGGCGTGTTCGCGTTGAAATGTATCGCCGTGAATCTCCCGTAATCGCATTTTTCGACAGGCGCGAGCTGTGCCCGCGCAGCATGCGCTAAAGCGCATCTCAGCAAGCCCCACACAAGATGATAAAAACATTAAACCAAGAGTGTTGCATCACTATAGGGGAAAGAGGAGAGAACAACCTGATCCCCGTGCGATTTTTTTATGTGTGTGCGGTATAATATTGTATGTATTGGCATATGACGCAGGCGCGTCGCAAGGCAGCAGTCATTATCGCAGCGACTGTTGCAGTGATGGTGATGGGGATAGCGCTTATTGTCACGGCCCGCACAATTCGTCCGGCAACGTCATCCACGATGTTTGCCGCGCAAACAGCAACCGTTCCCTCTCCAGTCTCCGTTCTCACCATATCATTGCCGGGCGTGATCAATTTAGACGCCACCCCTTTGTCCTTTGACGCGTTTTGGTGGACAGACAATGGGGATGACCTTTCCGATAGAAGCGGTGTTCACAGCATGGAGACAGTTTCGTACACCTATCGCTTATGTTACGCGCCTGCCGGTGGTGATATAGACGACGGCGCACACACTACTTGTCAGATGATGCAACATCCTGCGCATCACTTTCACAACTTGCTCCCGAACACGCTTTACCGATGGCACATACAATCGTTCCTGGCGGACGCCCCCGCGGTGTTAATAGGGCAAGGGGAAGGGCAATTTCGCACGGCGGCTATTCCTCCCCCACCCATTTTAAGCGGTGACCGACTGATTTCCGACCCGGACGGAAGATTAACAGTCTGGTGGACATCACCCTCTGGCGCCCGTTACCAAGGGCTGTGGGTGTGTGTTGATATAGAGCCGGGCTGCCTTGATCGGCTGGCGGTCTCGATAAGCTATTACGTGTCGCCGGAATACACCCGCGTCGTGTTCGACGGGTTGCGTCCCAACACCCCCTTTTACATCGGGCTGCGCGCCTGTGGCAGTGCGGACGAATCCTGCTTGGTATACAGCGACGCCATCGTTTCCGAAACCGCGCCGGAGCACACAAATGGGAAGCGGACATAACATCCGTCTTTACCTCAAACGATACACAGACATACGGCTGGCATGCGAGAGTTCAAGTTGAGCGTGGTACAATAATGCGAAGTGGAAACCAAGATGATACACAGCATGCTCACTCGGATTTATGCGTTCAGCCCATTCATGATTGGGTTCGCCGACGGCGACGGAGGCGGTCTTTTCGGAAAAGGGGAAGCAATACTGAACAGATTTACACAAGCCATCATCGATCTCGCTGCGGGCATGGCTGTGATTGTGTTGGTGATGTCGATCATCATCGGCGCTGCCAGCTTAATCATCGCGTATTACACACAAGCGCGCGAAATTGACATAGGCTGGGTGGTGCAAACCGTGATCGCAACGGTCATCGCCCTCACCCTGATTTTCTCTTCACAGGACATCGCGTTCAAGATCAAAAGCGCCGCACAAAGCACCAGCGCCGTCGCAGGCGCAGGGGCATTTGCCAACGTCGGCAGCGGGCTCATCCTCTTTCTACAAGCACTCGCCAGCTTCCTCTTCATCGCTGGGTTGACATATCGCGCCCTGGCATTTGGACTAGCAATGGCTAATGGTGTGCAAATCCGCGAGGTGACCGATATTTTGGAGTACATCTTAGTGGCGGGCAGCATCCTAATTCTTGTCCAACGAGCGCCCAGCTTCGTTGCCACCATATTCAGCGCTACAGGCTAGACCTTGTTTCAAAAGATGATTGAAAGACGCTGAAGACGCTGAAGGGCATCTTTTATGTGCTCAAGAAGGCAGCAATGCGCAATCAACGACAACGCGAGGCTGAATTCGGGGCTTTTTACACACCGATTGGCTTAGATCGCCTGATCAGGGCTTCCAAATCGGCTCAATTCTTCGCGTCTGCGGCCCTGATGCGTCGGGTCAATCTGTTTTAAGCGGGTTTTCTTCGCTGGCTTCAGATTGAATTGGCAAGGTCAAGTCTTTGAATCGCCCGCGTTTCTTTATAAAACAGGTCGGGTCTTTTTGGCAGATGATGTTCCCACAACAAAGAGATTGGTTCGCTCGGTCGGGTTGTGCATCACCAGTATAGCTTTCAAAACGGGTCACTTCCTTCAAAGTTGGCAACTGCCAAATGGGTTGTAGAAAGACAGACAAAAGGGCAAAAAAATAATGCTGTGGGCGCAAAAAAATAAATCAACCTAGGCGCCTGCACATGTCAAAATGAGGATGGGCGATAAAGCACACCATCATTTTGTGTTTTTACGGCGTTGATCCTGGCAAACGTTGCTGCTTCCAAAAATCCTCCGCCCACGTCTCGATCGCGTCCAGCAACGGCTTGAGTTGTTGGACGACTATCTGCTGACTAAAATCCTCGTATAGCGTTCGGATGGATTTTTGGTACGGACCGAAAATTGCCGCCAAGCCGGGCGACAGCTCGATATAGCTCAACAACAGCAGGGAGGCGCCAAGGACAAAAATCACCAGCACCATATTTGTGAGAAAGTGAATCACGCGGCTCATAATCTAAATCCATTATAAACCATGCATGTAAACCATGCATGTAAACCATGCAAAATAAGCCATGCAAAGAGACGGGCGTCCTGAAAGGTGTTGCAATTCGCAGACACTGCGCTCTTGGGCGGCTGACATTGAGCGGCTGACATCTGAAGCGTCAGGCATGCGGACAAATTGTAAACAGGAGATACACAAAACGGGATGCGCGCAAACAAAATGCGCACAAGAAAAAAGAGGGTGCGTACAAGGTGCGCACAAATACGTGTAAATAAATGCGCACAAATGCATACAATAGGTGTACGTATAAGAGCGCCATCGGCAGCGATAATGCGTCTCGCGGCTCGGCGTCTCATCTCTGAGGTCGCCTCAGGCGCGATTCACGCCAAAAGCTTGCCCGGCGCACTCACCAGACGCTCTGCGGATGAGGCGTTTTAGGGCTTTGTTTGTATATGTCCCAGATGTGAATGATATGGACACGATCATTTGCGACCGACGTGCATTATTCTTGGCGTTGTGGCAATGCTGCGAACCGCCATTTGTGTCTTACGCAGGGCTGCGCCTTGCCGCCCAGCGCGGGCTGCCGACAGATGTGATGTTCACGCTGCTGGCTATTGACGAAGACATTCGCGAGGTGCTTGCCACACGGCCCGATCTGCCCGACGCGCTCATGCGAGATATCGTTGCGCGGGGAGGGACAAGAAGCCGCGTTCATTTGACTGCGCGCGCCGACCTGCCTGAAGACATTGCCGTTGCGCTCGCCCATGATCGGTGTAGCTATGTGCGCGCGATGGCAGCAGAGCGTTTAACCAATTTATCGCCGTGCTTGGCATCACAGCTGGCGAACGACCCACATTTTCTGGTGCGTCGGTCCATAGCGCGCCGTGCCGAATTGCCTGCGGCGCTGATTGCACATTTGGCGCACGACAGCGATCCAAACGTGCGCAAGCACCTCGCGCTTTCTCCGCATCTGCCGCCTTTATATATGGAGATGCTTGCGAAAGACAGTGATGCATATGTGCGCGTCGCCGTCGCGGGGCATCCCGCCCTGTCTTCGGAATTAGCGTGGCAATTGTCGCGGGATATCAACCCTGATGTGCGCGCAGCGGTGGCGAAGCGCCCTGATATTCCTTTAGAATGGATAGAGTGGATGGTGGAGGACGCGGCGCCGGTAGTGCGCGCGGCGGTGGCGAAGCGGGCGAACTTGCCCTCGCGCTATGTTGACAGGCTGGCACAAGACACGGACGCCTATGTGCGCGCGGCGGTCGTCCGCCATGGCGCGCTGTGTGCTAAGACAATCGAAATTCTGGCGCAAGACGAAGAGGCTTGTGTGCGGGCGGCATTGGCGCAGCGCAACGATCTGCCGCCTGCGCTGATGCATCGGTTGGCTGGAGACAAGGATGAGCAAGTGCGCATATCTGTGGCGTCCTCCCCGCTTTTGTCCCCACAGCTGCTTGACCAACTGTTGCGTGACGCGTGTTATCAAGTTCGCGTGACCCTTGCGCGACATCCGAACCTTTCGCATCGCCAGGTGATGCAGCTTGCCGAGGATGCAAATGTGCGCGTGCGGGCCGAAGTTGCGTGTCGCTCCACGCTGCCCGACCAGGTTATCAAAAAGTTGCTCCGAGATCAGCATCATTGGGTGCGCTCTGCGCTGGCACAGCATCTGGATATCCCCACATCCGCGCTTTTGTATCTGCTCAACGACATGAGATCTGACGTACAACAGGCGCTCCGCGAGGCTGCGAAAAGCATCCCTAACTTTGATAGCACAAACAACGCTGATGAGGAGGGCATTACCGTGATTCACTCCCGTTCGGTGGACCGTAAGATGTCCGCCCTGTTGCTCCAGCTTGCATGCCAACCCAGATGGCATCCCTTAGTGCGAGTGCATATTTTGTCCACAAACCACTGTCCCCCGTTGCTGCGGGCGATTTTAGAAATATGCGCGCATCCGTTATCTATGGATATACAGCGCGTCATGGAGAACGAAATGTATACAACATCCAAACGCTATCGGGCTGCCGTGGCGGCTGTGGGGATGTTAAATCAAAGCTGGTTCACGCAACAAGCGTTGGTAAAAAATTTGATTCGCCCAATAAGTGCGCCTGCTAAAGTCTATGGGACAGCCGTATGATGTGGCGACCGACGGCGATGCATGAGCGAGGCAATGCCTGGACAAGACGTGCCCACCTGTGTAAACTGCACAAACCGCACAAGTTGCGCGGGCCGCGCGGTCTGCGCGGACCGCATAGACGTATATCAAATTGCGAGCGCCTTGACATGTGATTGCAGAACATGACGGCACATATCGGTATGTGACCGCGCGCGGTCACACACGGTCATATCTGAGAGCAAAAGGCATCGACCGACAGGGGGAGGGGCGTCGAAGCGATAGACGCGCAAGACACACGCGCACGAGATATCTTTACTCTCGCCTTTCTTCCCCCTGATTTTGTCATCCATCTTTTAGCGCAACGAGGCACTCCCTCAATCCAGCACGAAAGACAAAGCAAGTTGTCATATGTGATATAATTTCGGCATGTCTGTAGACCTGATAATAGGAGTTCATAACAAGACAGATGACAGCACTATAATAGAGGCGACCAATTACTGGAGTTCGGAGATTGAGCGAATAGGGTACCTTTTTGTATCCTTCAACAAACGCACTTTCCGCATATTGGTGCCTCGTGCATTACAAGCCGACTTGTTGAAGGAAATGGACATCAAAAACATCGCCAGCGCTGCTGTTTTGAGGCACAAATCGGACAAAGGAGAAGTGTTTACATTTGTTTTCTATTACAACAACTACCGCGCCCCACAAGAGCCTTATGTTATTCAATTAGACACACAGTTGGTCCTCCCCCATCTTGCGCCGGAATCACATGGTGAGCATGTTCGCGTAGACATATACACAAACGTTCAAGGTGCACCCAAAGTCGCGTTAACATGCAAAGGGGTGTATCTCGATCACCGCTTTGATCCCGACCTCAACGAATCCGCGCACTTGGAATCCATCACGGACCCATTTTCAGACGCAGATACCTCCCCTGGCTCACCTTCTACGCTATCACCCGGCGCGAATCAATAGCCTCACACAATCTCAAAGAGGATTAGACCACCAACGGGCTGTTTTGATCGTTTGTCTTGCGGGGTGAGTTTTGAGAGTCGCCCATCCTTCTCACAGTAATCGGCGAATCCGCGTCCACTCGCGCATTCATGTTCACCGCGATAGGAGGCAGCCATCGCAAAACGGCGTCCTGTCTGCGTATACCACAACGAAAGGTGTGCCAGTGGGCGCGTCGAATATGGGGAGCAACCGTTCTGCCGCTCCCCCCCTGGACTTCTCCAGAGGAGGCGTTGGACGCCGCCTTATTTTCTAGCAACGCACCAATGCGAAAACCCGCTTCCCACACTTGTGGCTGCACAACAACAGGCGCATGTGGTTTTCGGTGTTGTGGTTGCTGACGTTGCTTAGGGTCTTTAGCGTTTTCCCCTTTTTTGACCATCTCGGCGTTTTCGGCGCATATGTATAAGACGAGGGAAAAGCTTGTCGTGAACAATCGCTTAACCCGGTCAAATTGTGATGGATTTGATGTTTTCAAGACACTCAAGGGGAGCAACGTACTATCGGAGAAAACCAGTGAGAAGCTGTCCTCAAAAGAAGCAGCCTTAGTTGCGCGTTGCTCGAATGACAATACACCGCTCCAAAAGCCCTGTAAGCCATCAAAAAAATTTAAGGACAAAAACAACGACTCAGGTGCTTTTGAATCGCGGAACAGAGTTGCAAACACGCCTTGCACCTCAAGGTGTCTTGGCAGGGGGATAAACACCCCATAAAAGGGCATCTTTTCTAAGACAGACAGGGGCACTTGTTCTGTCCCCGCGGTGTGAACGAGGGCGTCCAGCACGGCTGGATGAAAGTGAACAATATGTTTTCCGCTAAATTGCCATGCAGCAACCGCATGGACGATAGGCCATAGATGGCTGGTGGGGGTGGACGGGTGCGCAGCGAGAGAGGACTGGTATTGTGCTTTGAACACCGAACGAACGACGTCTGCATCAAGAAGGTCGCTTGCTATGGCCCCCGAGCGATCGCTTTGAAGCGAACGACGCGTGCGTTCGGCGTCTATCTTAGCCCAGATGTCTGGGCACACGTGTCCAAGATACTTTGACAGCAATTGGATTGCGCGCACATTATACTCTATAAATTCTTTGTTTGATTCAAGTGCTTCTCCTGTATCCCAGAGCAATTGAGGCGATGTTTGTTTTTCGCCTGGCACCACCTTCCAAAAAGGGGCGCGATGGAACCCGCTCCGGCGCTGATTGAGATGCTTGAGAGCATCATACTGCGCGCGTTGTTCAGCAGTCAGCGTCATGTAAAAATGATGCAGATGGGGGGCGCGCGCGACAGAACGGAAGGCTCTCTGGGGGAGGCGAGAAGTAAGGGTTGCATTTGTCAACCCTTTCTCTGCGTCCTGGTGTATCACTTGCTCCGCATCCTTACATATATCACATACGTTATTGGCATCTGACAAAGGCAAACGAACCAACGGCTGCCAGCCTGCCTGCACGAGCCCGGTCTGTTGTTTATCAAACGCGTTGCAACACAAAGCCATCATGATATTGAAATTAAAGGTGTGCAGCAACACGCGAACCCTGTCAGGTTTACGAGAATCATTGTGTGATCGATGGATGATATTGAACGGCAAAAACACATCCGACAGCTTGACGACAAAATGCGTGCCGTCAAGGAACAGGCTTCCGTTCACCCTCAGCGGCAAAACCCTGAACAAAGGATAATTTTCATCGTTATCGACGTCGGTGTAGATCATAAAGATGTCGTTTTCGATTTTTTGATCAGGCTCTGTCGTTTGTCGTGGCTGATCGGGGGGAAGGCGGTGTACGGGGGGTAATGAGACTGCGACCGACCAGAAAGGAAAACGGAGCAACACCTCTGCTGGGGGGTAGTACGGCGCTGTTGTGTTTTTTATCGCCTCCCATAATTGGGGGTCGATTTCGACCATCGGCTGCCCGCTGGCAAACCACGCAGCAAGACCAGGCAGTAAATAATGATTGGTTATCTCTTGTTGTTTTCTCGTTTTGTTATCGGAGTACACATCCTTCATCATACTCATGACGACCTGGGAGGGCAAATAGCACCAGTTTTTCCAATCGCTCTTCACCAGGTGCTCTCTGCCGAACTCCAGCAATGGCAAAAACCCGGCCAGGTCTTCATCCAAGCCAAGCTCTGTGATGACTGTCTCCCATATTGTCATTTTTACCTCCGCTTAAAGGGTATTATAATCCACCAGAAGCCCACGGCAGCCGACAATCGGCAAAATCCATCACGTGCTTTCAACCCATCTCGGAGGCAGAAACGCTCTCTCATCCCGTCACACGATCGTTGTGCGATTGACCTGATGATTGCGAAGCGACGACATTGTTATTTTACGCCGCCAATGCTTGACGCAACGTTGCTAGATATAATATCACTATGTACATCTCAGCCGTAGGGAGTTTTACCCCTATCACCAATCCAACCTACGCAAAGAACGGCATCGTGGTTGATGGTGCAACTGTCAATAGGGTGTGGCTCACTTTAGGAGCTGACTTCGTGCAGGGCGCTTACATCGGCGGCGCCAATTGGTATCTGCTCGATAAAATCCCTACGAAATACGGGGCCTACGAGGTAAAAATTGAAGAGGTGGAGTTTCCTTTGCGCGGCCCGAGCGTTGTTGTTACAGCGCGCGTCGGCAAGTTGGTGCGTTACTTTTTGAAGAGAATGATGCTCGGCAGTTGGGACGGCGAGTCTTTTGACGGCGTGCCTTTTTTAAGTCGGCGGAGCCGGGAGTGTATTGCGGTCATCCTGAGAGCGGATTTTTAGTGCGTGTGCTGAATCACGTGGACTCATACTATGTTCGCAAAATTGATCTCTGGGGGCATCCCGACCAATACAAGCGGTCTGAATGGGAGGCGATATCTGCGCGGAGGCTGTGGGGCGTTCCGTTGTTGCCTTGCGAATTGGTGCTGGGGGACAATATCGGTGAATTTGAAATCACCGAGAGGACGCACGGCAGTTTGGTGAGCGATTTGCGATTGCGCGCTATGTCGCATGGCGCGAGAGGCCCTTTTCTTTCATTTGATGAAGCTGCCAAAGTTGCCTGCAGATGGGAAAGATATGCTAAATCCGATCGTGATTGCCCAAGCATTACGCTGGAACACCCATCTTTGGTACAACCCGTGACACTCCGTTTTCATGTTCATGACGTGAAAGAAGCGGAAGCGATAGACCAAGCTTGGCAAGAGTATCCAAGCGGAATGCGCTTCGCCCCGTTGAACACGCCGTGCATTCAGGTGTCCGGGCCGGATGCGGTTGTCGCCTGGTCTATCGCCACTCAGATTTGCCCGTCGCTGGGCAAAATAGCACCTCAACTGCAAGAGCCTTTTGAGGAGGCGCTGAAGCACATCAGACGCTGGCTGGTCGCGCCGTATGGCTCGGCTGTCTATGGAGAATCCCGCGATCAAGACTACGCCGTTGTCGCCCTCCCTGCCTTGACGGAGACGGAGATATCTGCGCTGCGATCGCTGTCACAACAGCTGCCTATACAGATATACGATCTGATGTCCCCTTACGAAGCGCTGAGTTGCTACACAAATGCCACCAATGCAGATAAGAACGCGGACCTTATTATCATTCAGTTGGATGACAAAACGGCATTCAAGCGCTTGACAATAGCCTGCTTAACAACCGCCTTCCCATCGCTATCTCCAGTCTTGGAGCGGCTGCCGATTGTCCAGAATGTCGGGCTCGACGAATCTTTAAGGCAGAACGCGCGCTTGCGCCTGCATGCGGCACAAGTTGCGCCCTGCGACTTCACGCTGCGCAAGGCGGCATTTGCCGCTCTACAAGAAGAGGCATGGCGCGCACGCGGCGTGTTTGTGGACGGCAAGCGCAAGGCGCTAGCTTTTGCGCCCCCGAATTGGTCAACAGCCTTAGAACGATTGTTTTTTCATCAAGCGTCGCGCGCGGATTTAGAGGGGGTTTATCGGTGGCTTTTCGACCAATCCATGCCCGAGTCGTACGACGTACACACAGTCTACGGCAGGCTTGTGGTGGTCAATAGCGCGACGTATGTGGTCAACGAGATCAGCGACGGAAGAAACACTTTAGAGCACCCGATCCAAGACATTACCCGAAGCGACATACCAAACTACATCTCCAAGATGGTGGACGGTGAATTGGTCGAGATAGACGCCCAAACAAACAGTGCATTTGATCACTCACAAATGACCTGGCAGGGCAACAGCGCGCAGCAGGCTGGGCAGTGCCCCGGTTTAGATTGAGCGTCCCGTTTGGGATTGACACGATAGAGGAGCCCCTACGCCTCACCACACCTCAACTGTCGGCGCACGATATCTTTGCCACGGCAATTCACCCTTTTGGGGCGTCTAAACACGAACAGATGCGAAAGCCAGGGTGTGAACGCCACGTGCGGTTTGCCAGAGCCTGTGAGCAGATTATCGCCCTCCACCAGCACCAGTCCCTTGAAAGACCGCGCCCGCACGCCCATCCCCTGTAGCAAAGCGGTGAGATCTTCGTCGCGCCGTCGCGCTAGGGGGTGTAGCCGCGGTTGAAATCGCGGTTGAAGAAGACCGTCTGGGCGCCGCTCCCCGCGATCACGCGAGGCAGCACCTCTCTGGGGTTGCCGCGCCGCACCACCAGGTGGCTGCCGCGCGGGCGCGGGGCTTCATCCAGCGCGCGCAGTCCGTCCAACATGAAAGCGAGGCGGGCTGGCGAGACATCTTCACCGC
>FWWL01007099.1_pt1 | contig 15036 bp, 10 predicted proteins | sample 2228331 | NCBI WGS metagenome assembly FWWL01 (sample SAMEA103939775, study PRJEB20133) | metagenome
GAGGAAATCCGCGACCACTACGGCCTCTTCATCCCCTTCGGCACGCCGCCGGGGCAGGCGCGGGTGCTCGTGGCCCTGTACCGCCCGGAGGATGGGGGGCGCCTTCCAGTGGAAGGCCCTGGCAGCGCGGGCGACCACTTGCGGCTTGCGGACCCGGTGGAGATCGCACGCCCGGCTGCCCCGCCGCCCTTGGCCGCGCTGCCGGTCCCTGTCCGGGAGGCGCGGGACCTGGGGGACCTCGCGTGGCTGGGGTGCCGCGTGTACCCGCGGGGACGGGAGCACGAACCGAAGCGCCCCTTCTTCTCGGGGGACGCAGTGCATCTGGATTGCTACTGGCAGGCCCAGCGCGCACTCCTGGGGCGCTGGCGGCTGGAGGCGCTCCTCGTGGATGCCCAGGGGAACGCCTTGGCGCAGTGGGAAGGGGATCTTGTGTCCGAGGCCTATCCCACCACGGCCTGGGTGGAAGGGGAGGTGGTGCGGGGGCAGCACGACCTCCTGCTGGCCGGCATCGGACCGGGGGCCTACCGCCTCACCCTGCGGGCCCTCACCCCTGAGGGCAAGGCCATCCCGCTCCTCCAGCGGACGCTCCCCGTCGCTTCCCCGTAGGAGAGGGAAGAACCGCACAATTGACTCTTATGTCCTTCGTGGTGAGCACCTCTAGGGGCTGGCCTCGTCCAGGGCCAGGAGGGCGCGCGTGAGCACCTCCACGCTGTGGCGGAATTCCCGCCAGGAGAGGTGCTCCCAGGGGGTGTGGTCGAGGGAGGAATCGCCCGGGCCGTAGGCCACCGTGGGGCATCCCCACGCAGGGATGACCACGTTCATGTCCGAGGTGCCGGTCTTCAGTTTGAAGCGGGGGGTTCCACCCACGGTCCGGATGGCCTGGACCAGGCTCCGCACCAGAGGCGAGTTCTTCGGCACTTCCACCGGCGGCTCTTCATAGGGGAAGGAGACTTCGGCACCGTCGGCCCAGGCGAGGATGCGGGCCTTCCATTCTTCTGCCTCGGCGCCGGGAGGCAGCCTCAGCGAGGCTGTGAGGCGCGCCCACTCCGAGAGGCCGTCCTCCCCCGTGTTCACCGCCCGCAGGGTCGCCGTGAGGGCACGGAAGGCCGTCCGGCCCTCGCTCCAGGCGGCCGCGGCCTCCGCCAGGCGGTTCCAGAAGGCCACGGCCGCTTCCGCAGCGGAGGCCGTCCCGTGGGCGGTGTGATGGGCGGGTTGGCTGCGGCGGTACTCCACCCGCAGCACCCCCTTGTAGCCCAGGGTCACGCCCTCCCACCCGCTGGGCTCACCGACGATGCAGGCCTCCGGCGGCGCCAGGTGCCGGACAAGGTGGTGCGCGCCCCGGGATTCCCGTTCTTCCTCCACCGCGCCCACCACGAGGACCCGGAGGCGCTGCAACCGCGGTGCGGCCTGGGCCGCCGCCAGGACGAAGGCCGCCAGCGGCCCCTTGGCGTCCACCGCCCCGCGGCCGTGGAGGACGTCCCCTTCCCACCGCACGGGGATGGCCCCGGGCACCGTATCCATGTGCCCCAGGAGGACGACCCGCCGAGGCACTTCCTCGGGCCCCACCTCGCCCCAGGCATTCCCCACGGCATCCTGGCCCACCCGGAAGCCGCGGCGGGCCATCTGCTCCAGGAGGTAGGCGGCGACCTCCCCTTCCGCCCCGGAGAGGCTCTCCCGACGGACCAACCCTTCCAAGAAGCGGCGGTCGTCCAGCGGCCCTTGCATCGCCTCACCCTGCCCGGAGGACGGCATCCAGCGCCTGGACCACCTGATCCAGGTCCTCCCGCCCGATGACCAGGGGCGGCAGGAAGCGGACCACCGTGGACCCGGCCTGCAAGGCCAGCACTCCCCGCTCGGCCAGGGCCGCCAGGTAGGGGGCGGAGGGGCGCTTCAGTTCCACGCCCACCATGAGGCCCAGCCCCCGCACCTCCCGGATGAGGGGCGAGGAGAGGGAGCGCAGGGCGTCCAGGAAGTAGGCCCCCAACTCCGCAGCCCGCTGGGGCAGTTTCTCGGCGACGAGGACCCGGACCGTCGCCGTGGCTGCGGCGCAGGCCAGGGGGTTCCCGCCGAAGGTGGAGCCGTGGACCTTGGCCGGGAGCGGCCCCACCCGCTCGCCCAGGAGTGCCGCGCCCATGGGCACGCCGCCGGCCATCCCCTTGGCCACGCAGAGGATGTCCGGCGCAAGGCCGTGGTGCTCGCAGGCGAACATGCGGCCGGTGCGGCCGAAGCCGGTCTGCACCTCATCCAGGATGAAGAGGGCGCCCCGTTCGCGGCAGAGGGCCTGCACGCCCCGCAAATACTCCCCATCGCCGGGGTTCACGCCGCCCTCCCCCTGGACCACCTCCAGGAGGACTGCGGCCGTCTCCCCATCCACGGCTTGTTCCATCGCCTCCAGGTCGTTGTAGGGGACGTGGCGGAAGCCGGGGACCAGGGGCTCAAAGGGCTCGCGGTACTTCTTGTTCCAGGTGGCGCTGAGCGCGCCGAAGGTCCGCCCGTGGAAGGAGCGCATGGCGGCGACGATGCCCGGCCGCCCCGTGCTCAGGCGGGCGAACTTGATGGCTGCCTCCACTGCCTCCGTCCCGGAGTTGCAGAGGAAGGCTCGCTGGAGGCCCGCCGGGACGATGGCGAAGAGTTCCCGCAGGAACGCGGCCCGCTGGTCGTTGGGGACGGTGGGCCCGCAGACCACAAGGCGCGCCGCCTGCTCCTGGATGGCGCGGGTCACGGCCGGGTGGCAGTGCCCCACGTTGGCCACGCCGTGGCCGGCCATGCAGTCTATGTAGCGCCGGCCCTCGGCATCCCAGACGTAGGCCCCTTCCCCCCGCACCAGGGGAATGGGCTGCAGGGCGTAGACACCGCTCCCGAACTGCTCCTCAAGGGCGAGGACCTCGCGTCCGTCCATCCCGCACCCCCTCAGGCGATGACGGTGCCCTGGCCCGCCAGGGCCCGCTGGAGGGGATGGGGGACACGCCCATCGGCGATGACCACCTGGGCCACACCGCGCTCCAGGGCCTCCATGGTCCCGATGAGTTTGCGCTTCATCTTGCCTTGGGCGTAGCGTTCCAGGTGCGCCTCGGCTTGGGTGCGGGGGATGTAGGGGATGAGAGTGCTCTCATCCTGGGGGTTGCGCAGGAGCCCCGGCACGTTGGAGAGGATGACCAGGCGCTCCGCGCCCACCGCCGCGGCGATGGCTGCCGCGGCTCGGTCACCATCCACGTTCAGCATCTCCCCTTCAGGGCTGATGGCCACCGGCGCCACGACAGGGGTCAGGCCGGCCGCGAGGAGGGTCCGCAGGAGATCCGCCCGCACCTCCTGGATGGTCCCGCTGTGGTCGCCGCGGAGGATCTTCTGGCGGCCTCCCTCCACCACCCGCAGGGTGTCCTTGCGCTTGGCCACCAGCAGGCGGCCGTCCAGACCGCAGAGGCCGATGGCGTCCACCCCCTGTTGCTGGAGGGCCTCCACCAGGATCTTGTTGACGCGGCCCACCACGACCATGGTGAAGAGCTCCATCGTCTCCCGGTCGGTGAAGCGGCTGACCACCCCCGAGGGGCTGCAGACGTACTGGGGCGGCTTGCCCAGTTGGGTGGAGATGGCGTCCACATCGTGGGAGCCGCCGTGGACGAGGATGACCTGCTCCCCCTGCCGGACGAGGGCGGCCGTGTCCTCGCACACGGCCTGGAAGTCCACCCTGCCGTTTCCCCCTGCTTTGACGACGATCATGGCTTCCTTTCCTCCGAACTGGTCTCACTTGACCCCAACCCCCTGCCGCCTGCAGCGGCAGCACCCCCCTTCCCCCCGGGCCGGGGAAGGGGGTGGGGGATGGGGAGAGGTCTCCGCCTCTCCGCGTTCCCACCCCCTTGACAACCTGTGGTATAATAGAAGTGCCTTTTCAATCAATCGTTTGATGGAGGACTACGATGTCCCCACCATCGCCCGAAGAGCAGGTCAGCACCCTGGAGCGCATTCTGCGCGTGGCCACGACCCTCTTCGCCGAGTACGGCTTCCACGGCACCTCCACCCGCGCCATCGCCGCCGCCGCAGGCATCAACGTCTCCACCCTCGCCTACCACGTCGGCAGCAAAGAGGACCTCTACCGCAAGGTCTTCCACCGCCTCTTCCTGCGGGAGTTTGAGGTCGTCTCCCGGTTCGCCGGCCACGTGGACGATGCCGTGGTCCGGGACCCCGCGGCCTTCCGCAACCTCCTGGAGGGTTTGGTGGACGCCCTCATTGAGATGACCCTGGAAAGCCCCGAAGTGCCCCGCCTCTGGGTCCGCCGCTGGCTGGAACGGGAGTTCCGCTTTGACGAAATAGAGGCCGAGTTCTCCCTGCCCCTCTACCAGATGGTCTACGACCTCCTGGAGCGGGCGCGGCAGGTCGGCACCATCCGCGCCCCCCTCCCCGACATCCGACTCTTCCTCATCAGTTTCACCTGGCTCCTCTATGGCTATTTCACCGGCGGCCCACTCCCCTGGAACGTGGGCCAGGCCGATCCCTTCGCGCCGGAGCAGATCGCGGTCTTTAGGACTTTCCTGCACGACTACCTAGAGTGCATGCTAGGCTTGAGACGACAGAGCTCACAAGGAAAGGAGGGGCCATGGACTGAATAACAGTGGGCAGACTTCTTCTCCCCCGAGAGTCGGTTGTCGTGTTGCACCCTCAGTGCAGGAGGTGAGACGACCATGAAGGCCTGGAAGCGGTGGACCTACGGCATGGGGAACTTTGCCAACACGGTCTGTCAGCAGGTGTTCAACAACCGCATTCAATTCTTCTACCTGGACGTCATCGGCCTCAACCCCGTCCTCGCCCAGGTGGTGTGGGCGATCTTCGCCATTTGGAACGCCATCAACGACCCCCTCCTGGGCCAGATCAGCGACCGCACCCGCTCCCGGTGGGGCCGGCGCGTGCCCTACGTCCTCTTCGGCGCTGTCCCCCTGGGGATCGTCTTCTTCTTCCTGTGGATGCCCCCGCGGCACAACCCCGCCCTCATCGCCTTCTACTTCTTCGCCTTCCTCTTCCTTTACGACGGCATCTACACCCTGGTCATCATGGCCTACAACTCCCTCATCACCGAACTGGCCACTGACCTGAAGGAACGCTCCGCCGTCGCCTCCGTCCGCGAGGGCCTGGCCGTCATCGCGCTCCTCCTGGCCTTCATCCTGGCCCCCATCCTCTCGGAGAACCTGGGCTTCGTGACCATGGGCCTCGTCATCGGCGCGTTCACGGCCATCGGCTACCTGATCTCCATCGTCGGCGTCAAGGAGGACCTCTCCCACGTACCCGAGAAGCCCATGCCCCTGTGGGACTCCCTCAAAGCCTGCTTCCAGAACCGGGCCTTCCGCTGGTTCATCGTGGCCAACCTGGCCAAGGAGTACATCTTCACCGCGCTGCCGGCCATGCTCCCCTTCTGGCGGAAGTACGCCCTGGGCATCACGGGCAAGGGGACTGTCTTCGGCGTGACCATGGGCGCGGGCGAGCAGGAGGCCATCCTCCTGGCCCTGCCGTTCCTCCTGTGCGTGCCCTTCATCGCCATGTGGAACAAGGTCACGCCCCGCATCGGCGTGCGGCGAGCCTGGATGTACAGCTTCCTCCTCTTCGTGCCCTCGCTGCTCCTCATCTTCTTCGCCCGGGATTTCTACACCGGCCTCCTGGGCACGACCCTCATCTCGCCCGGCCTGGCCGGCCTGATGGTCCTCTGGGTCGTGGCCCTCACGGAAGTCATTGACGACGATGCGCAGCGGGTGGGCCAGCGGCGGGAGGGCATCTTCTTCGGCATCTCCGGCGGCATCGTCAAACTGGCCTTCTACATCCAGGCCATCGTCAACGTCATCGTCTTCCCCCTCACGGGCTATGTGGCCGGTGTGGAGACCCAGGCCCCCAGCGCTGTGTGGGGCATCCGCTTCTTGATGGCCGGCTTCCCCATCTTCGTCGTCCTCATCGGCGCGTTGGCCCTGTACTTCTACCCCATCCGCACTACGGCCAAGGACCAGGTTCCGGCCCCGGCGTGAGGGCATCCGCAAAGACCGCACGAAGGAGGGTTTCATGGCCCCAAGAGTTTGGCTCATCACCGGCTGCGCCACAGGGTTCGGCGCGCTCCTGGCCCAGAAGGTCCTGGACCGCGGCGAGGCCCTCGTCGCCACCGACAAGGACGCCGGCGCCCTCGCGCACCTCAAGGCCCCTGACCCTTCGCGCCTCCTCACGCTCCAGATGGACGTCACCAAGGACGAAGAGATCGCCCAGGCGGTCCAGGCCGCTCTGGAACGGTTCGGCAAGGTGGACATCCTCGTCAACAACGCGGGCGTGGGCCACGGTGGCCCCATTGAAGAGGCCACCATGGACGAGGTGCGCTTCGTCATGGCCGTCAACGCCCTAGGGGTGATGGCCGTCACCAAGGCAGTCCTTCCGCACATGCGCGCCCGGGGCGCGGGCCACATCATCAACATCTCCTCCGACAGCGGCAAGGTGGCCTTCCCCTTCCAGGGCCTCTACACGGCCGCCAAGCACGCCGTGGAGGGGTTCTCCGAAACCCTGTGGCACGAGGTGCAACCCTTCGGCGTCAAGGTGACCATCGTGGAACCCTGTGGCATGTTCAAGACGGGCATGCCCCGCAGTGCCATTGAGCGCGCCCTGGAGACGGTCAAACCAGAAAGCCCCTACTACACTTGGGCCTCGCAGATGGGCAAGGCCATGCGGGCCGAGTGGGAGCACGCCACCGATCCCAACGTCGTGGCCGACGCCATCCTGGAAGTGGCCGACGCGGAGAAGCCCCCTTTGCGCCTGCGGGTGGGGCCCCCGGACCGGACGGGCCTCGTGGGCCTGCGCAACCAGATGCCGGACGAGGAATTCGTGGAGTTCATCCGCAAAGTCACAGCCGGCGCCGTGAAGCCCGCGCGCCGCAAGGGCCGCCTGAGCGGAGGCGCGCTCGTCGTGCGCACCCTGCGGCAGGCTGGCGTGACCCACTGCTTCACCATCGTGGGCGGGCACAACTTCCACATCGTGGATGCCTGCCTGGATGAGGGCATCCGGGTCATTGACGTGCGCCACGAGATGAACGCCGCCCACATGGCCGACGCCTGGGCGCGCTTCACTGGCACGCCAGCCCTGGTCACAGTGGACGCCGCGCCGGGCCTGGTGAACGCCTTCTCCGGCATAGAGGTGGCCTACGAAGCCCAGGTCCCCATGATCGTCACCTGCGCCCAGGGCTCCTTAGAAGGCCGGGACATCGGAGTGATGCAAGCGGTGGACCAACTGCGCCTCCTGCGGCCGGTCACCAAGTGGCAGCGCACCTGCTTCTCCCTGAAACGCCTTCCGGAGTACACGGCTATGGCTGTGCGCCACGCCACCACGGGCCGGCCAGGGCCGGTCTTCCTGGACTTCCCCTTGGAACTCCTCAGCGCGACGGTGGAAGAGGACGAGATCACCTGGCCCGAGAAATACCGTCCTGAGGGCCGCCCCTTGGGCGACCCGGCCCTGGTGCGCCAGGCCCTGGAGATCCTGCGCACAGCCAAGCGGCCCCTCATCGTAGCCGGGAGCGGCGTCTGGTGGGCCGGGGCTGGCGACGACCTGCGCCGCTTCGTGGAGGCCACGGGCATCCCTGTCCTCACCCGCAACCTGGCCCGGGGCCTTGTCCCCGACGACCACCCCCTGTGCTGCGGCTTCTACCCCACCCCAGCGGCAGACGCCGACGCCTTCCTCATCCTCGGCACACGCCTGGACTGGACCATCGGCTATGGTCGCTTCCCCCTCTTCAGCCGGGAGGCCAGGGTCGTCCAGGTGGACCTCGTCCCCGAGGCCATCGGCAAGACCCGCCCCATAGACGTGGGGATCGTGGGCGACGCCGGCCAAGTCCTGCGTCAGATGCTGGACCTCCTGCCGGAGGTCCGGGACTGGGCCACGGACCCCGACTGGCCCGCCCGGGCCCGCGGCACGCTCCTCGCCATGCGGGAGGAGACGGCCAGGGCCGCCCGCCTGGATGAACGCCCCAAGGACCGCCCCATGCACTCCATCCAGTTGGTCCAGGCCCTTGCCGCCTGCCTGGACCGGGAAGCCATCAAGGTGGTGGATGGCGGCTACATCGGCGCCTTCGGCATCCAGTACCTGGATGCCAACGTGCCCGGCGGCGTCACCTGGGTGGGCAGCGCGGCCCATCTGGGCGTGGGGCTGGCCTACGCCATCGCCGGGAAACTGGCCCATCCCGAAAAGCCCGTGGTAGCCCTTATGGGCGATGGCTCCTTCGGCCTCTGCGCGATGGAGTTTGACACTGCCGTGCGCCACAAGGTGCCCATCGTCGTGGTCATCGCCAACGACGAGGGCTGGGGTGAAGTGCGGGACGGCCAGCGACGGCGCTTCGGTGAGGACCGCATCGTCGGAACCCACCTGGGGCTTGTCCGCTACGACGAGATGGCCAAGGCCCTGGGCGGCTACGGCGAGTACGTGGAACGTGTGGAAGACATCGCCCCGGCCATCCAGCGGGCCTTCACCTCGGGCCTGCCAGCCATCGTCAACGTCCACACCGACCCAGAGCAGCGGAGCACCGCCGTGGCCGGCCTGCCGTGGATCACGGAGTAGACCAGTGATAGAACAAGCTCTCGCCTACACACGGACGCACCGCCAGGCCCTCCTGGACGCGCTCCAGGACTTCCTCCGCATCCCGAGCGTGAGCACCCAACCGGAGCACCGGGCCGATCTCCACCGGGCGGCGGAGTGGGTAGCCGGGTACCTCCGGGGGATGGGCATGCCCGTGGTGGACGTGTTGCCCACGGGCGGGCATCCCCTGGTCTACGGGGCCTGGCTCGGCGCGGGGCCGGACGCCCCCACCCTCCTCGTGTACGGGCACTACGACGTCCAGCCGGTGGACCCCCTGGAGGAGTGGCGCACCCCGCCCTTTGAGCCCGTGGTCCAGGGCGAGAGCCTCTACGCCCGGGGCGCGTCGGACAACAAGGGGCAGGTCATGGCCGTTCTGGGAGCGGCCGAGGCCTACCTGAAGACCAGCGGCCGCCTGCCCCTCAACCTCAAAGTCCTGGTGGAGGGAGAGGAGGAAATCACCAGCCCCCACTTGGCCGAGGCCATCCGGCGCGAACGGGAGCGGTTTGCCGCCGATGCCGTCGTCATCTGCGACGAAGCCATCCTGGACCCCCAGACGCCTCTCCTCATGTACGGCCTGCGAGGCACCCTCTCCCTGGAAGTGGAAGTCCAGGGACCGGCCCACGACCTGCACTCCGGCACCTTCGGTGGCGCGGTGGAAAACCCCCTCAACGTCCTCGTGCGCCTCCTGGGGGCCCTTCAGGACCCCGAAACGCGCCGCATCACCATCCCTGGCTTCTACGACCGGGTGCGCCCCTTGGAGCCGAAGGAGCGCGCCCTCCTCGCCCGGGTGCCCATTGCCGACGAGGCGGCCCGCCACCTGACCGGTGCCCCTGCCCTGGCCGGCGAGGAGGGGTACACCACGGTGGAGCGGGTGAGCGTCCGCCCTACCCTGGACCTCCATGGCCTCTGGGGTGGGTACACGGGACCAGGGCACAAGTCGGTCATCCCAGCGCGGGCAGGGGCTAAGTTCTCCATGCGCCTGGTCCCGGACCAGGAGCCGGATGAGATCGCCGACCTCGTCATCGCCCACCTGCGGGCCACCGCCCCGCCCACCGTGACGCTCACGGTGCGGGTCCTGGGAAAGGCTCGGCCGGTCTTGGTGGACCCTCGGGAACCAGCCATCCAGGCCATGGCCGAAGCCTTCCAGCAGGGGTTCGGTGCGCCGCCTATCTACATGCGGGCTGGCGGCTCCATCCCCGTCGCCCGGGACCTGCAGGAGATCCTGGACGCTCCCTTAGTGCTCATGGGCTTCGGCCTGCCCGACGACAACACCCATGCCCCCAACGAGAGGCTCTACCTGCCCAACCTCTGGAGGGGCGTGGAGACCCTCATCCACTACTACGCCCGGTTTGCGCTCCCAAGAGGTTCCCGCTAAAATGGTATGGAGCGGCAGGGAAGGTACCTTATACCCACATCACAGGGCAAGCAGGTGCGATAATGAGATCCGAGGCAACCCTTTCCCTCAGGGGAGTGTTTCCCCCCATCCCCACACCTTTTGACGCCCGGGGCGAAGTGGCCTATGGGGCCCTGCGGGACAACCTGGCCCGCTGGAACCAGTACGATCTGGCGGGGTACGTCGTGCTGGGGTCCAACGGAGAGGCCGTGTACCTGGACTGGGAGGAGAAGTTGCAGGTCCTGCGGACTGTCCGCGATGTCGCGCCTCCCGCTAAGCGGGTGATCGCCGGCGTGGACTGCGAATCCACTCGCGAGGCCATCCGTCTCGTCCAGGCCGCCGCCGACGTGGGCGCCGACGCCGCCCTGGTGGTGACCCCGCACTACTACACCAACCGGATGTCCTCAGAAAGCCTGGTGCGCCACTACCACGCTGTGGCCGAGGCCTCGCCGATCCCCATCCTGATCTACAACGTCCCGCCCTACACCCACCTGGACATAGACGCCGCGGCCGTGGCCCGCGCTGCTGAGCACCCGCGGGTCATCGGCATGAAGGAGAGCGGCGGCAACGTGGTCAAGATGGGGGACGTGGTACGGCTGGCCCCGCCGGGCTTCCAACTGCTGGCCGGCTCGGCGGGCTACTTCCTGGCCGGCCTCACCGTGGGCGCGGTGGGAGGCATCATGGCCCTGGCCAACCTCGCACCTCAGGAGACGATCCTCCTCTACCGACTGTTCCACGAGGGGCGCCTGGAGGAGGCAGCCGCGCTTCAGCGCCGGCTGATCCCAGCCAACACCGCTGTCACGGCTCGCTTCGGCGTCGCCGGTGTGAAGGCCGCTCTGGACATGCTGGGGTACTACGGCGGCCCGGTCCGCCCGCCTCTCCTGGACCTGCGGGAGGACGAGCGCCAGACCCTGCGGGCTATCCTCATGGAGGCGGGGATCCTGCAACCCTGAGCCCACCGCACCTGGCTCAGGAGCGGTCCCGCCCCCCTGGCACCAATTGCTCCCAGGAGACGGCTTCCCAGCCCTTCTCCCCCTGCTCCACGGCCCGGGCCGCCTCGGCGAAGGACCTCCGGAAGGACGCGTTCGCCTCCCGCAGGAGGCTCTCCGCGTCCAAGCCCCAAGCCTGGGCCAGGGCCACGGCCCCGAAGAGGAGACGGGCTAGGTAGCCCGCCCGGCCGTCCGGCGTGTCCGAGGGCACCTGGGTGACCTCCCGCGCGAGCCACGCCAGGGCTTCCTCCGCTGAGGGGAGGGCCGGCCCGACCCGCGCCGCTCGCTTCTGGTACGACTGACACTGGGCCAGCGCCGGGAGAGCCTTGGGCACCCCGTTGAGCATATCGGCGAAGCCCCGGTCGCCCCGCTCCCGCCGCTTGGTCTCCTCCCAGTTGCGGATCACCTCGCCAGAGCCGGACACCTGCACCTCGCCGAAGACATGGGGATGGCGCCGCACCAGTTTCTGGACCACGCCGGCCACAACCTCCGGCGGCCGGAACTCCCCCTCGTCGGCGGCGATCTGCATCTGCAGGCAGACCTCCAGGAGGAGGTCGCCCAATTCCTCCCGGAGTTTCCCTGTGTCCTCCTCGTCTATCGCCTGCAGGACTTCGTAGGTCTCCTCCAGGATTTCCGGCCGCAGGGACGCATGAGTCTGTTCTCGGTCCCACGGGCACCCTTCCGGCGCGCGCAAGTGCGCCACCACTTCCTGCAGGGCGAGGACCGACCCCGGTCCCTCCAGAGGGGGCACGAGGAGAGAGGTCAGGTGGTCCAGGTCCGGTTGCCGGTCCAGTTCGTAGAGGGGGATCTGCCGCACCGTGGCCTGGGGCGTCCCCATGGCCCGGACGACGGCGACCGGGTGCTCATCTGGGTAGCAGGCCATGAGGGTCAACTTCACGTCGCTGGCCACCATGCGGCTGTACAGTTGGCCCACCAGGAGCGGCCGCTCCAGGACCACCTGGGGATGGTGCTGGCGCGCCAGGTCCAGGGCATCCACCACTTGCACCCCTTCCAGGGGGTCCAGAGCCAGGGCTGAGAAGGTGGGCTCCAGGAAACTGAGCCCCTCCACAATGCGCACTGGGACCCTGGCTTCTCGCGCCAGGGCCACAATGCGCCGCGTGGTGGCCTCGCCCACCCACGGGTGGCCCGGCACAGCGTAGAGAACCCCCTGGGGCCGCTGGCCCAGGTCCAGCACCCGGCGAGCGATGGCCTCGTACGCTTCGTCAAAGGTCGCCGCCGTCTCGTACAGGTCGTCAAACGAGTGGAGGCGCAGTCCCTGGGGAAGCCCTTCCACGGTGGGGTGTCGGGCCGTGCGCAGGTAGACCTCCTCGGCGGCCTCCAGCAGGGCCCAGGCTTCTCGCGTCAGGAGCCCAGGGTCGCCCGGCCCCAGGCCCAGGATGGTGATGCCCATGTCGGTTTCCTCCAGAGGGTCTCTTGGGGCTACCGAGCCTGCCCACGGCCTATTATAGCCAGCGTTGCCGGTCCCGCAAACCCAAGAGGGGACCGATGGACCCTGTTCCACCTCATGAGGGCAGATGGCCCATCCAGGAATCGCCCATGCCAAGGGCTCACCAGAAGGACAGTTGGCAAGGCGGGCGACGGCCGTTGAGGAGCACGAAGGGGGCAGCCCGGTCCACCCGCACCCCCAGTTGGCGCAGGTGTCCCAGGTCCGAGAGGGTCCCCTTGCGCCGCTCCTGGACGATGCGGTCCGCGGCCACGGGCCCGATGCCCGGCACCCGCAACAGGAGGTGCCGACCGGCCCGGTTGACCTCCACCGGGAACTGCTCTGGGTGGGCCAGGGCCCAGGCGAGTTTGGGGTCGCGGTCCAGAGGGAGGTTGCCCTGGCCATCCAGAACCAGGTCTTCCACCCCGAAGCCATAGGACCGCAGGAGGAAGTCGGCCTGGTAGAGGCGGTGTTCTCGCTCCAGGGGTGTAGGGGCGCGGTCTTCCAGGGGGGTGTCGGGGATGGGGCGGAAGGGGCTGTAGTAGATGCGGGCCAGGTGGAACTCGCGGTACAGGGTATGGGAGAGACGGAGGATTTCCCGATCGGTCTCGTCCGCCGCCCCCACGACCAACTGGGTGGTCACGCTCACGGGGGTGGGGCGAGCCGCCTGCTGCGCCAGGCGGGAGGCTGCCCGAAGGGCCTGCACCAACTGCCCCTGGAAATCCTTGGCCTGGCTCAGGCGGGACAGGCGCTCCGGGGTAGGTGCCTCCAGGTTGGTGGAGATGCGGTTGGCCAGAGCCGCGGCCCGCTCCACCTGGTCCTCCCGGGCACCGGGCAGGACCTTGAGGTGGATGTAGCCGCGGAACTCGTAGCGGCGGCGCAGGACCTCCACCGTGGCGATCATGCGGTCCATCTCGCGGACCGGGTCCATCCCCACCCCGGAACTGAGGAAGAGGCCGTCTACGAGACCGGCCCGCCACATCTGGTCAAAGCAGCGGGCCAGTTCCTCCGGGGCAAAGGCCGCCCGGCGCACATCTCGCCCGGCACGGAACGCGCAGTAGGCACAGTCGTTGCGACAGACGCTGGAGAGGAGGACCTTCAGGAGGCGGATGCGCTGGCCGTTGGGAAGGAGAGCATGGGCGATGTACTGGGTGAGGTCGCGGTGACCCTCGGAGGGCGTTTCCCGCGCCTCCGCGCCACATAGGTCGTACTGTGCCCCCGCGCCCAGGAGCGCCAGTTTCGCCTCGGTATCCATCCTGGTTCCTCCCTCGCCGGGGCACATTATAGCACAGATGTTCTACTTGTCAAATGGAAAGCGATGCAGGTCACGCTTGCAGCGTGACCAGTTTTCGGCTCGCCAGAGGGCATGCCCTACGTCCACTGACCCGATCCGGAACAAACGCGAAAGGGTGGGCAAGGGGCATGCCCTCGCCCACCCTTTTGCCTGTCCTCGCCTACCCTGGCTAAGAGTGAGCCTAGAACTTGACGGTGAGGTACCAGATGGCGAGGATGAGGTAGATGAGGCTCACCAGGGCCGTCACCACCAGCGTCGCCGTCTTGGGCCGGGTCCAGGAGGGGAGGTGCTTGGGCACCAGGAAGTAGTTCAGGTAGATCAGGCCCGGCATGTAGATGGCCATGGAGATGAAGTTCAGCACCCCGCCCGCGAGGAGAAGCGGCCCCGGCTGGGCGATGAGCATGGTGATGCAGGAGATGGCTGTCAGGATGCCGACGAAGATGTAGTACCAGGTCCGGAAGGACCACCGCTTGGCGAAGCCGAAGTTGGAGAAGAAGAAGTCGGCGTGCATGCGGGACACCGCGTCGGCGATGCCCATCCACGAGTCGGAGAGGAAGGCCGCGGCCACGATGAGGAAGATGGCCCGCGCCCACGGCCCGATGGTCTCGCCGAAGAAGGCCGACTGCACCACCGCCAACTTCCAGCCGCTGGGGTACTCGCCCCTGGGCATGAGGATGGCCCACGCCAGCCAGCACATGAGCATCACCGTGAAGGCGTTCACCCCGACGGCGATGAGGTTGTCAATGCGCAGGTACTTGATCCACTCCACGTAGTTCCTGCGGCTCTCCTCCGTGTCCTCGGGGGCGTAGCCCGTGTCGGGGATGACCTCCGGCACGCCGGTGATGGGGCTGGTGACGCGGCCGAAGTACTTGGCCAGGCCATGGCCCTTATCGCGGATCCAGTAGGAGTACATCACGTTGAAGAAGCCACCCATCCCGGCGAAGCAGATGCTCGTCAGGAAGGTGTCTATGTCCTTGGGGTCCCAGTTGGCCGGGAACCCTTGGACGAAGAAGCGGACCGGGTTGAAGTAGGCGGCGAAGAAGGAGCCTGCCGTGGAGAGGACCTTGGAGTTGAGGACGGCGACGACCAGGCCCACCACGCAGACGATGGTGACGAACCACATAAACTTCTCCACCACCTGGTAGACCACCTTGCCGAAGACCAGGGCGATGACGAAGATGGCGATGGTCAGGTAGGCCCAGAAGAGGGTGCCCGTCCGCGGGTCTGTGGGCCAGCCGAAGAGTTCGCGGGTGGCCGTGGCCCCGCCGCTGGCGTACCCGCCGAACCACAGGAAGGTCACCACCAGCATGATCCACAGGAGGCCGGCATACCACTT
>FWWL01007373.1_pt1 | contig 15035 bp, 10 predicted proteins | sample 2228331 | NCBI WGS metagenome assembly FWWL01 (sample SAMEA103939775, study PRJEB20133) | metagenome
TGCAGAACGTGAACGCCTACCACAGACGCTTTCGGCAGTGGCTCGCACGCTTCAATGGCGTGGCATCGCGCTACCTGTCGCACTACCTCGGCTGGCAGTGGGCGCTCGATGGCGGCCGGATCGACTCGCCGGAGCGCTTCCTGAGAGCGGCACTGGGTAAATCCCACACGTAAAGGTGACAGCGCCTTTTTTTCATGCTCACCCTTTGCCTGTTGGCATTAGTTGGCACTATGCTTATGCGTCTTTTGTAACGCCTCCTGTGGCCGATACCCGAAACGATATCAAAAACGCTAAAAAATTGATTGGATCGTTCTCGGTCAGCCGCCTAACATTACTGTCGAGCACGCAATAAATACAGCCGCGACAAAGCGGTGGCAGAAAAAAACTAAACAGGAGACGTTATGAAGCACATCGCATCCGGCCAGGTTTCGGCCAGCAACCGTCGCGCGTTCGCATTGCGCACCACCGTGGCCGCCCTCGCCGGCGCAGGCCTGATGAGCAGCGCGAGCATCGGCGCCCAGGAAGTGGCCGCGGTCGCGAACGGCGACGTGGCCACCGTCACCGTCAACGGCACCCGCGCCGCCGCCCAAAGCGCGCAGGCGATCAAGCGCAGCGCCGAGCAGGTGCTCGACTCCATCGTCGCCGACGACATCGGCAAATTCCCGGACAAGAACGTGGCTGAAATCCTCGGCCGCGTGCCGGGTGTGCAGGTGATCCGCCAGAACGGCGAAGCGGGCAACGTGGTCATCCGCGGCCTGGGCGGCATCACCACCCTCTACAACGGCCGCGAGATGTTCACCGCGGCGGGCCGCAGCCTGTTCCTGGCCGATGTGCCGGTCGCCATGCTGCAGCGCGTTGACGTCTACAAATCGCAGGGCGCCGACATGGTCGAAGGCGGCACCTCGGGCGTGATCGACGTGCGCACCAACCGCCCGTTCGACTTCAAGGGCGCGCAAGCGGCGTTCAACGTGCGTGCCGAACACCGTGACAAGGCCGACGAGATCGATCCGAACGTCTCGGGCATGCTGTCGAACCGCTGGAAGACCGGCATCGGCGAAATCGGGGTGCTGGGTGGGCTGTCCTACCAGCGCGGCCGCTACCACGATGAAACCGCCTTCGTCGGCGAGCCGCGCGTGATCGACGGCGGCATCACCGGCGCACCCTCGATGGGGCGCGTGATGGTCAACGGCGACCGCGAGCGCGTGGCGGGCAACCTGTCGGTGCAATGGCGTCCGAACCGCGACCTCGAGGTCTACGCCGAGAGCTTCTCGACCAAGATCGACCACGACTCGCAAAGCATCTTCTTCGTCGGCGACCTGCCGATCAACAATCCCGACTCGACCGTGACCGTGATCCCGGGCACGAAGTACATGGAGTCGATCAGCAACCCGATGGTGAACACCTTCACCCTCAGCTCGACCCAGGCCCGGCGCGACGACTCCGAAACCCACCAGGGCGCCATCGGCGCGATCTGGAAGGGCACGCCCGGCATCCGCGCCACCACCGAACTGGTGCGTACCGTCAGCAAGTACAGCCAGCTCAACCCGATCCTCGACACGATCCGCAACGCGCCCAAGCCGATCTCGGCCAGCGTGCGCGACGGCGGCGGCTACCTCACATTCCCCGGCGTGGACATGACCGACCCGACGCCGTGGACGCTGTTCGCGATGTTCGACAACCACAACCGTTCGCGCGGCTCGGCCACCGACTGGCGTGCCGACGTCAGCTGGACGCCGGAAGCGGACGGCTTCGTCAAGGAAGTCAGCGGCGGCATCCGCATCGCCGAGCGCTTCGCCTCCTACGTGCACGAGCTGAACAATTACTCCTCGGCGCCCGACCAGTGGGGCCCCGGCGCGATCAAGGCCGCCAGCATCCCCGGCCTGAGCTGCGTCAGCCCTGCCACGGGCGGTGACTATGGCATGAACCAGTTCTATGTCCCGTGCATGGACTTCCTGCTGAATAACACCGGCGTGGTGCGCCAGGCCGTGCGCGGCGACTCGAACCCGCGTCCGGACGATCCGCTGTCCTACTACGCCGACAACGAAGATACCCAGGCCGCCTACATCAAGCTGAACTTCGGCTTCGACGCCGGCAGCCTGCCGATCGACGGCACCGCCGGCCTGCGTTACGTGAAGACCGAGCAGAAGATCAGCGGTTACTCGTCGACCAACGGCGTGGTCTCGCCGGTCACCGTGACCACCTCGACCAGCGATGTGCTGCCCAGCCTGGCGTTGCGCGCACACTTCCGCCACGACCTGATCGGCCGCCTGACCGCGAGCCAGGCGATCGAGCGCGCTCCCTTCGGCGACTTCAATCCCGGCCTGGTGCTGTTCCCGTCCACGACCACGACGCTGGCCACCGGCACGGCGGGCAACCCGCACCTGAAGCCGCAGGAGGCCCGCAACATCGACGTGGCGCTGGAGTGGTACTTCGCTCCGGCCGGTTCGGTCACGGGCACGCTGTTCCATCACAAGTACGAGAACTACCTGCGCCGCACCGCGCGGCCGGAAGTGCACGACGGCGACACCTATAACGTGAGCCGCCCGTACAACGCGGTGTCGGGCAACCTGAAGGGCGCGGAACTGGCCTATCAGCAGTTCTTCACCTTCCTGCCGGGCTGGATGAGCGGTTTCGGCGTGCAGGCGAACTTCACCTTCATGGACGGCGGCCTGGCCGAGGCGGACGGCACGATCAACACCTTCGCCGGCATGTCGCGCCGCTCGGCCAACCTGGTCGGCCTGTACGAGTACGACAAGTGGTCGGCGCGCCTGGCCTACAGCTGGCGCGACAAGTTCGTCGCCGAGTACAACTACCGCGCGCTGCCGTACAACATCGTGGTCGATCCGCTCAAGACCCTGGACGCGTCGATCTCGTACAAGCTGACCGACAACCTGACCATCACGCTCGACGGCAGCAACCTGCTGGACCAGGCCTACCACGACTACCACTCGGTGCCTGAATTGCCGCGCGACGTGCGCCGCTACGACCGCGTGATCGGCCTGGCGCTGCGCTGGAGTAACTAGGCGATGTCGTTCAGTTAGCTCGTCAAGGTCGTCCCCGCGCTAACTTGCTGCCCGCCGAGCTGCGGTCATTCCCGCGAAAGCGGGAATCCATACCGAATCGCGGGATTCGGTCCGGTTTGCGGGCTTCGGTGCCGTAAGGAACTAGTTGGGGACGACGCGGATTTAAGGGGCACTGCACGGCTGAACGCGCGCAGTGCCCCACGTCGTTTGGATTGGAACGGACAAATGCAGACTCAAAAACTCTCCACCCTCGAAAAAGTGGGTTTCGGCGCCGGCGACATGGCGCTGAACGTGGTGATCTCATCGATGATGTTGATCATCACGTTCTTCTACACCGACATCTACGGATTGAAGACGAGCGACCTGGCGGCCCTGTTCATCGCCGTCAAGGTCGTCGGCGCGGTCGCCGACCTGGCGGTGGGGCAGATGACCGATTCCTTCCTGACGCGCTGGGGGCGTTACCGTCCCTACCTGCTGCTGCTGGCCGTGCCCTACGGCCTGAGCGTGTTCGCCGTGTTCAGCACGCCGGATTGGGGATACGACGCCAAGCTGCTGTGGGCCTACGCCAGCTATATCGTGATGACCCTGATGACGGCCGGCGTCGGCATCCCCTACATATCCCTGATCAGCGGCCTGACCAGCGATCCCCAGGAGCGCCTGTCGGCCAACGGCTACCGCCTGTTCTTCGCCAAGATCGGCGCGTTCATGGTCACCATCATCGTGCCGCTGCTGGCCAACGAGTGGGATGGCGCCAACCCGGCCGCGGGCTACCAGGCCGCGATGGGGGTGATGGCGCTGATGGGCGTGCTGCTGTTCCTGCTGTGCTTCTTCACCACCACGGAGCGCGTGATCCACAAGGTCGAGAAGCAGTCGCTGGCCGAACAGGTCAAGGTGCTGATGAAGAACGACCAGTGGCTGATCCTGTGCGCCGTGTGCGTGACCGGCACCATCGGCTACGTGATCCGCGGTTCGGTCGCGATCTACTACGCCAAGTATTATCTGGGCGGCGATACCGCGACCGTCTCCGCCTTCCTGTCCACCGGTGTGGCGGCCGCCATCATCGCGATGGTGGTCTCCACCTGGACCACCAAGTTCTACTGCAAGGTCAAGCTGTTCCGCAATTCCCAGATCGCCGTTGCCGGCCTGAGCCTGATGATCTACTTCCTCGTCGCGCCCGGTGACGTGGTGCTGGCCTTCGTGCTGTATTTCCTGCTGTCGCTGGTGGTCGACCTGCACGCGCCGGTGTTCTGGTCGGCCATCGCCGAGACCATCGACTATGGCCAGGTCAAGACCGGCAAGCGGGTCTCCGGCTTCGCCTTCGGCGGGATCTCGGTCTGCCAGAAGGCCGGCATGGCGATCGCCGGCGGCATGGTCGGCGTGCTGCTCGACTACTTCCAGTACCAACCCAACCAGGCGCAGTCGGCACTGTCGCTCACGGGCATCGCGCTGATGCTGTCGGTGATCCCCGGCTTCTTCCACTTCCTGATGGGCGCCCTGATGTTCAAGTACCGCATCAGCGACAGCTACTACCTGGCGGTCAAGGAAGACATGCGCAGGAACGGCTACGTCGCCGCCCTGTCGCCCGTCATGCAGAAGGACATCCTCACCACGCCCCAAACCGGGTCGGCCCCATCCGGGTCGGCCCCATCCGGGTCGGCCCCAGCCGGTTCGGCCCCTGCAACCCCTACGCCATGACGATCATGAAAGACACCGTACTCAAGCCGCTGATCGAGCAGCGCGCCGATCCCTTCATCTACAAGCACGCCGACGGCTATTACTATTTCACGGCCTCGGTGCCGGAGTACGACCGCATCGAACTGCGCCGTGCGACGACCATCGCCGGACTGGCCGACGCGGCGACGGTGGATGTGTGGACCAAGCCCGACACCGGGCCGTATTGCGAACTGGTGTGGGCGCCCGAGATCCACTTCAACCAGGGCGCCTGGTACATCTACTTCGCCGCCGCGCCCAGCCGCGAGATCAAGCACCAGTTGTTCCAGCACCGCATGTACGCGCTGCGCAACACCGGCTCCAACCCGCTGGAAGGCGAGTGGGAATTCATGGGCCAGGTGGACACCGGCATCGACACCTTCTGCCTGGACGCCACCACCTTCACCCACAAGGACCGGCTGTACTACCTGTGGGCGCAGAAGGACGTGGACATCAAGGGCAATTCCAACCTGTACATCGCGCCGATGAAGACGCCCTGGCAGATCGAAGGCAAGCCGGTCATGCTCTCGCGGCCGGAGCACGACTGGGAGACGCGCGGCTTCTGGGTGAACGAGGGCCCGTCGGTGTTGCGCCGCAACGGCAAGATCTTCATCAGCTATTCCGCCAGCGCAACGGACGAGAACTACGCGATGGGTCTGCTATGGGCGGACGAGGACGCCGACCTGCTCGACCCCGCGTCCTGGACGAAGGCGGCGAAGCCGGTTTTCCGTACATGTTACGATCATGGCATCTACGGACCTGGCCATAACAGCTTCACGTATGCCGAAGACGGCGACACCGTCATGCTGGTCTACCACGCGCGCACCTACACCGAGATCGTCGGCGATCCGTTGTGGAATCCCGACCGCCACACCTTCGTGAAGGCCCTGCGCTGGGATGAGAACGGCATGCCCGTGTTTGGCAGGCCTTCCACCAACTGAGGACAAGACACGTGCAAACCGGAATCCAGCAAGTCCCGTTCGGCACGCTTCCGAACGGCGAGCAGGTCACCCTGTTCACGCTTACCAATGCCAAGGGCATGGTGGTCAAGATCATCGATTTCGGCGGCATCATCACCGAGATCCACGCCCCTGACCGCGACGGCAACATGGCCGACGTTGTGCTGGGCTTCGATACCCTCGAACCCTACCTGGAGGACAGCCCCTATTTCGGCGCGCTGATCGGGCGCTACGGCAACCGCATCGCCAAGGGCCGCTTCGTGCTGGACGGGAAGGGCTACCAGCTGCCCCAGAACGATGGGGAGAACAGCCTGCACGGCGGCGAGAAGGGCTTCGACAAGGTGCGCTGGAGTCCGGCGGTCGAGGGCGACAGCCTGCGCCTGAGCTACCGCAGCGTGGATGGCGAGCAAGGCTATCCGGGCAACCTGGACGCCACCGTCGTGTACACGCTGACCGACGACAATGAACTGGTGGTACGTTTCCACGCCGTGAGCGACCAGGCCACGCCGGTCAACCTGACCCAGCATAGCTACTTCAACCTCGCGGGCGAGGGCGAGATCCTCACGCATGAGCTGAGCATCGACGCCGATGCGTTCGTCGCGATCGACAGCGAGTCGATCCCCACGGGTGCGCTGGCGGCGGTGTCGGGCACGCCGTTCGACTTTCGCACGCCGCGCCCGATCGGTTCCCGGATCGATTACCCGGACAAGCAGTTACGCCACGGCAGCGGCTACGACCATACGTTCGCGCTCAACAAACCGGCCGGGAAGGCGATGACGCGCGCCGCGCGCGTGTTGGAGCGGGAGTCGGGCCGGGTGCTGGAACTGTTCACCGAGGAACCCGGCGTGCAGTTCTACAGCGGCAACTTCCTCGACGGAAGCCTGCACGGGAAGGGCCACACCTACGTGCACCGCGGTGGCTTTTGCCTGGAGCCACAGCATTTTCCCGATTCCCCCAACCAGCCTTCCTTCCCCAACGTGATCCTGCGCCCGGGCGAGCAGTACCGAACCGAATCGCGCTTCCGATTCTCGGTGGAGGGATAGGCGGATGATGGAAATGGTGGTGGACGCCCGGCATGAACTGGGTGAATGCGTGCTGTGGTGCGAGCGCACGGGGCGCCTGTTATGGACCGACATTCCGGCCGGCACGCTATGGTCGCATTCGCCGGCCACGGGGCTCACGTACAGCTGGCGCATGCCCGAGCGGCTGTGCAGCTTCGCGCTGACCGAGAGCGACGACCGGCTGCTGCTCGGGCTGGCCTCGGGCCTGGCCTTCTTCGAGTTCTCCACGGGCAGCGTGACGCGCATCTGCGATGTCGAGAGCGATATCCCGTCCACCCGGCTGAACGATGGGCGCTGCGACCGCCAGGGCCGCTTCGTGTTTGGCATGTTCAACCAGGACAGCGACCCGCGCACCCCGGTCGGGAGCTTCTACCGCCTGAACAAGGACCTGACGCTCGAGCGCCTGCCGCTGGGGAATGTGGCGATCGCCAACAGCATCTGCTTCAGCCCCGACGGGGGCACGATGTACTACTGCGACACGCAGACACAGGAGATCCGCTGCTGCGACTACGATCCGGTGAGCGGGGCGGTTGGCAGGCCGCGCGTGTTCGTCCCTGCCGACCCGGCGCTGGGCGAACCCGACGGCTCGACCGTGGACGCGCAGGGTTACCTCTGGAGCGCGCGCTGGGGCGCGGGGAAGGTGATCCGCTTCGCGCCGGACGGGCGGATCGACCGCGTGCTCGAGCTGCCGGTGCCGCAGCCGACCTGCGTCGCGTTTGGCGGGCCGCAGCGCAGCGTCCTGTACGCGACGACGGCGCATCTGTGGATGTCCGACGCGGACCGCGCCGCGGCGCCCCTGTCCGGCGCCGTGTTTGCCCAGGGGCTGGACGTGAGCGGGCTGCCGGAGCAGCGCTTCATCCAGCGCTGAAGGGGGCCGACTCCGCCACGGCAGCCGCCGCACTGCCAGAATCGTCCCCGCCACGGCAGGCTCCGCATCACCACAATCGTTTCCCATCACCCTAGTCGTCCCCACACCACCACAGTCGTTCCCGCGAAAGCGGGGACCCGTGCCGAGCCTGCGGACACGCTGCGGCAGCGCTTGCTGTCCATGGGTTCCCTCGTTCGAGGGAACGACAGGCATCGGTATTGCGGCAGTTCTTCCTTTCTGTAGGTTCCCTCGCTCAAGGGAGCGACTGGCTTGCCGATGCCAATTTCGATATCAATATCTCCAAAAATTTGATTGGAAAGTTATCTTCTTGCGTCTTAGTATTCCTTATCGCTGATCGGGACTCGACATGGTCCCTCGGCCACAGAACAACGAGGAGGAATACATGTCCGAGACAAAGAAAAAAACCAGCCTGCGGTCGGCGCAGTGGTTTGGTACGCAAGACAAGAACGGCTTCATGTACCGCAGCTGGATGAAGAACCAGGGCATCCCCGACCACGAATTCCAGGGCAAGCCGATCATTGGCATCTGCAACACATGGTCCGAGCTCACCCCCTGCAACGCCCACTTCCGCAAGCTCGCCGAGCACGTCAAGCGCGGCATCCTCGAGGCCGGCGGCTTTCCGGTCGAATTCCCGGTCTTCTCGAACGGCGAATCGAACCTGCGTCCGACCGCCATGCTGACCCGTAACCTGGCCAGCATGGATGTCGAGGAATCGATCCGCGGCAATCCGATGGACGCTGTCGTCCTGCTGGTTGGCTGCGACAAGACCACCCCCGCGCTGCTGATGGGCGCGGCCAGCGTCGACCTGCCGACCATCGTCGTCACCGGCGGCCCCATGCTCAACGGTAAGCTGAACGGCAAGGACATCGGCTCGGGCACCGCGGTCTGGCAACTGCACGAACAGGCCAAGGCGGGGCAGATCACGATGCACGACTTCCTCTCGGCCGAAGCAGGGCACTCGCGTTCGGCCGGCACCTGCAACACGATGGGCACCGCCTCCACCATGGCCTGCATGGCAGAGGCGCTGGGCACCTCGCTGCCGCACAACGCCGCCATCCCCGCCGTGGACGCGCGCCGCTATGTGCTGGCGCACATGTCCGGCATCCGCATCGTCGAGATGGTGCACGAGGACCTGCGCCTGTCGAAAGTGCTCAAGCGCGAGAACTTCGAGAACGCCATCCGCGTCAACGCCGCCATCGGCGGTTCGACCAACGCCGTCATCCACCTCAAGGCCATCGCCGGCCGCGTCGGGGTGCCGCTGGAACTGGAAGACTGGACCAGGATCGGCAAGGGCACGCCGACCATCGTCGACCTGCTGCCGTCTGGCCGCTACCTGATGGAGGAGTTCTACTACGCGGGCGGCCTGCCGGGCGTGATCCGCCGCCTGGGCGAAGGCGATCTGCTGCCGCACAAGGACGCGCTGACCGTCAACGGGCAGAGCCTGTGGCAGAACTGCGAGGGCGCGCCGATCTACAACGACGAGGTGATCCGCAAGCTGGACACGCCCCTGATCGCGGATGGCGGCATCTGCATCCTGCGCGGCAATCTGGCCCCGCGCGGCGCCGTGCTCAAGCCGTCGGCCGCCTCGCCGCACCTGATGCAGCACCGCGGCAAGGCCGTGGTGTTCGAGGACTTCGACCACTACAAGCAGCGCATCGTCGACCCCGACCTGGACGTGGACGAGAACTCGATCCTGCTGATGAAGAACTGCGGACCGAAGGGCTACCCGGGCATGGCCGAGGTGGGCAACATGGGCTTGCCGCCCAAGCTTCTGGCGCGCGGGGTCACCGACATGGTGCGCATCTCGGACGCTCGGATGAGCGGCACCGCCTACGGCACCGTGGTGCTGCACGTGGCGCCGGAGGCGATGGCGGGCGGCCCGCTGGGGATCGTGCGCGACGGCGACATCATCGAGCTCGACTGCAAGAACGGTTCGCTCAACGTCGCGTTGTCCGACGAGGAAATCCGCAACCGCCTGGCCGACCGCGCGGAGAACAACAAGCCTGTGCAGAAGACCGGGTACCAGCAGTTGTACCTCGATCACGTGCTGCAGGCCGACGAAGGCTGCGACTTCGACTTCCTGGTCGGATGCCGCGGCTCGGACGTGCCGAAGCACTCGCATTGATAGCGATCGGTGGGCCGGGCCGCGCAAGGCACTTGTGCCCACCGTGATGCAAGAAAACCAAGGAGATCCGGGCATGCTGCTCGTTCAATTCAAGACTCAAACGGGTGACCGCCGCGTCGGCATCCTGCACGAGAACACCATCCGCGTCCTGCGCGGCTATAACACCACCCTCGAGCTGGCACGGGACGCGATCTCTCGCAAGATCGGGCTGGCCCAGCTGGCCGATGCCAGCGCCGGCCCCGACCAGTACGACTACGACAGCGTCGCCTCCGAGGGCCGTCTGCTGCCCCCGCTCGACCACCCGGACGCCGCGCACTGCTACGTCACCGGAACCGGCCTGACCCACCTGGGCAGTGCCGACACCCGCGACGCGATGCACAAGAAGATCGGCGGCGACGTCGAGACCCTGTCCGACAGCATGAAGATGTTCCGCATGGGCGTCGAGGGCGGCAAGCCCGCGCCGGGCACTCCCGGCGTTCAGCCGGAATGGTTCTACAAGGGCGACGGCTCCATCGTGCGCGCCAATGGCGAAGCGATCGACATGCCCGACTTTTCGCTCGATGGCGGCGAGGAGCCCGAGATCGCCGGCCTGTACCTGATCGGCGACGATGGACAAGCCTACCGCCTCGGTTTCGCCCTTGGCAACGAGTTCTCGGACCACGTGACGGAACGCCAGAACTACCTGTTCCTGGCCCACTCCAAGCTGCGCAACTGCGGTGTCGGCCCGGCGCTGCTGGTCGGTGAACTGCCGGCCCACATCGACGGCGTCTCCCGCATCCGCGACACCGAAGGCAAGGTGCGCTGGGAAAAAGCGTTCGTGAGCGGCGAGCAGAACATGTCGCACACCATCGCCAACCTCGAGTACCACCACTTCAAGTACGGCCTGTTCAACCGTCCGGGCGACGTACACATCCACTTCTTCGGCACCGCGACCCTCAGCTTCGCCGACGGGGTCTCGGTCAAGGCGGGCGAGACTTTCGAGATCGAGGCCCCGGCCTTCGGCCCCGCGCTGCGCAACCGCCTGGCGGTCACCGAAACCAAATTTGCGAAAGTGAAGACCCTATGACGATTACCGGAGAAGCCATCATCGGCGGTGTGTGCGAACTGGGCACCGCCGGATCCTTCAAGGCCTTCGACCCGGCCAGGCGCGAGCACATCGAGCCGGCATTCCACATGGTGGACCACGGCCAGATCGACCGGGCCTGCCGCCTGGCCGGCGAAGCATTCGACACCTTCCGCGCCACCAGCGACGCCGGGCGGGCGCGCTTCCTGGAGACCGTGGCCGAGCAGATCATCGCCATCGGCGACGAACTGATCGAGCGCGCGATGAGCGAAACCGGGTTGCCGCGCGTGCGCCTGGAAGGCGAGCGTGGGCGGACCGTCGGCCAGTTGCGCCTGTTCGCCGAACTGCTGCGCGAAGGCTCGTGGCGCGACGCGCGCCTCGACAGCGCGCTGCCCGAGCGCACGCCGCTGCCGCGCCCGGACCTGCGCATGCGCCTGATCCCGGTCGGCCCGGTCGCCGTGTTCGCGGCCAGTAACTTCCCGCTCGCCTTCTCGGTCGCCGGCGGCGATACCGCGTCCGCGTTCGCGGCCGGCTGCCCGGTTGTGCTCAAGGCCCACTCCGCACATCCCGGCACCTCGGAGCTGGTCGCGCGTGCGGTGGTCAAGGCGGTGGAACTGTGCGGCCTGCCGCCCGGCGTGTTCGCCCTGCTGACCGGGACCGGCAACGGCATCGGCCAGGCTCTGGTGGCGCACCCCGCGATCCAGGCGGTGGGCTTCACCGGTTCGCGCTCCGGCGGCACCGCGCTGATGGCCGTGGCGGCCGCCCGTCCCCAGCCGATCCCCGTGTATGCCGAGATGAGCAGCATCAACCCGGTGTTCCTGATGCCGCACGCGCTGGAAGCGCGCGGCCAGGAGATCGCGCGGGGCTTCGCGGCCTCGCTCGTGATGGGCGTCGGCCAGTTCTGCACCAATCCGGGCCTTGTGCTGGCGCTCGAAGGGCCGGCCCTGGACCGCTTCTGCGAGACGGCCGCCGCGGCGCTGGCGGACACCCAGGGCGCCACCATGCTCACCAACGGTATCGCGGAGAGCTACCGCCGTGGCGTGGAGGCGATGTGCGGGCACGAGTCGATCACCACCGTGGCCCGGATCGAGCACGGCGAAGGGCAGGGCGCTGCGGCCCTGTTCCGCACCACCGCCGGGCAGTTCCTGGATCGCCACGAACTGCATGCGGAGAACTTCGGCCCGTCCTCGGTCGTCGTCGGCTGCCGCGACCTGGCCGAGATGCGCGCCGTGACCGAGCTGCTGGAGGGCCAGCTCACCGCGACCCTGCAGATGGACGAAGCCGACTACGAGCAGGCCGGGACCATGCTGCCGGTACTGGAGCGCAAGGTGGGCCGCATCCTCGCGAACGGCTTCCCGACCGGCGTCGAAGTCTCGACCGCGATGGTGCACGGCGGCCCGTTCCCCGCCACGGCTGACGGCCGCAGCACATCCGTCGGCACGGGCGCGATCAACCGCTTCCTGCGTCCGGTGTGCTACCAGAACCTGCCGCAGGCCTTGCTACCCGAAGCCCTGAAGGACAATAATCCACTGGGCATCTGGCGGCGCCGCGACGGTGCGCTGACGAAAGAGTAATGTGGTAACCGCCACCGCCCCGACGGCGGTGGCGAGACAGTGAATAAGAAGATGGAGACAGCATGACCGAGTTAGCCAGATATCCCAGCCTGCGGGGCAAGCGCGTGTTCGTGACCGGTGGCGGCACCGGCATCGGCGAGGCGATCGTCACCGCTTTCGTGGAGCAGGGCGCGGATGTCGCGTTCGTGGACATCGCGCGCGAGGCCAGCGAGGCGCTGTGCGCGCGGCTGGCGTCGGCCGGCCATATCGCGCCGGTGTTCCGCTACTGCGACATCACCGACGTGCCGGCGCTCCAGCGCACCATCGCCGATCTGGCCGAGCAGTTGGGCGACTTCGATGTGCTGGTCAACAATGCGGCGAACGACCAGCGCCACGACATCGAGGAAGTGTCCGTCGCCTACTGGGACGAGCGCATCGCGATCAACCAGCGTCCCATGTTCTTCGCCGCCCAGGCCGTCCTGCCGGGCATGAAGCGCAAGGGCGGCGGTTCCATCATCAACTTCAGCTCCATGTCCTTCCATGCCAAGAATCCGGGCTACCCGGTGTACGCGACCACCAAGGCGGCCGTGACCGGGTTGACGCGGTGCCTGGCGCGCGACCTGGGCAAGTTCGGGATACGGGTCAACACCGTCACCCCTGGCTGGGTCATGACCCAGCGCCAGGTCGAGCTGTGGCTGGACGAGGCCGGCGAGCAGGAGATCAAGCGCGCCCAGTGCCTGCCGGGCAAGCTGATGCCGGAGGACGTGGCCGCGATGGTCCTGTTCCTGGCCGCCGACGACAGCAAAATGTGCACCGCGCAGGACTTCGTCGTCGACGCCGGCTGGACCTGATCCAGCCCACCGGCTGCCGCGCGGCCGGCTCCACCGCTCGCCAGGCGGTCCCCCCCGGAGCCGGCCGCGAGGCAGCATTCATCGTAATCACGCAAGCGATGGCCGCCGCGCCAGCCCTTCGTACGTGCCGCATCCAAGTAAAAACAGGAGACAACAATGAAAGCACTCAAGCACACCATCCTCGCCCTCGGCATCCTTGCCGCCTTTCCAGCCTGCGCCCAGGTGTACGTGACCGTCGATGCCGCCAAGCCCGGCCCGGTCATCAACAAGAACGTGTACGGCCAGTTCGCCGAGCACCTGGGCACGGGCATCTATGAAGGCCTGTGGGTCGGCCCGCAGTCGAAGATCCCGAATACCAAGGGCTGGCGCAACGACGTCGTGGGTGCGCTCAAGGAACTGAAGGTGCCGCTGGTGCGCTGGCCGGGCGGCTGCTTCGCCGACGAGTACCACTGGCGCGACGGCATTGGCGACCGCGGCAAACGTCCGGTGAAGGTCAACACCCACTGGGGCGGCGTCCCGGAGAACAATGCCGTGGGCACGCACGAGTTCTTCGACCTGGTCGAGATGCTGGGCGCGGAAGCCTACGTGAACGGTAACCTCGGTTCCGGAACCCCGCAGGAGATGGCCGAGTGGATCGAGTACATGACCGCCGACGGCAAGTCCACGCTGGCCGAACTGCGCCGCAAGAACGGCCGCGACAAGCCGTTCAAGGTGCATTACTTCGGCATCGGTAACGAGGCCTGGGGCTGCGGCGGCAACATGAAGCCGGAGTACTACGCCAACCTGTACAACCACTACGCCACCTTCCTCAAGGCGCCGAATGGCGCGCGGCCGAAGATGGTCGCCAGCGGCGGCAATGACGCCGACACGCGCTGGACCGAGGTGCTGAGCAAGGAAGCGGCGCGCGGCACGGATGGCATCAGCTACCACTACTACACCTTGCCAACCGGCGTGTGGGAGAAGAAGGGCGCGGCGACCGGCTTCGACGAGTCGCAGTGGTTCTCGACCGTGGCCAACACCATGAAGATCGACCAGTACATCCGCAACAACGTGGCCGTGCTCGACAAGAACGACCCGGAGAAGAAGATCGGGTTCTACGTCGATGAATGGGGCACCTGGTACGACGTCGAACCGGGCACCAATCCTGGCTTCCTGTTCCAGCGCAATACGCTGCGCGACGCCGTGGTGGCGGCACTGAACTTCAACATCTTCCACGACCACGCCGAGCGCGTGCGCATGACGAACATCGCGCAGATGGTCAACGTGCTGCAGGCGATGATCATCACGGACAAGGACAAGATGCTGCTCACGCCCACCTACCACGCCTACAGGATGTACGTGCCGTTCCAGGACGCGACCTCGCTGCCGGTGGCCGTCACCAACGACGTGCCGTACAAGCACGGCGACAAGAGCGTTCCGGGCATCAGCGCCTCGGCCGCACGCGGCAAGGATGGCAAGATGTACGTGGCGCTGGTGAACACCAATCCGGGCAAGGCCAGCGACGTGGTGCTGAACGTCGCGGGCGGCAATGTGTCCGGCGCGTCCGGCCAGGTGCTGACCGCCGAGGCGATGGATGCCCACAACACCTTCGAGCGGCCGCAGGCGATCAAGCCTGTCAGCTACAGCGCCCGCGCCGAGAACGGCAAGCTGACGCTGAAGGTGCCGGCCAAAGCCGTGATGGTCGTGGCCGTCGAGAGCTGACATGAGGCCCTCTCCGCTGATGCGCGCGCTGGCCCTGGCCGGCGTGGCGGCGGTGGCGGGGTGCGGCGGTGGCTCATCGGGGGGCGGCGCGGCGGTGGGC
>FWWL01007376.1_pt1 | contig 15030 bp, 12 predicted proteins | sample 2228331 | NCBI WGS metagenome assembly FWWL01 (sample SAMEA103939775, study PRJEB20133) | metagenome
GAACGCCAGTTTCAATCCTCACCGGCCTCGGAAGGCCGGTGCAACGGACCCTGAAGAGGCCCTTTTCTGAGCCTTTTCAAGCTCAAATCGGCGCTTTGGTCCTTGGCGGACATTATTGCACAGAGCTCCCGGTTTTTGCAGTCATCCAGCTATCCCGTGCGTGAGAAGCCGTCAAATCGCGCGCGGACCTCCCTCGTGGGGCGCCCTCACTCCACGTCCGCGCAAGGAAGCAGCCCGTGTCCGGCCGCCTCTCGTCTTCATCATACGATCATGGGCGCGTCCGGGTCCTCGTATCTGTCGATACCGTAAGTCTCGACGCAACGCTCCCGTCCACCGGGCAGCCGGTATATGCGGATGCTATCCTTCTCCGGGTCGATTATCCTGAGCAGCTTTGCCCGCAGCTTTTCCAGTTCCTTCTCGCTCAGGCGGCATTCGAACACCGAGTACTGCACCCGCTGTCCGAAGTTGACGCACGCCTTGGAGGCCCGCCGCAGCCTCTTCTGCCCGGCTGCATCCTCGGTATTCACGTCGTACGAGATAAGATAGTCGTCCCTCATCTCTCCCTCCCCTCATCGCGGGATGAACGGCGTATATTCCGGGATATCGCCGCGGAGGCACCGGGCAAGGATCCTGGCCTGCAGATGGGGGATGAGGCCAAGAGGCACACGGGTCTTGAGCATCGGATGCGACACTTCCGTCTGCTTGCGCAACTGATACGCCGTGACAACCTTCCTGCGTCCCTCCTCGTTCAGCAGAACAGCTCCTCCCGGCCGCTCGCGGAAGTCCCCGGGGCCGATCTGCTTCCGGTTGATCAGGGTCAGGGCCAGGCGGTCGGCGAGCGGCGCCCGGAACTCCTCCATCAGGTCCAACGCCAGCGCCGGCCGTCCCGGCCGGATGGCGTGAAGGAAGCCGAACTGAGAATCGAGACCCACGCCTTCGCAGGCCGCCCGGCAATCGTTGACCAGCAGCGCATAAAGGAAGGACAGCAACGCGTTCACCCGGTCTCTCGGCGGTCTCCGGCTGCGCACGTCAAAACGGAAATCCGTGCGCTGGCGGGTGATGAGGGCATCGAAGGCCTCGAAATACGCCGCGGAACCGTGCCCCTCCGCGCCGCGGACCGCATCCAGGGTGCGGGCGTTTTCCAGGCTTCTGATCTGCACGCCTATGGCCTCTGCAGCCGCCGCCAGACTCTGGACGGCAGCGTCAGCGCGCTGGCCTTCTCCGGCCTCCCGCATCCCGCGGTTCAGCACCCCTCTGCAGTTCTGCAGCTTCCCCGCCACGATGCATCGCGCCACAGCGGCCGCAGCGGAGCCGTCGCGATGCGTCTCATACTGGGCCTTGCGCAGCAGCACATTGCCGCTGGTCGCGCCCTCCACCCGAGCCAGAAAGCGGCCGTTGACATCCATGAAGGTGACCGCGCGTCCATCCTCCATGCACCGGTGCATGAGATAGGGGCTGACCGAGACCACTCCGAAAGTCACAATGGCGCCCAGATGGTGCAGCGGCACCTGTTTGAGCCGCTGCTCCTTCAGGTCCACACGGACGGTGTCCCCCTCCAGATGGACGAACGATCCCTCGGTGAAGACATACAGCGTGTTGAGCAGTTCCGTCGCCATGACTGCGCGCCCCCTTCCCCCGTGGCTAATCCAGTCCCTCTCCGCTCTCAGGCACAAAAAGGCGTCGCCCCTGCCCGGTCGAGATGAGAGACTGGATGACCTCGGGCTGGCAGGCCTCGATAAGGGAACAGTCGGGACAGCGCCGGTCGTTCACCGGAGGCGGAGTCCGTCCGCTCTTCAGCATCTCGCGGATGCGCTCGACCGTCTCTTCGGTGAAGCTGCGAAGCTGAGCGTCGAGGGCCACCTCCTGGCGCCGTCGCGAGCCCCGGTAGTAGACGGCCGCCTTCGGGATGTCGATGTCCAGCATCTCCTCCAGGCACATCGCCTGCGCGCAGACCTGGGCCATATCCGGCAGCTTCCCGCGCCGGTAGCGCCGGCCGTGCTTGTACTCCACCGGCACCACCCGCCCGTCCGGCCAGAACTCCACCACATCCGCCACACCGGACAGTCCCAGGCGCCGACTGAAGAGGGGCAGCGCGAACTGCACCACCACTCCGGCCTCCGCTTCGTGGCCGGCCTCGTGGATGCCCTCGTGTTCGCGCCGCCCCTTGAGTGTGAAGACGTTGTCCTCGAAGATGTCTTCGAGATGGATGAGCGCGCACCGGCGCGGGCAGTAGCACCAGTGCGAGATGGCGCTCACCATCACGAGCTCTTCTTCGGGCCAGTCGCCTTCCCTCGGGTCCATCAGAGCATCTCGATCACTTCCACTCCGGGCGGGACCCTGTCGGCATGCACCTGAACGGCGAAGTCGGAGAACTTCCGCGGCGGCCGGGACGGGTCCTTCTGCCAGACCCGCACGATGCTGTGCCCGTCATCCTCCGCGCCGCCCAGGTCCAGCAAGCGGTGAGCCGGCGCGCATCCGAGCCTGGCCTGACGTTCCCGCTGCGAGGGGTCGCTGTCCGTGCCCACGTGCTTGAACACCACCAGCTTTCGCGCGGACATCGTCCCCTTGCTGGAGCTTCTGTCGTGGTCGTACATGTTGATCAGGGCCTCCCAGAGCAGACCGAGGTCGTCCTCCGTGAAGCCGGTGCTCTCGGCGAGATGGGCGCTGATGAACCCGTTCGCGCAGTAGAGGCCATACGGGATGAGGGCCTTGCGGCCCATCGTCCGCAACTGGTCCTCCGGCTGCTCCTTCTCCCACCTGAGGTAGTCCTCGCTGGATTTCGCGCCGCTGACATCCTCGGCGACGGCCATCCTTGTGATGGAAGCATCCAGTGGCAGGATGGGATGCAGCGAACGGGCGAACGAGAGCTGCACCGGCCCGCGCACCTGGCCTGCGTTCGGTCCCGTGCTCATGACCGCCCCCAGAGCCCGGACGTCGTAGAACGTCCGGCACATCCATCTGCGAGCCAGTTCCACCTTGTCCTTACCGGCCTTTTTGTTGCCGGTTTCGAAGCCCCCGTCGGTCTGCTCGTGGGCCATCACAATGGGCCGGTTGAGATTGGTGGCGTGCTCCACAAAGATGCAGTACGGAGCCTGATTGCCCCGGGCGATCTGCACATAGTTCCGGATGCGCCGCTTCAGCGCAACGTCCGAGACCAGACCGTGCATGTCCTCGGGGTCCACACGCGGCGCGTTGCCGGCGTCGGGGTCTCCGTTCGGGTTGCCGTTCTCGCAGTCGAAGAGGTACAGGAACTCGTAGCGGTTCTTGATGACGTCAGACATTCTCGTCCTCCTGTGTCGGGCTCGTGGTCTGCTCTGCCGGGCCCTTCCGGGTCCGGTCCGCAGCAATCTGCTGGTAGTATCCCAGCGCGAACAGGCTCTGCTCCTCGAGTTTCAGGGCGGTCGGCAGAGCGTCGCCGATCCTCCCCCAGATGTCCGCGATCTTCGCTTCGAAGAAGTGGGCCAATCCTGGCTCCAGCTTGTTGAGATGGAACTGGCTCAGCCGCGCCAGTCGGCCCAGCACCAGTGCGGGGGTCGCGCTGGCAGCGGCGTAGAAACGCTGCACGACGCCAGCGCCGACGTCTCCCAGTGCGGCATATTGAAGCCGCGCGTACACAGCCATCAGCCTTCCGCAGTGATAAGCGGGAGACGGATGGTCTTCATTGAGATAAGGCTTCACGTCTGTATCTCCTTCCCGTATCAGGAATGCCTTGATCAGCCCGTATCGCGCGTGGCTGGCGGGCTGATCGTCGATGAGTTCGCACCGGGCGCGGCCGAGCGCCTGGGCTACAAGCTGCCGCGGCACAGGACCGCGCGTCAGCGCACAGCGCCACAGGGCCGCCACCGCCGGTGACGCAAGGTCATCGAGCACCCGCACTGTGGCACTCAGGACGGCCAGGAACTTCGGAGGCGGCGCCAGTCCGGTTCCCTCCCGGTCGACGATGGAGAAGTCGTCAAACCAGGCGTTGATGTTGCCGACGAGCTCCTCGAACTGCCCGTCCATCCAGTCCCGCACCATGACGCGGCCGCCGGAGCCGCTCAGGGTCATCGCGTAGTAGTGGTTCTCCCGGAGGTCCGGCCGCCGGCCCTCGCGGATGGCGTCGAGCAGTTCTCTTGCCCGCTGCTGGGCTGTCATCTGGTCGATGTCCTCGGCGGTTTCAAGCCACTCCAGCGGGTCCTCGCCGGCCTCGACCTTGGCCTTGAACCAGTGGACCACCTTGGCGCCGGCAAGACGGCGGCTGTGACGGTCCAGCAGGTCGTTCAGCGCAGCCCGGTAGGCGGCGGCTGCGTCTTCCGAGACCGCACCGTTCGCCGACTGCGAAAGGCCGAAGGACTGGAACGCATCCTTGTCGTAGCCGATGAGCGAACAGCCCATCCCCATCCCTCCGACGTCCGAGAGTCCGGATATCTTGGGATGAGTGCGGGCCGGCTCCACGACCTGCCCCGTCGCCAGACAGACCATCTTCCCGCCACCTCCCTGGCCGGCCAGATTGCGGCGGAAATCGCGCCACCACTGGTGCCAGGAGTCCTCCTCCACCGGGAAGGCTCCGTCCACCCGGATGGTCACCTTGTCCGTCGGGCGGGCCTTGACGTCCGCTGAGGCCAGCGCATCCCGGATGCGTTCCAGTGTCGCCTCGTCTTTCAGGCTTTCCGCCACCGGCTTCAGACGGGGCGTCGAGACCGAAGCGTCTTCCAGCAGCCGCACAAAATAACCGTGCTTGGCTGTGGTATCCTCCACGTCCTTCGCGGCTGCCCCCGTCTTTGGCCAGTCAGCCACCACCTGACACGTCTCCACCAGAAAATGGCTGCGGGTCTCGGAGCCCGACGTCAGTTCCGGCTGAGTGAGGTCCGGGCATTTCGGGAACCTCTGTCCTCTGCTGCTCCTGTCGGACGGGTCCCCCAACGGAAGCACTCGCAGAAAGTGGCCGCCAGCGTCGAAGTCCAGCGCCCATCTGACGTCCTTCGGCGCGAAGCCGGGCTCCACAACGAGTCCCTGGCTCTGAGCGTATCTCACCAGAAGGTCAAGCATCCTGCACCTCCCTGGGGGGCTTCAGAACGGCGGACGAATCGAACTCCGGAACGTCCAGCACTCCGTCGCGCACCTCTGCATCGAACAGGGTGATGTAAGGCCGGTCCGTGGAGCTGCCGGGTCGTGAGAGGTCGAACACGTCGTAGAGCATCCATCCCACCCGGGCATTGACCGGTGCGGGAGCAGGGCCTTGCTCGCCGTGCTCCAGCAACCGGAAAAAAGCCGGGAATTCCCTGCAGCCGAGATAGGGCTGATAGAAGCACTTCCCGCTGCCGGCGATGCGGCGGAATCTCGCTTCCATCTGCACCACCCGGTCTTCGAACCCGGGCCATGGCCGTATCTCGGCGTGGATGCGGTAGCGCACGTTCTTCAGCGCCATAGTCTGGCGCTGAGTGTTCGCCTCCTCGCCGGCGCCGGCAAGGATCGGCTGCGGAGGAGACGTCCCCGCCATCCACTGACCGATGGTCCGGTGGGTCGGGGCCTTCCACTTGACTTCGTTTCGTCTCAGCGCAATGAATCGCGGCGGCTCGAGCACCTCGATCTTCAGTATCTGCCACCGGTATTCGTGCCGGTTGACACAAATGGCATCGAAGATGCCCCTCGCCGCTGAGGGTGTCATCACCGGGTAGCTGAACCGTTCCACCTTCAGTTCCGGACGGGTGAAACAGGCCAGCATCCCCCAGACTTCGATGGTCTGACGCGTTGGCGTCATCCTGCACCTCCTTCTTTCAGGCGATCAGGACTAGCGACTCCGCCGGTACGACCAGGCCGAGATCGTTCTCCCGATCGTAGTGCTCCGGCTCAAGATAGATGAACCACTCTCTGGAATCACCTCCCTTCACCACGGGCACCGGCTTCAGGTAACGCAGGACCGCGTCACCGGGCCGTGGCCGGTAGATGGAAACGGAGTAGGGCCTGGCACGCCGAAGCCAGCGCGCCGTAAGCCCGGTCTCCTCCACCTCTTGACAAAGTTGCTCGAACTCTTCGAGGTCATAAGGAACCAGGATGCTGACGGTGTCATCGGGGATAAGGCGGAATTCTGAGGCAACCCGCTCGAAATCCTGCGTCCGGATGGCTTCCAGAAGTTCCGGCCGGCAGGTCTCAGGCCGGGACAGGTCGTAGAGTTCCCCGAAATAGTGGCGGAACAGCTCGGGGTCGTCGAGGTCCATCCCTCCCGGCCCCCGTCGTTTCAGCAGGACCTCCGTGACCGCTGCAGCCTGAGCGTAGCCCCCGGGGGGATATTCATTGTCCTCCGGGCGGAAGACCACCACCCTGCCCGGGCACTGCAGCAGGCCGTTGCGATTGCAGCGCCCTGCCGCCTGCGCGATGGATTCCAGGGGGCCCATTGCGCGGAAAACGACCGGAAAGTCCAGATCCACACCGGCTTCCACGCACTGGGTGGACACCAGGCGGCAATCCCGCCTCCCATCCTCCAGTGCCTTCCTCACATCCCTGAGCACTGCCTGACGGTGTGCGGCACACAGGTTGGTCGAAAGGTGGCGCACCCCTTCTGCCCCGGCGTCCCGGAGGATGCGCACCAGTTCAAGGGCGTGGCGTTTGAGATTGACCACGCAGAGCACACGCGCCTCCCGGGCCAACTCGGTTGCCAGTTCGTCCCATCGCCTTCTCTCATCGCCCGGCCACTGTATGGCCGTCCGGCGAAGGCGGTCGAAGAGTCCCAGGCGGGGTTGCACTATCTCCACAGGGTTCCAGCCCGCGTTCCGGTCTTCGCGGACAGCCGCATCGAGCGCATCGAACGCCGGCTGAGTGGCGGTAGAGAATACCACGCTCGTTCCATACCCGGCGGTCAGCCGCGACAGCGCCTTGAGGGCCGGGACGGCCAGAGCCACGGGCAAGGTCTGCACCTCATCGAAGAGCACGACACTCGAAGCGATACGGTGGAGCTTGCGGCACGGGCCGGGCCGGTTGGCGAACAGGGATTCGAGAAACTGGACGCTTGTCGTGATGATGACGGGTGCGTCCCAGTTTTCGGAAAGCAGGCGTTCTGTGCGGGTCCTCTCATCCACAGAGTCCTGAGCATCAGAACCCGGCACTCGGGTATCCGACAAACTGTGATGCTCAACGACGTAACCCTCCCCGAACAGGGGCTCGAGAATCTGCCGATAGATGGAGGCCGTCTGGTCGATGATGCTGAGGAAGGGCAGGACGAAGATGAGCCTTCTCGCGCGGGTGCATGTCGCGAGCTTCAGGGCAAACGCCAGCATCGCCAGCGTCTTGCCGGAGCCAGTCGGCGCCGTCAGGGTGAAAAGGCCCGGCCCCTCGGCATCCTTCGCCGCCTTGAGACACGCTGTCAACAGATCAGCCCTGGCGCTCAGGACATTTCCGTCAGCTCTTGACCGGCTGCGCAGCCCGTCAATATGGTTCAGAACGGCCTCCAGCGCCTTCTCCGGCTGGAGCGCCGGGGGTTGAGGCCGCCGGTTTCCGCCACTGAAGTGCCGCTCGGTGTCGAGGAAGTCGGCATCGGTCAGAGCGGAAAACAGCATTCGCACGTCAAGCATTGCCGACACCGTCTGCTGGAGGCTGAAGCCATACGAGCTTGGCGGAGCGGACGTGGGGAGCAAAGCGGCGGCACGCAGGGCATCAAGCATCGCTGCCGTGTCCGTGACCGACAGCGGAGGCCCGTCCGGATGTGACTGGTCCCAGCGGGCAGGATCAAGCCGGATCAATTCGTCTTTCTGCAACCGCTGCAGTCCCACGTGATGTCCCTGGACGGCGGCTGCGATGGCAAGGTCCCGATAGCACGAGAGTGCGGCCCAGGCTCCCGGTGACCAGTGGTCCACGGCCACATTGCGGCCACTCAACCGTTGCTGGAAGAGATCCCCCAGCTTGCCCGCATCGTGCAGGACGGCCGCCAGCCGGGCTGCGCCTGAGGCATTGAAGACAGCGGCGAAATCCTCAGCAAGCTGCGCGACTCCGATCAGATGCTCGCGCAGCGTCTGCCATTGACCGGCGATATTCGCGCTGTGAGCGAAGCACTCCGGCAATGCGCGGACTCTCTGTGTGGACATTTTAGTCTCTCCGGAAAGCGAGCACGTTCCCCGAAGCTTTTTTCCTGCCGGGCTGGCCAGACCACCGGACGGCTACTGGTTCCCACAGGATGAGCTGAGACCCTGACAGAATTTGTCAGTCATGGAAAGGTCGCGGGGATTCGGGCTCCTGTGACTCTGGCGTCCGCGAACGGGCTGCGATCGGTGTGCTGGGAGCACTGGAAAAAAGGCTGGCGCCGGCCGGGGGAAGACGAGGTTGGCGAGGTTTTCGTGCTCCACCTGCCAAAGGGATCGATACACCGCTGTTCGCCGGGGACTGACAAGATGTTCGCCACTCAATCCCTTTCCTACCTGGCACCGGAAAGCTGACAATATCAGCGCAGGGCTCAAAGCCACCGCTTCCCTGAAATCCTTTGGGGATAGCGGTCTACCCTCTCCTCGCAGTAACCCGGCGCAGCCCTGCCGAGATCCCTACTTCATCCGCTCGATGTGCGGCTTGAGGGCGGCGGCCAGACGGCCCATCGCATCGATCAGCTCATCCTGCAACGCTGGCCACCTGTCGGGAGTCTTGAGACCTCCCGTCTCCGTCTCCCACACGATCCGCTTCGCCCGCGTCCCCTCCGGCGCGTGCCAGCCCAGCTCCCCGCCGAAGGACTTCTCGATCGCCTCCCGCTCCTCCGCCAGGAGGTCGAACAACCGCCGGTTCTCCTCCGCATCGAATGTGTCGATGTAGAGCTCCACACGGGCCCGCTGGTCCGCCAGCACATACTGGAAGCTCAGACCGGTCTTGCCGGCCCCCGCCGCGATCCAAGTCGCCACCTGCGGCCTCAGATGCGAGTGCAATGTGTCGCCCCTCTGCTTCAGCTTCGCCAGCAGCTCCGTCCAGAACTGCAGCCGGCGGCGGTCGCTCTTCGCCATGTCTTCGTTGCCCGTCCAGATTATGGTCTTATCCTCTCCGGGACCGACGATGAGCGTCAGGAGCGGAGCAGCCGGCGAGTCTCCGATGCGCACGGCCTGCACCTAGAGCAGGTAGAACGAGGCGCTCGACGAATCGTTCAGCCAGGTGAACGCCCGCACGTGCTCCGCTCGCGGCGTTTCCACGACCCACACCGCGGCGGAAGCTTCGAACGCGGCCAGATACGTGAGGACCTTGCCCAGATGGTCGTGGTCGCTCCTGCCGAACTGGTTCTCGACGACGAGCTTCCGGCCGGAGCCGTCCTCTCCCAACAGGTCCACGTAGAAGTCTCCGGCGCTCTGCTCCCGCGTGAGCGACCCGATGGGGATGCCGAGCGTCTCGCCGAGCAGGTCCGGGTTCTGCTCCAGCCATTTCGTGAACTCGGGCTCCGTCGGCCACACCCTGCGGATGTCCACCTTCTCCAGCCTGCCGATCAGCTCCATCTCCTCGTCCTCCTGCAGACACCCCCGGGCCGGATCCCCCGGCAGGGGCGGTATTCTTTCACCCCCGCTGGATGCGGAGTGTCAGGAGTGTTCTTCGCCGCCGGCAGCAGGCATTCATCCTTCAGGCAATCCGCCACCGGTAAGGCAAGTCTCCCGCCGAGCCGCTTACGACAAAAACGACATAAACGACCAAAGGGTGGTTAGGCGGGGGTTGTGCGTCGAACACAAGGCTCGCCGAGCTGGGAAAGGAGCGCGACAGACTCTCCTCCCACACACGACAGGCAGCGAGGCCGCCACGCATCAGCGCCAGGGCAGCACGGGATTACCTCACCCAGACGGACCGGCTGCTGGCGTACGGGACCAATCAGGAGAAGAAGCGGCTTCTGGCAGCGTGGGTGGACAGAATTGAACTGGCTCCGGAAGACCTCGCCGTGGAAATCCGTTACAAGGTCCCGGAGCCTGTTGCAGATAACATGGGAGCGGGGGCGTGGTGTTGCTGCTTCACGACCTGCTGGCTTCAAAGCTTGCCAGAGTGGTCCGGCTCGACAGGAAGAGGAGGCAACGGGGAAAGCCAGGCGACGAGAACGGCTAGAAGCGTTGCGTGGGAAGCCACGAAAACCGACTCTCGGCTTTCGACCGGCCGGCAGCCGGCGAGTTTGCACTTTTCCCGCCCCGGCTCGGCCGCGCTCCGCTCCCGCCGGACCGCTTCCCCCTCCCCCCGCTCGGGAGGGCGAGGCTCCTGCCGAGCCGCTTCCCCCTCTCCCTTGCAGGGAGAGGGCCGGGGTGAGGGTGAAATTCCCGCCCGCTTCCCCCTCGCCGCCCCCTTGACACCTGCGCGAAAATGCGCTACACTACGCACGCTGGAGCGATTCGGCGGCAGCCGGGTGGAGGGTCAGTTTGTTATAGCCCACCGGAGGAACGGAGGTCGCTATAATAAGGCTCACAGCCGTGAGGTTCTGCCGTCCCGCACTTCTGTGCGGAAGGCATCCTCTCGTGGATTCCAGCCCCTGTCGGTCATCGCGCTGACAGGGGCTCGTTTGTCTTGGGTTCACGTCGGAGCGCTCAAACCATGAACTACGTCCTTGGCCTCGATGTCGGCATCTCCTCTGTGGGATGGTGCGTCCTCGATCTCGACAGACAGCGCATCGAAGCGCTGGGTGTCCGCGGCTTCAACGAAGCCGAGGACAAAAAGACCGGAGCCCCCCTGGCCGAGCCGCGCCGGCTCAGCCGCAGCGCCCGCAGACGCCTCCGCAGGCGCGCCGGGCGGCTGCAGAGAGCCCGCGACCTTTTCGTCGCGCACGGCCTGCTTCCGCAGGAGAGCGTCGATGCCGCCCTGCAGACCGCCCCGGGCAAGCCCGACCCCTGGACCCTCCGGGCCCGGGGGCTGGACACCCTGCTCACACCCGAAGAGTTCGCCCGCGCCCTGTTCCACATCGTCAAGCGCAGGGGCTTCAAAAGCAACCGCCTGGACACGGAAGGCTCCGCGGCGGAGGAGTCCCGCAAAATGCTCGCCGCCATCCAGCAGAACCGCGCCCTAATGGAGCAGAAGGGATATCGCACGGTGGGCGAGATGTTCGTCCTCGATCCCCGCTTCCAGGAGCGCAAAAGGAACACCGCGGGCGCCTACGCCCTCTCCGTCGCCCGGGACCTGCTGGAAGATGAGCTCCGCAAGCTATTCGCCGCCCAGCGCAGCCTGGCCAGCCCACACGCCTCGGAAGCCTTCGAACAGCAGCTTCTGGAGGTCTTCCGCTGGCAGATGCCCTTCGCGCGCGGCGACAGGCTCCTGCGCCTGGTGGGCGCCTGCACCTTCGAGCCGGACGAAAAGCGCGCCCCCAAGCACGCTCCCACCACGGAGCGCTTCAACCTGCTCGGCCACATCAACAGGCTCGTCATCACGCAGGACGGTCACGAGCGCCGCCTCACCCCGGACGAGCGCCGCAAAGTGGAAGAGCTGGCTTACAGCCGGGTCAAAGTCACCTACGCCCAGCTCCGCAAGTGCCTCGCCCTTCCGGACGAAGCGCGCTTCAAGGGCCTCACCTACAGCCGCCGCTCCAAGGAGGGCATCCTGGAGGAGCAGCTGTCCTGCGAGACCGCCACCTTCGCCGCCCTCACCGGATGGCACTCCATCCGCAAGGCCATGGAGCAGGCCGGCCTCTGGGAGTCCGTCTCCGGGCAGGCCGCCTGGCTGGACGAGGTCGCGTTCGCCCTCACCTTCTTCAAGACCGACGAGGACATCCTGCGCCACCTCAGCGACGCCGGCCTGCCCGAAGAGGTCGCCCGGGCCGCCCTCGCCGTCCCTCCCTTCAGCAAGGTCGGCCACCTCTCCCTCAAGGCCATGAAGAACATGCTCCCCCATCTGGAGCAGGGGCTGCTCTACAGCGAGGCCGCGGCGCAGGCCGGGTACGACCACTCGTCGCCCCTCAGCCACCGCAAGGGCGCCCTCCTGCCGCCGTTCCATCCGGACGACGTCCGCAACCCCGTCGTCCTCCGGGCGCTCTCCCAGGCCCGCAAGGTCGTCAACGCCGTCGTGCGCCGCTACGGCCCGCCCTGCCGCGTCCACATCGAACTCGCGCGCGAGATCGGCAGGCCCCTTCAGGAGCGCAGACGCCTCTCCCGCGAGCTCGAAGAGAACCGCGCCCGCAAGCAGAAGGAGCGCGAGCAGTTCGCCGAGTCCTTCCGCCGCGAGCCCCGCGAGGAGGACCTCATCAAATACCGCCTCTACCGCGAGCAGAACGGCCAGTGCGCCTACTGCGACCACACCGGCCCCGACGCCCTCGACCTGGACAGGCTCTTCGAGCCCGGCTACGCCGAGGTGGACCACATCCTCCCCTACAGCCGCAGCTTCGACGACTCCATGGCCAACCGCGTGGTGGTCTGCGCCCGCTGCAACCAGGACAAGCGCGGCCGCACCCCCCACGAGTGGTTCGGACAGGACTCAGAACACTGGCAGGCCTTCGAGGACTGGGTCCGCGCCAATATCAGGCACCCCCGCAAGCGCAACGCGCTGCTCGCCCGCAACTTCGCATCCCGCGAGCAGGACTGGCGCGAGCGCAACATCAAGGACACCCAGTGGATCGCGCGGCTGCTCGCCTCCCATATCCGCGAGCACCTGCAGTTCGCCGACCCCTCCGACCGGGCGCCCGTCCTCTGCCTCAATGGACGCGTCGTCGCCATGGCGCGCGGGCTCTGGGGCATCAGCAAGCTCCGCGAACAGGACGACCTGCACCACGCCGCCGACGCCGCCGTCGTGGCCGCCCTCACTCCGGCCATGCAACACCGCATCACCCGGTATCACCAGGCCGTCGAGACCGGCGACGTGCGCCTCGTCACCGATTTCGCCACCGGCGAGGTCATGGAATACGTCCGCGGCCGCAGGTTCACCTTCCCGCCGCCCTGGCCGGAGTTCCGCCGCGAACTGCAGGCCAGACTCTCCGGCGACCCCGCGTCCGCCATCGCCGCGCTGGGCCTGCCCTCCTACGCCCAGGACCCGCCACCGCTCAAGCCCGTCATCGTCTCCCGCATGCCCCAGCACAGAGCCGACGGGCCCCTCCACGCCGACACCATCCGCTCCGTCCGGGTGGAGGACGGCCGTCAGTACTCCGTCGTACGCAAGCCCCTGGCAAGCCTGAAGATGGCCGACCTGGACAACCTGCTCGACGCAAGCGGCCTGCTCGCGGACGCTCTCCGCCAGCGGCTCCAGGCCTTTGGCGGCGACGCCGCCAAAGCCTTCGCCGCGCCGTTCTACTGGCAGCGCCCCTCAGGGCCGCCCAGGCTGGTGAAGGCCGTCCGCGTGAAAGAGGCCCAGCCCTCCGGCCTCAAGGTGCGCGGCGGCATCGCCGACAATGGGAACATGGTGAGGGTGGACGTGTTCACGCGGGACGGCAAATATTACCTCGTCCCCGTCTACACGTCCCACATCGCGGCCGGCGTGCTGCCGGACCGCGCCATCGTGGCGGGCAAGCCGGAGGCGGAATGGGTGCAGATGACCCCCGAATACCGCTTCCTGTTCTCTCTGCGCCCCTACGACCTAGTGCGCATAGTAAGCAAAGGATTCGAGTATGTGGGCTACTACCGCGGAACACATCGCGGCACCAGCAAAATCACCTTGTCCGACCCCAACAACAACACGGAAGAGCGCGGCTTCGGCCCGCGGCTCGCTCAGCGATTGGAGAAGCTGGCCATCACCGTCCTCGGGGACGTCTACCCCGTGAAGGCGGAGAAGCGCTGTGGCGTGGCGGACGGTGGCCGTGACCAACCCGGCCAGGCTCCGGGTGGAGCAGAGCCGGCTGGTGGTGCAGCAGGAGGATGACACAGCCCTCCCGCTGGAGGATGTCGCCGTCCTTCTCATCGAGTCCCCGCAGGTCACCGTCACCGCGGGGACTCTCGCCGCTCTGGGGGAGCACGGCTGCCTGCTGCTCGTCTGCGGGCCGAAGCACACGCCCGTCCTCGCCGGCCTTCCCTACGCCGGCCACAGCCGCCTGAGCGGCATCCACCGCCTCCAGTTGAGCACCAGCGCCCCGTTCCGCAAGAGATGCTGGCAGCGCATCGTCCGCCAGAAGGTCCTCAACCAGGCGGAGTGCCTGCGCCTGGCCGGGTGCGCGCGCTGGAAGGAGGTGGAGGCCCTGGCCGACCAGGTGGCCAGCGGCGACTCGGGCAATGTGGAAAGCGTGGCCGCCCGGATGCACTTCTCGCTGTTGTTCGGGGAGGGATGGTGGCGCGGCGGGCCCGACGGGCTGAACGCCGTCCTGGACTACGGCTATGCGGTGCTCCGGGCAGCGGTGGTCCGGGCGCTGGCCGCCCACGGCTTCCTGCTCACCATGGGACTGCACCACTCCAGCGAGCTCAACCCCTTCAACCTGGCCGACGACTTCCTGGAACCGCTCCGTCCGGCCGTGGACCTGTTCGCCGCCGGGCTCAAGCCCCCTCCCGACGTCCTCACCCGGGAGCTCCGCATCCGTCTGGTGGAGCTGCTGGGCTGCGAGGTGCTGCTGGACGGCAAGCGCCACAGCATCCTGAACGCCTGCACGCTCATGGCCGCCAGCTTCCAGGCTGCCTGCCGGGAGAAGGACCCGGGCCTGCTCCGGCTCCCGGCTGTCTTCGCGCTCACCGAGCATCGGTATGGGTAGGTTCATGCGTCTGATGGTCCTGTTCGACCTGCCCGTCAAGAAGAAGGCGGACCGCAAGGCCTACACGCAGTTCCGCCGGTTCCTCATCCGCGACGGGTATGACATGATCCAGTTCAGCGTCTACGCCCGCATCTGTAACGGAGAGGAGGCGCTGGAGAAGCACGTGAAGCGGCTCCGGCAGAACGCACCGTCGCGCGGGTCGGTGCGCTACTTCCAGCTCACCGAGAAGCAGTTCACCGAGATGAAAGTGCTGACCGGCGAAAAAAAACCGAAGGAGGACCCCCGCTTCGCCCGCCAGCTCACGCTGTTTTAGGAGCGGCCGCAAAGGGCCCCGGGGGCCTGTTTCCCGCAGGAAAAGGCCCCCGGAGCAGGCTAAGTATTATAGCCCACCGGAGGAACGGAGGGGGCTATAACTCGGCAGATATCGCCCCCTTTCGCATCTGGATTATAGCCCACCGGAGGAACGGAGG
>FWWL01007377.1_pt1 | contig 15026 bp, 15 predicted proteins | sample 2228331 | NCBI WGS metagenome assembly FWWL01 (sample SAMEA103939775, study PRJEB20133) | metagenome
TGAGGATAAGGGGAAATATTCTATAATATTTTTAAATCGTCCTCCTTTAAATGCCCTTTCTCCTGATTTGCTTTCAGAAATTGAATTATCCTTTTTTAATTTGTTAGCTGATAGAAATAAAAGAGCAATTATAATTGCAGGGGAGGGCAAAAGTTTTTCTGCAGGGGCTGATGTAAAAATTATGAAGGATTTTAATTCAATTGAAGCAAGGGAGTTTGCTATAAAGGGGCAGAAGGTTTTACAGAATATAGAAAATGCAGAAATTCCTGTTATTGCTGCAATTCACGGTTTTGCTCTTGGTGGTGGATGCGAACTTGCTCTTGCCTGTGATATAAGAGTTGTTACAAGGTCTGCTCAAATTGGACAACCTGAAGTTAAACTGGGGCTTATTCCTGGATTTGCAGGAACTCAAAGACTTTCAAGGCTCATAGGCATAGGAAGGGCAAAATGGATGATTTATACAGGAGAGTCAATTTCAGGAGAAAAGGCTTACGAGTGGGGATTTGCAGAAGTTCTTGCGGAAGATGGTAAACATATTGAAGAGGCAGAAAAGATAGTTAAAAAGATTCTTGAAATGGGTCCTCATGCTATAAGACTTGTTAAAAGTGTCATAAATCGCGGGATTGACTCAACTTTTTCCACCGGTTCAAGCTATGAGGCAGAAAGTTTTGGACTTGTGTTTTCAACAGATGAACCAAAAGAGGGAATAAATGCCTTTCTTGAAAAAAGAAAAGTAAAATGGATAGAAGAAGATTAATCTTTGTAGCTCTTTCAGGTATAATATTTTTAATTTTACTTTTTTATTATTTAAAGCCCCAAACAGCACCTGAATTAATTAAGGAAGAATCACTGGAGGAGATTCCTACAGAAGAAATTCTTCCAGGAGCTGAGAAAAGAGAAGAGCTGTGGATGGGAGTTTATATAGGTAAGGAAAAGGTGGGTTATGCTTACACAAGATTAGAAAAATTTGGAAAAACAAGGGAGATTTATCAAAAAATGTATTTAAGGGTTGTGCAATTGGAAAAAGTTCAGGAACTTTTTGCAACAACAATTGTTTATACGGATGAAAAATATACTCCTAAAAACTTTGATTTTATTCTTGAATCCCATCAGCAGAAGATGAAGGTTAAGGGAGAGTTTAAGGGGGAAAAGCTTATTCTTGATGTTGAAACGCCTGAATTTAAAAGAAAACTTGAACTTGAGACCTTTGGACTTTCCCAATTGCCTCTTACTATTGAGAAACTGATAGAGGAGGGAAAGATTGAAAAAAAGCTTGAATTTTCCTATTTTGACCCCACTACATTTAGAATGGAAAAGGGAAGCGTTGAGTTTTTTGGTGAAAAAGAAACTGATTTTAAAGGTAAAAAAGTTAAGGCAAAGCATTATAGGATAATTGCAGGTGGAATAACAACAGATGTATGGCTTGATGATAAAGGTATATTAAAAGAAGAAGCTCCTCCACAGATGGTTTTTTTAAGAGAGTCTAAAGAGGAAGCAATGAAGATAGAAGGAAAACCTCTCAATATACTTCTTAAATTTGCAATTAAACCTGAGGGAGAGAAAATAGATGAATCTAAGAGGGATAATTATAAAAAAGTTTTGTATCGTTTTGACAATATTGATTTATCTCTTCTTGACCTTGAATTTGCAGGGCAAAGGGTTATTGAAAAAGGTGATGATTATGTTGTTATAGAGGTTACAAAGTCTGAGATTAAACCTGTTTATGAAATAGATACTTCAGGATTTTCAAGATATATAAAATCTGATGCTTTTGTTCAGAGTGATGCTCCTGAAATAATTGAGTTTGCGAAAAAGGGAGCAGGAAATTTTAAAGATTATTCGCAGATAGCAAGGAGTTTATCTTTTTATGTATATAATTATCTTGAAAAGTCTCCGGTAGTTTCTTTTCCGTCTGCCCTTGATGTTTTGAAGATGAAAAAGGGAGACTGTAATGAGCATGCTGTTTTATATGCAGCAGCAGCAAGAGCTTTAAAGATGCCTGCAGAAATTGCAGTTGGTCTTGTTTATACGGATGGATATTTTTATTACCATGCTTGGAATGCTGTTTATTTAGGAGATAGATGGGTATTTACAGACCCTACATTTGGTCAGTTTCCAGCAGACCCCCTTCATATAATGCTAAAGCTGGGAGGAGTTGAAAAACAAGCTGATGTTATGGGTGTTGTTGGTAAGATTAAAATAAAGGTGCTTGATATTGAATGATTATTTTAAATTTAAGGGGGGTTGTTAAGAAACTTGGAAATTTTAAATTAGGGCCAATTAATTTGAGTATAAAAAATGGAGAAATTTTAGGATTGATCGGGCCAAATGGTTCAGGTAAAACAACAACATTAAAAATAATAACAGGGCTTTTGATTCCTGAGGAGGGTGAGATTTTCTTTAAAGGTAAAAAAATAAAAGATAGATTTGATGAATATAAAAAATACATAGGTTATATACCTGATAATCCTTTTGTATATCCTTATCTATCAGGGTATGAGCATCTTTTATATGTTGCAAAACTTTATAAGGTTGAGGAGAATGTAGTTAGAAGGAAAATAGAGTTTTATTCTGAGCTTTTCTCAATGAATTCCTGGATAGATACACAGTCAAGATTTTATTCTTATGGTATGAGACAGAAAATATCAATAACTTCAGCTTTAATACATGACCCGGAGCTTTTAATAATAGATGAGCCACTTGTTGCTCTTGACCCTGTTTCTGTTTACAGGTTTAAAAAACATTTAAAAGAAAGAAAGGAAAAAAATAAATCTATTTTACTTGCTACTCATTCTCTTTCCTTTGCAGAGGAAATGTGTGATAGAGTTGGAATTATTTTTAATGGGAAACTATTTAAAGAAGATAGTCCTGAAAATTTAAAGAGAGAAACAGATTCAGATTCTCTGGAAGAGGCATTTATAAAGACAGTAGAATGAAATATATATACGGTCCTGTTAATTCAAGAAGACTTGGTAAATCACTTGGTGTTGACCTTTTGCCTTTAAAAACATGTAATTTTAACTGTGTTTTCTGTCAGCTGGGTAAATCCTTTAAACTTATAAATGGAAGAAATGAATATGTTCCTTTTGATGATGTTATTGAAGAGGTAAAAGAGGGTGTTAAAAGGTTTAATCCGGATGTTATTACCTTTTCAGGTTCAGGAGAGCCTCTTTTATATTCTCGTCTCGGTGAAATGATAGATAAATTAAAATTACTTTTTCCTGATAAAAAATTATGCCTTTTAACTCATGCTCCTTTTCTTCATAAAAAGGAAGTAAGAAGGGAGTTATTAAATCTTGATATATTTGCTCCTTCTCTTGATGCAGGAAGAGAGTCTACTTTTTTAAAGATAAATCGTCCTCATCCTGATATTAAATTTGATGATATTAAAGAAGGGCTTTTAAAAATGAGAGAGGAGTTTAAGGGAGAGTATCAACTTGAAATAATGTATGTTGAGGGGTTAAATGATAGTGAGGAGGATATTGAGGGTTTAAGGGATTTTGTTTTGAAGTTAAATCCTGATGAGATTTTTATAAATACCCCTATCAGACCACCGGCTGAGGAATGGGTGAAGTTTCCCAATTATGAGAAGGTGTTTGAGTTTGCTAAAAAAATAAGTGAAAGGGCGCAGATTATTTATTTACCTGAAAAACCTGAAGATAGAAAAATTGAAAAATTTGAAGAGATAATTGAGGCAATAAAAAGAAGACCTTATGAGTTTGAGGAAATAAAAGAATTTACAGGTATAGAGGATAAAATTTTGAGAGAAAAATTGAGGGAAGAGGTGGAAAAAGGGAATCTTATGGTAAAGAAAGTTTTAAAGAAAGAGTTTTATTATTATAGAAGAAATTTATGATTTTTTTAACAGTTTTTTTAATTTTTTTAAAGATAGAAGCTGGAGGGGTTCCACAAAAAGTTTCTGATAAACTTCTTTCTTCTCCAGATGTTAATGTGGAAATATGGGTTAAAAATCTTGAAATTCCCTGGTCTTTAGTTTTTCTTGATGATAAAAGGGCGATTGTAAGTGAGAGGCCCGGTAGAATAAGGCTTATAAAGGAAGGTATTCTTCTTGAAAAGCCATACAAAGTTATAAATGATGTGTATCATATAGGTGAGGGTGGTCTTATGGGGCTTGAAAAACATCCTGAGTTTCCAATAAAGCCTTTTATTTATGCAATGTATACTTATAAAGAGAAGGAGGGAATTTTCAATAAGGTGGTTAGATTTATTGATAAGGGAGATTCTTGTGTATTTGACAGAGTAATAATTAATAGAATAAAGGGTGGTAAATATCATAATGGGGGAAGATTAAGATTTGGTCCGGATGGAATGGTTTACATTACAACAGGTGAAGGTTTTGAAAGGGATGTTGCGCAGGATTTAAATAATACTGGAGGTAAAATTTTAAGATTAACTCCTGAGGGAAAGATTCCTGAAGATAATCCTTTTGAAAATTCTCCTATTTTTTCTTATGGTCATAGAAATCCTCAGGGTCTTGCTTTTCATCCTGAAACAGGTGTTCTTTTTGAATCAGAGCATGGTCCCTCAGGTGAGGAAGGTGTTTTTGGTTATGATGAGATAAATATTATTTATAGGGGTAGAAATTATGGATGGCCTTATGTAGTTGGGGCTGTAAATAAAAAAGAGTTTATAGACCCTATCGTTTTATGGAAAAAGGCAACACCTCCTTCGGGTATTTGTTTTTATAAAAATTTTTTATTTGTTGCCACTTTAAAAAGTGAGGCACTTATAAGAATTGAAATTGAAAGGAAAGAAAGGGGGTATGAAGTGAAAAGTATAGAAAGATGGTTTCAGGAAGATTATTATAAAGGAAAATATGGAAGATTAAGGGATGTTGTTTTAGGTCCTGATGGTTATTTATATATTTTAACAAGCAACCGGGATGGAAGAGGAATACCAAGGGAGGGAGATGATAAGATTTTAAGATTTAAATTGAAGTGATTGAATTATAGCCTTATGTTTTTTGCAGTTTTGATTAATGATATATCTTTGTTGGCTATAGTAATCAATAAATTTGCACTCGTGCGATTTATCGCACAATTATGAAAAAAACCTAACCGATGTTTGCCTAAAAATTGGAATTTTTAAGGTTTTTAGGGGACTAAATTTTTTTTATATTCTTTTTTTCCTTTACAAGGACAAGGATTTCCGTTTTTTTAGTAGCCCTAAAGAAATGTTTATACTTTCCGATACAAAAATTTTGTTGTGCCAACTTTTATTTAAAAATTTTTTTAAAAAGTTGTATTTATACTTGAAAAATAAATTTTTTCCGTGTATAATATAATTACTTAATTTTAAAAAGGAGTGTGCCAAACGTTTGTTAGAATCTCTGAAACAAAAACAAAATATGGTAAGACCTACCAATACCTTAAGCTCGTATCAGGATATAGGTATAAGACAGGTAAGGTTCGTCAAAAGGTTATTTCTTTGGGTAGGGTTGATTTAATAAAGGGGAAGCTGGATAAACTGATAAAGCAATTGAGGAAATACTCTTTAAGTAAATTTGCATTGCCCAATGAAGTAAAAGCGGATACAATTTCTATGTGGGGTCCTGTTCTTCTTGCGCGTGCTTTGTGGGAAAAAATTGGTATGGACAATATCCTTGATAGATTAAAGGAAGAAGGGAAAAGAACTGGTGGGCAAAATAAATATCAGGAAATAAAATTAGATGGGAGAAGGGTATTTATGTTTTTTTGCCCTGATAAGAAATAAGTTTTGAAAGTGCCTCTCTTACAATAACTTATTAGCAAAGTTGTGCCAAATTCAAAAAAATTCCTTATTTTACAAGGGTTCCCAAACACCACTGGCAAACATCGGATAGGATAAGGCTTATATGGTTCTGGTTTTAAATTATTAAAAATAATCCCTAATAAAGATAAGATTATAAATCCTCTTTTCATCACTTCCTCCTTTAGGGTTCAATTGTAAAAATTTTTGTGCCATCGCGGCTATAAATAGTTCTATAACTAATAAAATAATTTCCTTTTAGGGACCACTTAATTGGCCATTCATACGCTTTTATGTTTAAAGTATCTTCTTTATGAGTTTCCACATAAATTATCACTCCTCTATCTATAGAATAAAGAGTGGCTACAATTGCGTTAGAATCAGGAGGCCCCCAATCAGGAAAATGTCTAAAACCAAAAGAATCCATAATAGTGCCATTTGTATCTCCAAGTAATAATCCTTTATAATTCACATAAAAGGCTATTCTTCCCCCCTCTGAGCTCCAGGCTGGGTGTGTGGCATTTGGGTCTGGGATAATTTGATGGTCATTGGTTCCGTCAATATTCATTATCCAGAGTCCTTGTCCAACTTCCTCTTCACTTTGTGAATCCCAATATTTCTTTTGATACACAAGTTTGCTACCATCCGGTGATAAATCCGGAAAAACACCTTTACCTATAACCTCTGCACCTGTTCCATCCCTTTTTATCCTCCATATCTCTCCATTTTTATAATCCCAAACCCCTATAACCACCCAATCTCCCGCAGATGAAGTATTTGTTGGAAATCTTTTCTTTTCCCCATTTTCTGTCCTCCAAACAAGCCCAATTCTCCTGTAATTCTGTAATGTATCCACCTCCCATAACCACACCTCCTCCCATAAAGTATTAACTGTTGTCCCACCCATCCATCGGTCTTTCCTGTATTCATTCCTCGCTATCCACTCCAAAAACACAATCTTGTTATCTGAAGTCCAGTTCGGATAACCATACTTAATAGATGTCTCCTCCCACACTTTAACAAAAGGATTACAACCATATAAAAAAATAACAAATAAAAATAATTTTCTCATTTTTAAGTTTTTAATTTTAATAAAAAGTCGCAAAAAATCAAATTTTATTTTTTCCATCAAATTAAATATTCATTATCTTTTGGGTCAGGTATGAACCATCCATTTGTGTCTTTTATGAGTTTAACAAAGTTTACTTTTAGTGTATCCCAGTCGATTATTTGTAGTGAATCAGAAAGTCCCAGTTTAATGAGGCGAATTTTGAAGGTGTCATTTTCATTTAATTTGGAAAGCACTTTTCTATAATCAGGATTTTCTTGCATACAGAACCAGCCGGAAGGAACAAGCCATAATGTATAGTTTCTTTTAGATATTTCGCCTATTGCGTTTTTTGAGCTTATGCTGAGTGTGTTGTATCCTGCGCCAAGGAGTCTTAGGTAAGTTGAGTCTACAAAGAATTTTCTTCCTTCATATCCGCAGTTTTCGGGGTATTTGAGTTTTGGGGCTTGTACTCCGTTTACATAGATATAAGGAGCGCTTATATGTAAAAAGTAAGTTCCTTTTAATTTACCTTCTATTCTTAAATTTTGAAAGGAAGTTACTATTGTGTCAATTTTGTTTTCTGAGAGAAAAGTGGTGTCAAATCTTGTGTTGCCATAAGAATCTGTGAAGGTTTGGATGAGCATAACGGAGTCTATTAAGGGTCTTTCTTCAAGGGCTTTGAGGATGATATTGGGTTCTTTTGTAATTCTTCCATGATACATTCCCCATTCTTTAATTTCTTTGGAATTAAAATCCGAAGATACTTGGTTTACGCTTTGAGAGCCCCACCTAACCCAGAAATCTGAATCAGCATTCCACCACTCCCACAGCATCTCTGATGCACTGGACTTAATTGCCCATTCTAAAAATGGTTTGGGTATCCAGAAGGATAAAGCCCAGTATGAAGCTGTAAGAGGTAATCCTATATTTCTATTAAGTTCACGCACATCTGACCACTTAAAACTAACGGAAATATTACCTATTTTAGCATTTATTTTATATTTGTCATCATCATAGAAGCCTCTACTCATAACACATACAAACGGTATTTTACCTGCTCCATAAGTTCCCAGATTTCTTATAAATGTAGAGCCTTCTGCCAAATCGGGAATAGAACCATATGTAATATTTAGTCCTGGAAGCATATCAACTATTGGAGCACCTATTCCTTCAAAAAAAGCGAAAGCAGTTAAAAGTTCACCAAGATAAGGAATATCAAAAAATTGAGAGGGTATATTTTCTATTATAGTAGTGGCAATTTTATCGCCTTCTAAATTTAATATAAGTTTATCACCTATCCTTATACAATGATTTTGTAAATCAATTTTTATTGAATTTGCAAACCAATCAACCAAAGATATTTTACTTCCTATTGTTCTTATTAGCCCTCCTACCCATGCTCCTAAAGGATGTGCGAGAGGATGCCATAAAAAGAGAGTGATAATCATGAGGTCTCTCATGCCAAGATTTGCAATTATTGTACCAAGGTGTGGTGTGTTCAGGGTAATTATTTTTTGAATGTGGGGAATAAGTGAAGGGTCTTCTTTTAGTGCTTCTCTTATTGCGAGTCCGCCCTGTGAATGAGATATTAAGACCACTTTTGCCTCTGGATTATTTTTCCAGTTTGGACCGTAATATTCTTTTAAGACACTTTTAATCCGGTGAACAAGTTCATCTCCCCATCCTTTAAAAGGGTCTGGATAATTTCTCTCATCAGGGTCCAATGAACCCATCGGATCCTGGAAATTTATAATCTCAAGAAAAGATTTGTTAGGGTAGGCTAGTTGAGTGTCAGAAAAAGTATATGAATGATCTATCTGATACCAAGTCTCTGCATAAGGTAGCATTTTATTTAGAAATGTTCCAAAAGTATGGTCTAAAATAACAGAGTCTTTAATAATGGTATCTGGTCTTGGATCTACAGGAGGTAATTTATGCATTTTCACTCCCCAATCTTTTGACGAGCCTGTAAATCCATGAATCCATAGGATAGGTTCTGGTTTATATGGTTCTCCATACAGAGAACCTATGATTAAAAGACTTATACTTAAAAATTTTTTCATAATTTCCTCCTTCATGGTTTAATATACCATTTATTTCTATCACTGCGATTAATTATATACCATTTACCATCATATCCAATAAATTGGGAACCAAATGGAGACCATTTAAGTCCCCCACCTGAGCCAATTTGAGTTAATGTAACGAAATGTCCTGTGCTTAAATAAATAATTAATCCCTTAAGATTTATTCCATTACCTGAAATTGCGTTAGAATCAGGAGGCCCCCAATCTGGATACGCAATTTCAATATGGAAACTATCTATTAAAATTCCAGTAGTATCAGAAATACAAAGATAGCCAAAATCCCCTGTAGTGTGAAGTAACCACGCTATTCTTCCCCCATCTGAGCTCCAGGCTGGGTGTGTGGCATTTGGGTCTGGGGTAATTTTTTTTAAATTGCTTCCATCTCTATTTATTGTATATAATCCGTCATGTCTTACAAAAACAATTTTTCTTGCATCAGGTGAAAAATCTGGATATTTACCATCTGTTAATTTATGTAAATTTGTTCCATCTCTTTTTATTAGCCAGATTTCATAACCATTTTTTCCTAATATTGAAAAGGCCACCCATTCACCAGCTGAACTTGTATTTGTAACAGCAAGATTGTATTCACTATCCCAAAGTTTTGCTATTCTTTTATATTCTGTCCCATCTGCATTTACCTCCCACAAATATCCAATTTCTCTATTATCTACAAGATCCTCATTACCAAAAATACTTTTTCTATACTTTTGCCACCAGTAAACCTCAATAAAAACTATCTTATTATCACTTGTCCAATTTGGCGCTTCATACCTCACAGATTCATATTCCTGATAACTACAACTAAAAAATAAAATAAAAACAAAAAATACTAAAACTTTTTTCACACTTTCTTTTTTTATTTCTTTCACTTTATTTTTAAAATTTTTAAAAGAATTTTTCATAAAAATTTGAACCTCAATTTTAAAAAATTTAAAAAACTTTTTTCAAACATAATTTTCTTGTCTTATTGCGAGTCCTCCTATGCTGTGTGCAATTAAAATAACTTTTGCATCAGGGTTATTTTGCCAGTTATCTCCGTAGTATTCATTTAGAACTTGTTTTATTCTTTGTCTAAGTTCTGTTCCCCAGCCAAAAAGTATTTCACGAGGTTTTGGCATTGGTAAACCTCTTGCAAGGTCAATTATGTATGAGGTAATCCAAAAAATAGAAAAAGGTAAAATTCTCTCCCAAAAATTCAATCCTATATCAGGGTCCACTGAACCCACAGGATAATCAAAATTTATCACCTCTAAAAAGGATTTGTTGGGGTAGAAACCTTCCCAAGGTTCATCCCGAGAAGTATCATTTGGAATAGTATAAGAGTCCTCTAATGAATCCCAAACAATACAATAGGGTAGTATTTTATTTAAAAATGTTCCAAAAGTATGGTCTAAAATAACAGAGTCTTTAATAATGGTATCTGGTCTTGGATCTACAGGTAATTTATGCATTTTCACTCCCCAATCTTTTGACGAGCCTGTAAATCCATGAATCCATAGGATAGGTGCTGGTTTATATGGTTCTCCATACAGAGAACTTACAATTAAAAAACCTATACTTAAAAATTTTTTCATAATTTCCTCCTTCATGGTTTAATTGTAAAAAGTTTTACGCCTTGGCGAGTGTAAATGGTTTTGTTTCCTATAAAATACTTTCCATTTGGAGACCATTTAGATGCAAAAATTAATAATGTATCTTCTATACCTGTAGATAAATAAATAATACTAGTTTTATGTTCTAATTTAAGCAAAGATGTAAGAATAGCATTTGAATCAGAGGGGCCCCAATCTTGAATAAATCTATCATTAAATGAAGTTATTAAATTCCCTATTGTATCTATTATTAACCCTTTATTATAATTTGTGTTATACGCTATTCTTCCTCCCTCTGAGCTCCAGGCTGGGTGTGTGGCATTTGGGTCTGAAATAATTCTTTTTAAATTGCTTCCATCTCTATTTGTTGTATACAATCCGTCATTTCTTACAAAAACAAGTTTCCTTGCATCAGGGGAAAAATCTGGATATTTACCATCTGTTAATTTATGAAAATTTGTTCCATCTCTTTTTATTAACCAAATTCCTTTATCAAATCCTATTGCTATCCAATCCTGAGCTGAACTTAAATTTATAACCCATGTTCGCCTTATCATACTCCCCATCATAAACTTTTGCTATTATTCTATAATTCTGATTTAAATCCACCTCCCATATGTATATCTCCTTTTTGTAATATTCCCTTCTTGTTCCAATAAGAGGCTTATGAATATCCCTATAAAATTCCTTTTCTTCTGCAAATACTATCTTATTATCACTTGTCCAATTTGGAGCCTTGTAAAAAGAACGCTCCGTATACCCCCTCCTACATAAAAAAAGAAACACAAAAATTATCAGAAATAAATACTTCACCACTTTTAAACTTTCATAAATTTTCATTTTCCTGAAATTTTAATTTTAAAAAATTTAAAAAACTTTTTTCAAATGTGTGTAGAATTTCATAATATATTATAGAGGTTATGATTTCCTTATAATTTTGTAGGAAGTGTTTGGGCGAGGGGATTTACCCTATGTTTGACAATTAGGTTCTGGAATGCTTAAAAATTAAGCATTTTAAAAATCAGCTTTTCCACTACCTTTTAATTGTGTGATAAATTACCACTGCTACAATAAATTATTTTTATTAAAATTCTCTGCAATAGCCCTTCTTTATGCGACTATTCTTTTTATTCTCCCTGTTTTGTCTACTACCTTTAGGTTTTTTCATAATTGTGCGATAAATCGCACCGCTACATGAAATAAATATAAATTAAACTAAACCCTTATCCTTGCATCTACAACCCTTGCACCCTTTCCTTCTTCAAATACAAATAAAGGATTTATGTCCATCTCCTTAATCTCATCCGCAAAAATAACAAAAGAAGAAAGTTTTAAAAGATTTTCTTCTAAAGATTCAATATCACAAGGTTTTTCACCCCTTACACCCTTAAGAAAAGAATAAAACTTTATCTCACTCACCATCTCCTTAGCCTCCTCAATACTTATAGGAGCAAGCCTAAAGGAAACATCTTTGAAAATTTCAACAAATATACCTCCAAGACCAAACATAACTAAATAACCAAAATACTCATCTTTCTTTGCACCTAAAATCACCTCCTTTAATTTCTCATTAACCATTTTCTGAAGAATAACCTTTCTATAATTTTTAATCCTCTCTTTAAATCTATCTGTCATTTCTTTATAAGCAGCTCTTAATTCCTCTTTATTTTTTATATTCAAAATAACTCCCCCTGTATCCATCTTGTGTACTACCTCTCCTGAAGCAATTTTAAGAACAAGAGGAAAACCTATTAATTCTGATTTTTCTAATAATTCTTTTTCATTTTCAGCTACACTCCATTCAATAAGAGAAAAACCAGCAAGTTCAAGAGCTTTAAAACAATCATCAAGGTCAATAAAACCCTCTTTATTTTTAAAAATTTCCTTGATTTTTTTACTGAATTTAAAATCTTTGTATTCTTCAATCTTTTTTTCTTTCATTTTTGTATATTTATATGCCACAGAAAGAGCTCTTGCAGCAGTATCAGGAAATCTATAAAAGGGAACACCCTCTCTTCTCAAAATCTCTACCCCTTTTTCCACATCAATAATCCCCATAAGAACAGGTATGAAAGTCTTTTTCTTCTTTTTTGCATATTTCACAATAACTCTTGCAACCTTTTCTATATCAATCATTCTCTGTGGAGCCATAAGAAAGTAAATTGCATCAATATCTTTATCCTCATAAAGGGCTTTGATAGCCACTTCAAATTTTTCAGCATCTGCTTCTGCAAGAAGGTCAACAGGATTTTTAAGGGAAGCATGAGGTGAAACAAAGGGTCTTATTTTGCTTTTTGTTTCCTCAGAAATTTCCTTAACCTTAAGTCCATATTCTATACAGGCATCCGTGGCAACTATACCAGGCCCCCCACCATTTGTAATTATTCCGATTCTATTTCCTTTCGGATAAGGTCCAAAAGCAAGAAGAGAAGCATATTCAAAAAGCTCTAAAGGAGTTTCAACTGAAATAACACCTCCCTGTTTAAAAATTGCCTTGTAAACCTCAGGAGAACCAGCAAGCGAACCTGTATGAGATGATACCGCTCTTGCTCCTTCAGGACTCATTCCTGCTTTAAGGGCAAGAATTGGTTTATTTTTTGATACTTTTTTTGCAATTTCAATAAACTCTCTTCCCCTTTTTAGCTCTTCTATATACATAATTATTATTTTTGTTTTTTCATCCTCAGCGAGATATTCAAGTAAATCAACTTCGTCTATATCAACTTTATTACCCATGCTTATGACTTTTGAAAACCCAATTCCCCTTGTCATTGCAAAATCAAGAATCGCAACACATATAGCACCGCTTTGAGAAATAAGCCCTATCTCACCACTTAAAGGCATGTCACTTGCAAAATTTGTGGTAAAGGAAACCGAAGGGTCTGTATTCATAACCCCTATACAGTTTGGTCCTAAAATCCTGACCCCCTTTTCCTTTGAAATTTTCTTAATTTTTCCCTCCAGAATTTCACCTTCTTTACCTATTTCTTTAAAACCCGCACTTATTATAATTGCAAACTTTATACCCTTTTCTACACACTCAAGTAAAACCTGGGGAACAATTTCAGATTTAACTAAAATAACAGCAAGTTCAGGTGTTTCTGGTAATTCTTTGAGAGTTTTATAAACCTTTAAACCAAGTATACTCTCGGCAAAGGGATTTACAGGATATATAACTCCCTTAAAGCCTGAAAAAACCATATTACGAAGAACAGCAAAACACACACTGTCTTCTTTCCTTGATGCCCCTATAACACAGACACTCTTAGGGCTCAAAAGAGGTGATAAGTTTTTCATCTACCCCCTCCAGTTTGTTTGATTTTCTCGCAAGTAAAAATAAATAATCGGAAATACGATTTAAAAGTTTTAAAACCCTTTTTGACTGGGGAAAATCATCAAAAAGTTTAACAACACTTCTTTCTGCTCTTCTTGCTACTGTCCTTGATAAATGCAAAAAAAGGGCGCATAAATTACCAGAGGGAATCAAAAACTCCTTTAAACTCCCCAGTTCTCTACTCAATTTTTCTATTTTTTCCTCAATTTCCTTTAAATACTTTTCCTTTATTCTTGGTCCTTCTTCTCCTTCAGGCACAACAAGGTCAGCATTTGCAAGAAATAAAAGTTTTTGCAAATATTCTATTTCCTCCTTCAAAGATTTATGAGAATAATAATTTGCAATTCCAAGAAGAGCTATAAGTTCATCTATGTCGCCGAGAGCATAAAAAATAGGGGAATCTTTTCTTAACTTTTTATTTTTCCAGTAAGAGGAAAAACCCTCATCTCCCTTTCCTGTAAAAACCTTAGTAATTCTCAATGAGTAAGCTCTTCCGGAGTATAAACAGAAACATATATTCTATTCTTTCTTCTTTCAAATTTAACAATCCCTTCTTTTAAAGCAAATAAAGTATCATCACCTCCTCTTTTTACATTCCATCCTGGCCAGAATTTTGTTCCCCTTTGTCTTACAAGAATTTCACCAGATTTTACAAGCATTCCATCCCATCTTTTAACACCAAGGTATTTTGCATGAGAATCCCTTCCATTTTTTGAGGAACCCATACCTTTTTTATGTGCCATAGTACCTCCTCCTTTTAAATTTTAAATTTCTATTTTTTCAATAAGAATTTCTGTTACTTTCTGCCTGTGTCCTCTTTTTCTTCTATAATTTTTCTTAGGTTTCATTTTAAAAACAATGAATTTTCTCCATTTTTTTAAAGGTTTTAAAACTTTTGCTTTTACCTTAACATTTTCAAGATAGGGGGTTCCAAGCTTATATTCCCTATCCCTTGCAAGAAGAAGCACCTTATCCATAATTATTTCATCTCCCTCTTTAACTCCTTCCATAAAGGGAATATCAAGTTTTTTACCTTCCCTTACATTAAATTGAAATCCTTTAAATTCCACAATAGCCCACATAATTTTTCTCCTTTTTCAAATATTAATTTTAATAAAAAAAATTTAAAATTTCAAGTTTTAATTATAAATTCTGTTCCCTTGCACTCCTCAGATTTAAATTATATATCAAATACGTGGCTTTCAATTATT
>FWWL01007380.1_pt1 | contig 15026 bp, 13 predicted proteins | sample 2228331 | NCBI WGS metagenome assembly FWWL01 (sample SAMEA103939775, study PRJEB20133) | metagenome
TGGAAGGTTTCCAACCAATGTGAAAATCCCCATTATCGTCCCTGAACCAGTTAAGTCCAAAACGTATAATGGAAACGCAACTACAAGAGCACTCGCACCTAAAAGTGATTCAAATCTGCCAGAAAGAAAAAGAATCAAATTTTTTGTTTCTTTACTAATCTTGGCCATCTCTTCACCTCCAAATTTAAGAACCCAAAAAAAATTCGAAACGCTAATAACTCCGACACCAAGTTGAACCAATACCTTTTGAATCCAATCAACTCTTTCTTGAAGTTCGAAAAGGACTCAATCATCATTCGAATCACTCCTCTTCAAAAAAACTTGTTTATGTACAAAAATATTTTATACTAGAAAAAATTTTTTGTCAATATACCAATTTTTTTGATAAATAAAACAAACGATTTTGGAGTTCATGCGGTTTTCTTCAAGGTATAAAATAATTATCAAATAAGTTTGTTTGAAGTAAATGTGGATATGATATAATTTAGTTTGTATTACTAACTATTCAGAAGATAGGGGGGAATCACCATGAACGAATTGATAGAATTATGTATGGCTGCAGGGGTATCTGGTAGAGAAGAAAAAGTTAGAGAAAAGATTAAAGAACTTCTGAAAGCGAAGGACCGAACTTCGACTGACAAAATAGGAAATCTTACACTTGAAAAGGGGGAGGGAAAGAAAAAAATTATTCTTCTTGCACATATGGACGAGATTGGATTCTATATCACACACATAAGAAATGACGGAAAATTGTTTGTTAGAAATGTTGGTGGAGTTATTGAAGAAAGTTTGCCAAGCACAGCGGTTGACATAATTACGAGTGAAGGAAAAGTTGAAGGTGTCTTTGGTGCAGTGCCTCCACACCTTAAAAATGATGGTGAAATTTTTGAAAAAGTAATCGATGTTGGTGCAAATAGTCTACAAGAAGTAGAAGATTTAGGGATTCAAGTAATGGACTTTGCAGTATTTAAAAAGACACCAATTATTCTTAACAAAAAGTATTTGTCTGTGAGAAGCTTGGACGATAGATTTGGATGCTATACTCTTGTTAGATGTGCAAACGAATCAAATCCCAAAGAAAAGATAGTATTTGCTTGGACCGTACAGGAAGAAATCGGACTTGTTGGAGCAAAAGCTCTTGTTAAAAATTATAGCGATGTTGACTTGGCTATCGCAATCGATTCTTTCGCTTGCTGTAGCAAACAAAATAAGCATATAGAACTCGGTAAAGGTCCTGTTTTAAGGGTTTTAGACAACAGTTCAATTTCAAATCCAATCTACGTCAAAAAGTTTGTAGAACTTTCGGAAAGGTACGGAATTCCACTTCAGATAGGAGCAACTGGAGGAGGTAACGATGCAAGCGTTTTTTTGCACTTTGGAATACCAATGATAGCTTTGAGTGTCCCTGTTAGATACCTTCACTCAACAGTTGAAATGATTCATCTAAACGACTTGGAAAATTTGATAAAGCTTCTAAAAATATTCTTAGAGGAGTGTGAAATATGATTCTAAATTCTATCTTTCTTTTTTTGGCTGGACTTTTTTCTGGGGTAATAAACGTAGTTTCCGGAGGCGGCTCCTTTATAACCTTACCTGTACTTGGTTTGTACGGCCTTTCGCCAAGCGTGGCAAATGGTACTAACAGGATAGCAATATTGTTGCAAAATATCTCTGCGGTCGGGAGTTTCGCAAAAGAAAAAGTTATAGATTTTAAACGTGTGCTCTTTTTAGCTATTCCAACTGTTTTGGGTGCAGTTGTTGGAACAAGTATTGTTTTAAAACTTCCTGACGAAGTAGTAAAAAAATCATTAGGAGTAATTTTCTTATTCATGGCGCTATTTATGTTTTACTCTCCAAAAGTATGGGACGAAGGCAAAAAAGCTACAGGAAAACCAATTTTAAGTTTTATAATATTTTTTCTAATAGGAGTATACGGTGGATATATCCAAGCCGGAGTTGGATTTTTCTTAATCTACGCTCTCACGTTAGTTGAAGGTTTTGATATTGTTAGAACAAACGCTCTGAAAGTTTTTCTTGTGTTACTGTTCACCGTTGTTTCACTACTTATATTTTCATTTGGAAACAAAATAGAAATTGTCCCAGGGTTAATCCTTGGGACAGGTTCGTTTTTTGGAGGTTACATAGGTTCAAAGTTAGCCACCAAATTAAGTAAGAAATACATTAGATACGTTGTTATCATTATGATGATAGTTTCAGCAATTAGCTACTTGTTCTAAATCTGCTGAATAATATCGCTGCCGGCTAATTCTATTATGTGTTCTCCCAAAAAGCTAAATTTTGCTCTATCTTTTCCAGACTTTTTAGCAAGATACAAATATTGGTCCGCTTCTTGGAGTGTTTCAAGAGCAGATTGCTTACTTTCACCGATGGCAACACCACAACTTACAGTACACTTTTTTACAGTTGGAAACTTGGTCGTTCTAATTTTTTCAAGTAGTTTTTCGATATTTTCTTTAACTTTTTCAGTATCAGCATTTGGAAAAACAGCTAAAAATTCTTCACCACCGTAACGGCCGATGAAACAATCGCTCTGTAAGTTTTCTTTTATTATCCTTGCAACGCTTTTAAGCACTTCATCTCCAACCAAATGGCCATATGTATCGTTAACTTTCTTAAAGTTGTCAATGTCGAAGATCGCCAAAGCGTATGCTTTTTCTGTTTGTTTTGAATTTCTGTGAACCTCATCCATAACGTTTAGCAACGCTTTCTTGTTAAGAAGTCCAGTAAGCCCATCTGTAGTTGATTCTATTCTAAGTTCTTTAATAACATTTAAAGTGTTGAAAAGAACTCCAAGACTTTCACTCGCTTCGTCTAATATTAGTTTCATATTAATGACTTCGGAAACATGTTCAAAAGCCATGACACCAATTTCATTTTTCTCATAAATTATCTTCGTAACAACTAAATCATCAGAAACTATATGGTTAGAGTGTTCTGAAGGATAAAAGCCCCACATTGAAGGTTCAAGAGGTTTTTCCAAAGTTCCGAGTAGTAAATCTTTCAACATATTACTATCGGGTCTTTTACCGAAAGAATAAATTCTTCCTTCAACTGGAGAAAGAATAAGAGCATACATTCCTAAAAACGTTGAGAAATTTAAGAAAAGATCTCTAAGTTTTCGTATAACATACCCTTCATCTCTAACAAAATTAACAAGTTTAAAAATTTCACGATTCAAAATCTCAGTTCTCATCTTAGCTTCAAGTATTGAATATATATCCTGTATAGCCACGTTTGTGTCACTTTCTGAATACTTAAAATCTGAATTTTGAACGAAACTCCAAATTTCTTCTTCCAGTTTTTCTTTTTTTAGCATCTTAGAAATAAACCTATCGGCACCGCTTTTTGTTGCCCAAAAAACATTTAAAATATCGTCTGAGCCCGTAAGGACAACTACTCCCACTTTCTCAAAACCTTTTATTGATCTCAGATACATACAAAGCTGGAGTCCTGATAAACCGGGCATATTGTAATCTGTAATAACTACGTCAGGTTTAACTTTCAAAGCCATATTGACAGCGTCTATAACGTTCTCTGCAGTGTAGATTTCAACGTCTTTCATCTTTTCTAAAAAAGACTGCAAAACCATCCTCCAAAACTTACTATCGTCTACAATAAGGCACCTTTTCACTGAGTTCCCCCCAACAAATTATTAATCAATTGTATTATACCACATTTTTTTCCTTGCTAAAAACTTTTTCTTTAAATCTGCGTATATTGAGATAAGAAATATCTACATGTAAGCTTTTACCAAAGAGTATTGACTCAGCTAACGCTTCTCCCACAGCTGGACCTACCATATATCCGTGTCCAGAATAACCAACAGCATAGAAATATCCTTTAACTTTTTCGCTTTCACCAATTATGGGCTGAGCATCTGGCGACATATTGTACATTCCAGACCAATGTCTTATTATTCTAATTTTTTTCAAGAACGGGAATATTTTCGTCATTTTTTCTGCGATCTCTTTTTCAAACCTGAAAGTTACGTTATGGTTTATGCCAGGAAGTTCGTCTTTGTCCCCTTGTCCCATTATGAACTGTCCGTGTTGAGTCTGCCTCATGTAAAAGTTTCCCGAAAAACTTATCGCCATCATTGGAAAGAAATTCTCCACAGGTTCAGTTACTAAGATCTGATGTCTATAGCTTTCAGTTGGAAGTTCAATATTTGCCATTTCTCCAAGTTGTTTAGACCACGGCCCTGATGCGTTTACGACAACATCGCATTTAAAATACCCAGCGGTTGTATCCATTCCAACAACTTTTCCATTTACAACATCAATACCTTTAACTTCCGTATGGGTATAGATGTGTCCTCCTAATCGTTTAAAAGCGTTTGCATATCCAATGACAGTCTTATGCGGATTTGCGTGTCCGTCTGTTTGACAAAACGTTGCCATAACTGCACCATCTGTATTTATATATGGGTATTTCTCTTTAACTTCTTTTGGAGTAAGTATCTGAACGTCAAGACCTTCTTCTCTTTGCATTTTGACGTTCTTTTCAAATTGCTCAGCTTCCTCATTTGAATACGAGAGTATCAAGTATCCGCCTTGAAAATATTCCGTATCAGTACCAATTTCCTCTTTGAATTTTTCAAATAATTTTACACTTCTCATAGCAAGTCTAACGTTTGCTGGCTCAGACCATTGCTGTCTTATTCCACCTGCACATCTACCTGTGGAACCAGAAGAAAGATAATCTTTTTCGAAAATTGCAACGGACTTTTCACCGTATTTTGCTAAGTAATATCCAAGGGCGGTACCAGTTATTCCGCCACCGATTATACACACTCTATATTTATTCTCCATTTTTCTTTTCCTCCTTTAACTGATTTACAATCGCTTCAAAAGGAAGTGGGATCACAGGAGGTCTGTAAAAACCAAGCTCTATGTCTGCCACTGATTTTCCAGTCTTGTTCTCAATTATGTTTAAAACAATTGCTCGACACGTCTTACCACCGCAAGGTCCCATTCCAATTCGCAGAACCCGCCTAATTTCTTCGTAGTCTGTTATTCCAGAGTCTATCAAGTCTTCAACGTCTTTTTTTGTAATTTCTTCACATCTGCAGATGTATTCTTTATCTTCCTCAAGAGTTTTAAAATATCTAACTTCATCAACATATTTATCTTCAACTTTCAAATATACGATGTGCGTCTTTTCCTTATTGTTAATCATAACATTTTCGACAGTGCACTCACAAAGTTCTTTTCCTTCTTTATTCAAACCGATTACCTTATCACCTTTTTTGGGAATATAGATTTCCTCGTAAGGAATTCCTATCTCGGAATATCCATTTTCGCCCTTTTTGTACATAAATATTGCAAGTCCTGGACACTTAGTAACGCAAATTCCGCATCCAATACATTTTTCATAATCTACCCACGGGATGCCATTTATATTTTCACCAACTGATATAGCTCCCGTTGGACAACTTGTTTGGCAAGGATTGCAAGGAATGTTTTGTGGACATTCTACAAAAGCTTTGAATTTATTGTATTTTGGTTTTTCGGTTTGAATTTCCGTTCTGTAACCACCATGAGGAAATTCAATACCAAATTTTTTAAGTCCTTCTCTGACTTTCTTTGAGAAAGGTCCGCTTCTGAATTCCATAAGCTCTTTGTTATACTTATCTAGCTTTTCACTCTGATTTTTACCTGTTAAGTCTTGAGCAATATTGTAACCAGCTATGTATCCCTCAAGCATAGCAGTTGTAGCCTCTTCTATCCCGGATAGGTCTCCAGCTATAAATACATTTGTTACTCTTGTTCTCATATCTTTATCTCTGTAAGGAACGTATCCTCCAAGTTCTGGCACGTATTCAATCTTTGCACCAGTTTGTGCTACTAACTCAACCGTAGGTAAAAGTCCAACAGCTAAGCATATCGTGTCAACACTGAATTCCTTTTCAGTTCCTGGAATCTTAGTAAGGTTCTCGTCGGTCTCACAAACAACTGCACCTGTCACTCTTTCCTCTCCTAAAGCTTCAACTATTGTATGTCTAAGAAGGATTGGAATTCCCATTCTCTTTATCTTGTTAGAATGAACAGCATAACCACCAACTTTGTTTGTCGCTTCCAAAATCGCTTTAACTTTTGCGCCAGCTTGTACTAACTGATACGCAACAATGAGACCTATATTTCCAGCACCAACTATCAAAAATTCTTTTCCAGGAAGAACCCCGTATTGGTTCATAAGTGTTTGAACAGCTCCAGCACCATAGATCCCAGGAAGGGTATTATTTTTGAACGCCAAAAATCTTTCTGATGCTCCCGTTGCAAAAAGCGTGTACTTTGGTTTATATTCCTCAGTTTTATTAAGCACCCTATCGTATACAACAACACTATCTTCGTATACTCCCGTAACTGTAGCTTGTAATTTAAATTCGACGCCCATTTCTTTTGCCCTGTTAACTAAAATCTTTCCTATCTGAAATCCCCGAACAGAAGCAAAAAATCCTTCGTGACCAAAGAATTTATGTGTCTGTTTTGGTAGTTGTCCTCCTGCTTGTATTCCCTCATCAACGATTAAAACCTTTAAACCATTTTCAGCACAAGCGATTGCACCAGTCAATCCAGCTGGTCCTGCTCCAACGACAAGTACATCGTAATTCACCATAATATTTTTCCCCTTCCTGTTTGTCTCTTAACTTGCATTCCATCTTTCACAGGTGTGATACAACTTCTTACGTTTGGAATACCATCAATTTCCATCAGGCAGGAAGAACACTTACCTATTGCGCAGAAGAAACCACGAGGATGTCCTTTTTCGGTGAAGCCAAAGACATCGATACCGTTTGAAATTAAAGCACTTGCTACAGTATCACCTTCGTTTGCTACTACGGGAATACCTTCAAAATAAATCGTTACACTTTTTGTCTTTTCAAAATCTAAAATCGGATGTTTCTCAACCCTTCGCATACACTATCGCCCCCTCCATTTAAATTATATTAGTTTGCTTTACGAAAACAAAATATCAAAAAAGACTATTTAACGGAGAATTTGAACAGAAATTCTTAATAAACTTATGAATGTAACACAGAACAAGTAATTTGTGGTATAATTATCCTGAAATATTAAAGTGAAGAAGGAGAGAAGATATTGTGACAGATTCAATTGCAAGGGTATATCTTAAAAAAGATATCAAAAGAAGAGTGCAAAAAGGACATCCTTGGATTTACGACAACGAGATAGATAAAATAGTTGGAGAATTTGAAAATGGAGATATCGTTGATATTTTTAGCTTTGAGGACAACTTCGTTGGAAGAGGATATATCAACCAGAAATCAAAGATAACAGTGCGTATTCTTACGAGAAAATACGAGAAAATCGATTACAACTTCTTTGAAAAAAGAGTCAAGAGAGCTATTGAAAACAGATTATCGCTTGCAAATGAATCCGCTTTTCGAGTATTATTTGGAGAAGCGGATGGACTACCAGGACTTATTGTAGACAAGTTTGACAGATATTTGGTTGTAGAATTTAATACTCTTGGAATGGAAAAACAAAAAGACGTAATCATAAAGGTTCTTATAAATCTGTTCTCACCATTAGGAATCTACGAAAAATCTGAAAGTTCTTCCAGAAACAAAGAAGGTCTTGAATCTATTACTGATTGGATTTATGGAAACGGTACAGAAATAATTCCTTTTGAAGTAAACGGATTGAAATTTCTCGCTGATCTAAATGGTCAAAAAACAGGCTCGTTTTTAGATCAGCGTTTCAACGCTTTGGAGCTTTCAAAGTACGCACAAGGGAAAATCTGTTTAGATTGTTTTTCATATACTGGAAATTTTGGTATGCATATGCTCAAAGGCGGAGCAAAATATGTTACTTTTGTAGACTATTCCGAACGTGCACTTGAAATTGCAAAAGAGATTGCAAAGTTGAATAACTTTGAAAACTGCGATTTTGTAAACGCAAACGCTTTTGATTTTCTAAAATCGGAGTATGGAAGGGGAAAAAAGTACGATATAATAAATTTAGACCCTCCGTCATTTGCTAAAAGTGGAAGCAGTCGAGAATCTGCCTTCAAAGGGTATAAAGAAATCAATTTAAGAAGTATGAAATTGCTTAGAGATGGTGGTATACTTGGTACCTCATCTTGTTCTCAAGTAGTTTCACAAACAGAATTTGAAAATACTTTATATGAATCAGCTGCAGATACGAGAATACTTCTCAGGTTGTTGTATAGAGGTGGTCAACCTGTTGATCATCCTCAAATCTACAATATACTTGAGACAATTTACCTTAAGTTCTTGATTTTACAAGTTTTGGAAATGTAAAATTTAAGTAAGGAGTGGATAGATGATGAAAAAGACTTTAGCATTTCTCTTACTGTTTGTAGCTACCATTCAAATTCTTGCCGGATATTATTTTGTAACTAACACAGGAGTTATCAATGAAGATGGGAAAGAAGTTCTTAATGGATCTCTTTCTGCTGTCTTTAGTGATGGCGAAATTTATTATACAGTTGCTCAAGACGGAGTCTACACCCTTGATGCAGAAACAAAGATTGAACTTAAGAATCCTGTTTACTTGAATAATAACTATGTTTTAAGTCAGAACGTTGTTTACAAAATCGAAAATGCTAAAGCAATAAACATCGGAAATGTAACAGCAAAACTTCAATCAATTGTTGTTCGAAACGATCACATAATAGGTATTGAAAACAATGGAGTTTTATGTTATTTTACAAATAGACTTGTGTGGTCAATGGAAAATATACGTCCAACAAGGTTATCTATAAGTGAGAATTTTCTGGCAGTCTTTTCAACTCAAACTCAACTATTTGATATAACCAATCCTAAAATACCGAAATTAGTTGGTACTTTTCCAAGTTTTAGGGAATATGCGCACTTTTCAGGTTACCACGCTTTCAGCGACGGTTCAAAAATATATCTGTATCGAGGAGTTGTCAGACAAAGCGTTACTTTCAACCACAGAGGTACTTTAATTTCAGATGGAACTAACCTTTTTTCAGGTAATCTAATGATTGATAATTCACTTAAACAATCAGATCTCGGGTTTTCCGTAAGAAGTTTGGTTGCAGTGAAAAGGGAAGAACCTCAACCACAACCACCAGTAGTTCCAACAACAGTTGTGCAGACTCCTTCAACCGAACAACGAACTACGCCAAGTACTCCAACAGAAGCTGAAACAAAAACAACTGTAACGCAAGAGCCTGTAAAAGTTACTCCAGAGCAAAGACCAATAACTCCACCACAACTAAAAAGATGGGATTTAGTATGGAAGATGGTTATAAACGACGAAATCTCTGGAAAACCGGCTGTTAAGGATAACGTAATCTACATTCCAACACTAAAGGGAACTATATATGCGGTAAAAGACGGGAAAACGCTTTGGACTTTTAGAACCTCCTTTATCGTAGTTGGAAATGTTACCGTCGGTAAAAACGTATATCTTACATCTTGGGATGATACAGTTTATGCTATAAATGAACAAGGAGAATTAGTTTGGAGTTTGAAGCTAAACGATGACTTGTCTCAAGGAGTTGCTTGGGATGGTCTATATCTCTATGCGGTTACTGACACTGGAGATGTATACGTGGTACAAGATACTGAAGTTTCTGGGGTTATTAGAAAGAACTATAAAGTAGGTTCCTATCCAGTTATTCCACCATCGATATCTCTATCCGGAAAAGTATTTATAGTCGATGGTACGGGAGCTTTATGGCAGGATTCAGTAAGAGGAGAACTTGTTGGAAAAGTTGCTAATCTTCCTATTATATCTGAAAGAGTAATACAAAACAGTGGTCTTGGATTTTCTCTAATTGATGAGGTTTCTATTGTTTACAGATTCATTCCTACCGTTTCTGAAACACAAGTTTTGAGAATTGAAGTTCCATTTTTAACAATCGAAGGTAGAGTGAGAGATGCTGTTGTTGGTAAAGAAAACATATATATATTGAATGATAAAGGTACTGTTTTTGTTTACAATAAAATTTCAAAACAACTTGTAACCAGATTTACAGTACCAGGTGCTAAATATATCTCCGCTTGGAAAGATTATCTCTACGTTTTTGGTTCTGAAATACACTGTTATTACATTGATGAAGAATTTACTGGTTTTTGGTATTCTATTTACGGAAATTCAATGAACTGGAACTCAGCGATTAGATAATATATGGATAGTAAACTTAAACTTTTAGGCGATTATGAGCATTACGCTGTTTGTGTACCTTTGAAGGAAGATAAATTCATTTTCGAGGTAAGGGCTCCTAACATCCCGCAACCTTTGGAAATATCTTTTCCAGGCGGGAAGATAGAAGAAAATGAATCACCTTTTGAGTCTGCAGTTCGAGAAATGAAAGAAGAAATTGGACTTGATGTAGAAAATTTACTTGCACCTTTAGAACCATTAGTAACCCCATTTAATACGATAATTTATCCGTTTTTGGTTACTGTTGGTGAAAGCAAATATAATCTAAATACTTGTGAAGTTTCAAAAATACTTGAAATCCCTGTAGTGTTTTTTGAGAAACCTAAAATTATCGCTAATACTGAAGTTGTAGTTGTTCCTGATGGATCGTTTCCGTTTGAACTTATCTCGAACGGAAAAAATTATAATTGGAAAAAGGGAAGATACAAAGTATATTTTTACGAATGGGAAAACTATATAATCTGGGGGTTAACTGCAAGAATAGCTAATAGAGCATATCAAATCTTATTTGGGGGATAGGGATATGTTTTATAAACTCTTTTCTTCAGTTCTAAACGGATTAACACCAACTCTTGTGACGGTAGAGGTTGACCTTAATTCGCGTGATGTTAGAAGAGATATAAACATCGTTGGGCTCGCTGATACAGCTGTCAAAGAGAGTAAACAAAGGATACTAAGTGCTTTTAAAAATTCGAATCTTCCTCTACCTCAGGGAGTTATAACTGTAAACTTGGCACCAGCTGATGTAAAAAAAGAGGGAGCTTTTTTAGACTTAGCTATTGCAATGGGAATATTGGGAGTTTCAAAATTGGTAGCTCCTATTGATGCAATAGTTTTAGGAGAAATTGGCCTTGATGGAACTATAAAAAAAGTTAAAGGTGTTCTCCCAACAATGCTTGAATTTTCAAAATACGAGAAGGTCTTTATCATCCCTTACGAGAATTCAAAAGAAGCCCAAGCTACAAATGTAAGATACTTACCTGTAAAATCCTTAGTTGAATTAGTAAGAGCGTTAAAAGGCGAATTAACACTAATATATCCTTCCCAAAATGAGAGCCAACCTGCTGTACAAAATGATGAAGATTTTGCTGACATAAGAGGGCATGAATTTCCTAAGAGAGCATTGGAAATCGCTGCTGCCGGAAGTCACAATGTTTTAATGGTTGGACCTCCCGGGACCGGTAAAACTATGCTTGCAAGAAGATTTCCAACAATACTTCCAGATATGACGGAAGAAGAAAAAATTGAAACTTCTAAAATATACAGTGTCGTTGGGCTTCTTGAAGATTCGTTAATCACAAAGAGACCTTTCAGAAGTCCACATCATACATCTTCCGTTGTCTCAATCGTCGGCGGTGGTCAAAATCTAACACCCGGTGAAGTTACTCTTGCACACAACGGAGTTCTTTTCTTAGATGAACTTCCAGAGTTTAGAAGGGATGTCTTAGAAGCACTAAGGGAACCTATCGAAGATGGGGTAATAACAATTTCAAGAGCCAAAGGGAAACAAACCTTTCCAGCAAAATTTCAATTTATCACAGCAATGAACCCCTGTCCTTGTGGCTACTACGGAGATAAAGAAATTACCTGCAAATGCTCACTGTTTGAAATAAAAAGATACTGGAAAAATATCTCAGGACCTATTTTGGATAGAATTGATATCCATCTTAACGTACCAAGAATTCTCTACGAAGAACTTAGAAATACTGTTCAAAGTGAAAAAAGTTTTGTTATTCGTGAAAGAGTCCAAAGGGCAAGGGATATTCAACTCAAAAGATACAAAGATGAGAAAATAAAAGTAAATGGAAAGATAACTCACAAAATGATAGAAAAGTATATTGTTTTAGAAGAACCTGCCGAAAATCTTCTAAAAGAATTTGCTAAAGGGAGAAGGCTTTCAGCAAGAAGTATTGATAAAATAATAAAAGTGGCAAGAACAATTGCTGACCTAAAAGGTCTTGTACATATAGACGCTTCGTCAGTTGCTGAAGCTTTACAGTATAGGATAACTGTGGAAGATATCTAATGGAGTCTACTATGAATAATTCGGACTAAAAGAAAGTGAGGAAGATTTAAAGCAATTAGGGTCAAATTTCTCGTTTTGTGGTAGTTCTACTAATATGTTCAAAGCCATATTTTCACTTACACCTGGTACTGAACTGACAATCTTTACTACTTAGAGAAATTAGAGTCGTTAATTTTGATGTTTTTGAAAGTCTTTAAAATAACTTTGTCAAGATTATCAATTTCGTCATCCAGATTAAGAAGAAGTCTGATTTTAGTAACGAGCAACTCTTCTAAAGCATCAGGAGGTATACCAAAAGATTTGTTAGCAAGGTTTGTCATCTAAAGAAAAACTTGTTTTTTTCGATTAAAGACTTTAGCAAAATGTTTTTGTAAAGAAAAGAGATTAGCAGTTTTAACATAATGAGCAGAAGGGAATTTAAGTAAAAGCATACCAATGAAAAAGACATTGATGTGAGATTTTTCAAGTTCAGTGAAAAGGATGAAAAGAAGCTTAAGGATTTTGTCTTTGAGTGTAGAAGCGAAGTAGATTCCATAGCGATGAGGACGGGTTGGTTGAGAGAGTGAAGAGTAGAATGAAATTGGTTAAACCTCTCAAAAGACTGAGAAAAAGACTTAGAGAAAATAGTTTGTGAAGAAGAGTTTTTGATAGAAACAAAGAAAGAGTCTTTAAAGACATCAATACCGACAAAGAAAACGAAATCAGTCATACAGATACCTTCTTTTTTTTGAGAAATTTAATCTCGAAGCAGGAAGAAGTCTTCCGAACCGTCCTTCTACTTAACACGAGCTCAAGGCTCAATCAAAACTATACGGGATAAGAAAGCAGGAAACAAACTCCAATACGGGCTCGAAGCCCAGGCGATAATTCCGTTTTCCTGCTTCAAGAATTAAGTTCAAGGTAATTATATCAAAATTACTGGCAGGAGGTGTTATATATGAAAACTTCGAGGACTATTTTATTACTCTTTCTCGTTTTAGCAGTTACAACGTTTTCTTCAGGTTTTTACATTGATGTTTCACAAAAAAATGTTGGAAGCAACAACTTTATAACCTACGAATTTGGACCTGAACTCGAACTTGGACCAGTTGAACTTGGTATAACTTTAACTATGTACGCTTCAGATTTAACAACAGGTGTGTTCTACTTCGGTCAGCCTTCAACAACACCAAGTACGAATCTCATCGATGGACTAAACATTAGCTCATTCGGTTTAAGACTTTCAAATCTTTATTTTAGATACGGTAGACCAGCACCAAAGACCTTTGGACTCGGATTTTTGTTTAACAATTTCAGAGTTGAAAATATCAAAGCTTTTGAATTGGCTGTAAACTTCGGTCCAACAGTCTTTGTCTATCTTCCTTTTCAAATCGAAAGTTTAACACAATTTTCAATAAAACAATCTGATACTCTATTTGTTGGTGGAAGCGAATTAAATTTTGGACCTATCGAACTTGGTATCTACGGAGGATATGAAACAGCTAATTTAACTGAACCTGGAACTCAGGTAAACTACGCTGTAAGTACAGCCGTATTTACTGAGTTTCTTGGACTGCGCTTCGGTGCTGAAGGGACTTTACAAATCGGAGAAGATGAGCAAACATACGCTTACGGCGGTTTTGCAGGATTATACGGAAATTTTGGTATTTTAGAAATTATAGCAGGTCCTTATTATACGTCTGACAAGTTTGTCCCAAGACTTTACGACAAGAACTACTCATCAATAGGACGAACAGCAAATATGTCAGATTATGATTCAACTCTCGGTTACATCGCAGGTGGGAAAGCAATGCTTGAACCATACGGTTCTGCAAGAGTTTTTCTCTATGGAAAATTCGATGGTTCAGTACCTATTCTTGAAGGTGAAGGACTCATAAAAGTTCCGGCAGCAGGCGGAATGAATGGACTGTACATCTACGGTTATTTGTACGATAATACTCCATTTGAGAATGGATTTTTAGATTCCAACACTTCTGCGAGATTGACTATCGCATATCCAGTAACAACTTTCTTGTTTGCAGGTGTAAAGTACATCTGGAACGGTACTGAATTTGTAAATACCGCTTTCATTGGCGGAACCGGAAGTTTCTAACAAAGAAAAAGAATTTTGGGGAGCTATGCTCCCCAATTTTAAAAAAATTTAATTATCACTCTTGACAATTGAGTGCTAATATGATAATATAATATCAGAACCAAAAAAAGTTAGATTTTCGGAGGTGGTATTATGGCAAAGAAAGAGTTTGTAGTTGGTATTGATCTTGGTACAACAAACTCAGTTATAGCTTGGATGAAAACAGATGGAACAGTTGAAGTTATCCCAAACGCTGAAGGTAGCAGAACAACTCCATCGATAGTTTCATTTGCAAAAAACGGAGAAATATTAGTTGGCGAACCAGCGAAGAGGCAGATGATTCTCAATTCGGACAGAACCATCAAATCTATTAAAAGAAAGATGGGGTCTGACTACAGAGTAAAAATTGATGACAAAGAGTATTCTCCACAGGAAATTAGTGCTTATGTTCTTAAAAAGTTGAAAAAAGATGCCGAAGAATACCTTGGCGGAGAGATTAAAAAAGCGGTTATTACCTGTCCTGCATACTTCAACGACGCTCAAAGACAGGCAACAAAAGAAGCTGGAATTATAGCAGGTCTTGAAGTTCTTAGAATAATCAACGAACCAACAGCGGCAGCTTTAGCTTATGGACTTGACAAAAAAGAAGGCGAAAAGAAAGTATTAGTTTACGACCTTGGTGGTGGAACGTTTGATGTTTCAATCCTTGAAATTGGTGGTGGAGTAA
>FWWL01005604.1_pt1 | contig 15024 bp, 14 predicted proteins | sample 2228331 | NCBI WGS metagenome assembly FWWL01 (sample SAMEA103939775, study PRJEB20133) | metagenome
CTGGCGGAGTGGCGTTCAAAAGTTCGTCTGCGCCGATTTGTCATCCTTTGTCAACGCAACGATGTTTCAACGGGGCGAAGGGGGTGTTGTTCCTGATGAGCCATCAACGGAGAGCAGGGTAGGGGAGGGCACCGCTGCTTGGTTGGAGGGCGTTCCGTTTCGGTTGGTCCGTGACGGGTTGGGCAATCTGCGAGTTGTCGCCCTTGCCAGTGCCACCACGCCCCACGAAACAGCCCCTGACTTGGTCGCTATCCCTGTCAATGGGATGGCGAAAACGCTTTACTTGCTGCTGACCACGACGGCGCGCCCGATCTTCACGGAAGACCTCTACCGACGAGGCACAACGGACCCGCGCAAAGTAGCGACCTTGTTGGTGCGCTATGTGGATGGCATGGAAGTTCGGGAAGAATTGCTTTATCGTCGGCACTTGACAGAGTGGAACGACCGTTTGGGATGCAGCCATGCCCGTCTCGTGTGGCTGGGTTCAACGCACCGAGGCTATTTGGTCACGCTGTGCGCTTACGAGTGGCGCAACCAGCGTCCCGAAGTGCCCATTGCTGCTATCGCCTTACTCTCTGCCAACAGCCCCGTGCAACCCGCATTGGTGGGCATCACTTTGGGGCAGTGACGGACGGGGCGTGGGACGCGGGACGAGTTAGCAATGGAGAGGCGGAGCACGGGGTATGGAGCGCAGAGCATGGAGTAGAGATCAGTAGCGTCGCCCCTTGCGAGCGACGATTGTTGGGCTGGGGTGCGTCACCTGACGCACCGTAAACGAAAAATCAGCGCATTAGGAGATGCGCCATCTAACAATCGTCGTTTTCGCCTGCTAAAGCAGGCGCTCATGAAGGCGTCAGCAACCACTGGCTAAAGCCAGTGGCATGACAGTTTGGGCTTTGGCAAAAGCGCATGAATTCATGCTACAGGCTTTAGCCCGTAGTCGGCGACCCTGACAATGAGCGCCGATTTCAATCGGTGAACGAATTGGAAGGTGCGTCTCCTGACGCACCGCAAATGAAAAAAATCGGCACATCAGGAGATGTGCCCTCCAGCAAACAAAATCGGCGCCTCAGGAGAGGCGCCCTCCAGTCCGCCGAACTCACGAAAGGCGCTACGGTTGGCATTCGCGACAAGGGTGGTAGCCTTTGGGTGGTAGCCTTTTTGAAGGGCAGCGGCAGCGCTGGGAAAGCGGATGCGGTTCTCGGCACTGATGCGTTGGACGGAAGGGCAGGTGGGGCGGTGGAAAGTCAAGGTGCGACGGTTGCCGATGACGGGTGAACGGGTTGGAGCGTAAACTGCCCATAGCCCACGACGGTTTTCTCGCGCTTCCTCTTGCAGCCGAACGAGCAAATCTGCGTAGCGGACATTGGGCGGTTTGGTGTAAACGCGGGCGAACCCGTTGCGCACCATCGCAGCGTTGACAAAGATGCGGTTGCCCCTTGCATCGCGGACGAACACATATGCCAGCAAGCGCCCGTAGTGGTCGTAGCGCTCCACATCCAGTTCCAATTCCACCCGCTTGCCCAGCACCAGTTTGCGATTGAAGTTGGTGGCGGCTTCGTAGTAAGGTTGCCCGCGCTCAGGTGTGTCAATCCCAATGTAGCGAACGGTCCGCCCGTCGGAAAGGACGATCGTGTCGCCGTCTATCACGCGAATAACCCGCAAATCCTGAGTTGCCCGGCTGCCAGGCAATTGGCGCAATGGCGACCGTTGCGTCCAAACGGCTATCAGCACCAGTGGCACCACTGCAAGGAACAACCAGTCCGAGCGTCGCAAAGGTCGCAAGGGTTTTGCGCGTTTTCGCTGTCGCATCACTGTGGTCACTCCTTGTCTCTCGTTACCCGTTGGCAGACCAGAGGTTTTGGGGCGGGTTGGTAGTCGGCAAATCGGTGGTTCGGCACAAAGCATTATGCAGTGGCTCGCAAGAGGGGATGGTGCTCCTTGAGCCAGCGGAGCACCCGTTCGGTGTCAGCCCGCACCGTCGGAGACGAATGGGTAGGTTCCGCATCGCGCAGCCGATACAGCAGCACCCCATAGGGTTGGGCGATGGGGCGCCATTCGTCGGGCACATGGTCGGGCAAGTCCACATCCAACAGTTCCGCTAAAACCAAAGTCCACGCCCGACAAACATTGGCGACATTGTAACCGCCCCCGCCTAATGCTACCCATGGCACCCGCAGGCTCTTGAACAGTTGCAATGCCCGCAGGTAACTGAAAGTTGTCAAGTTCCAGTGGGTGATGGGGTCATCGTGCAGCGCGTCGGCTCCCAACTGGGTGACGATGGCTTGCGGTTTGAAAGCGTCCAGAGCAGGAGCGACAATTTCGTCTAACGCTCGCAGGTAGACATCGTCGCCCGCGTTGGGAAGGAAGGGCACATTCAGACTGAACCCGTAACCTTCACCGTCGCCCATCTCGTTCTCAAAGCCCGTCCCTGGGAACAGGTAACGCCCGTTCTCGTGCAGGCTGATGGTCAGCACGCGCTTGTCACGATAGAAAGCGACTTGCACGCCATCGCCGTGATGAGCGTCAATGTCAATGTAAGCAACCCGTTCAAACTTTTGCAGCAGTTTGTGGATTGCTACCACTGGGTCGTTGATGTAGCAGAAGCCGGAAGCGTAACTGGGCATGGCGTGGTGCAACCCGCCCGCCATGTTGAAGGCGATGGGGGCATGTCCGTCTCGCACCAACTCCGCCACTTGCGCAGAGGCACCAGCGATGAGCATGGAGGCGGTGTAAACGCCTTCCATGATGGGGCAATCACCTGTGCCCAACCCGTAGCGGAGGGCGTTGGGCGTCCAAAGACCGTTATCCGCTTCCGCTAACGCTTGTAAGTAATCAGGGTCGTGGAAGACCAACACTTCCTCGTCCGTTGCTGGGCGTGGCTCTATCATCCGCACTTGCTCCAACAAGCCATAGCATCGCTGCAGTTCCTGCGTCAGTTTCAGGCGCCACATTTTCAGCGGGTGAGCGGGACCGTAGTCAAAATGCCAGAAGGGTTCGGTGTTAACAAAAGTCACCCTTTCTTCCATGCCCCATCACCTGTGTGGCGCACTTTCCTGTGGCTCAATAGATGGGCATCAGTGAACCCAAAGGTTGCGAAAGCGAACGATGGACGCTGTTAACCCACCCTTTCTTCGGGCAACGGTTGGTTAGCGATGGAGGGGATTTCTTCGTCGCTGATTTCCATTCCCGATGCTTTCGCCTGCCGCAGCAGTTCACCAGGGTCAGGGACAGGCGAGTAGCGGTGGTCAAAGTAAGTGATGCCCAATTCGTGGACGATGAGGTTGTAAGCATCCGCCAACCCTTGGGAGGGGACATTGTAAAGCAAGGCAATTTGCTCCAAGGGCTCGTCAATGAGCGCCATTTTGTCCATTACTCGGTGAACGGCTGCTGCCCAGACCGCATCGTCGTGGCGGGCGAGGGGACCTTCCTTGCGGAAGTCGCGCCACAACCGCACGGCGCGGGCGATGGAAGTGAGGGGGTAATACTCTTGCTGCATCGTTCCGATGAGGAGTTGTTCCACCATGTCCAATTCCGCTGAGGGCGACGGTTGCAACCCGTAGGAGGTCATGAAAACACCGACGGAAAGGTCGCTTTGAGGGTCAGGGCGGTCGCTGATGTAGTGCACCGCTTCCAAGTGCCACGGCGAAATTTCCGCGATTTTCCATTCCCCGTTGCGTTGGCGCACCCGAAAGACCACATAGCCGATAGGTTCGCGCGTGTCTTGAGTGACTTGTTCGCCTTCCAACCACACGCTATCGCCCAGGACGAGGGCTCGGGTCAATCGGACAACGCACGGACCCCGTAGGGCAGCAGAAGCGGCGTAAAGGGCTGCCTCGCCGAACAGTTCGTAGAGAATCGCCGCATCGCTGTCCGGCTCCAGAACGGTTTGAAGGGCTGCTGCGTTCTCCTCCATGAGAGCGTCGTAAAACGACCACACGACATCTACGGCTTCCTTGGGCACCGACATGTTTCTTCGCTCCTTCCGCCGCAAACGCGGCATGGTTGCACCGAACGGAGCGAACTTTTCGCTTACCGTTGCGGTTGCCTTCATTGTGGCATCCTGGAGAGCAAAACGCAACCGAGCCGCCTACAGCCACTTTCGCAAGAAGGGGAAGGCTTCCTGCCCGTTGAACTGGTGTTCGCCCTCAAAAATGTGCAGGCTCACCCGTTCTTCCGCACCGAACACAGCGTAAATGCGCCGCAATTGCTCAAAGGCTTCTTTCGTAGCGTGGACGGGGAAGATGGGGTCGCGCGTTCCGCTCTCTATGTGCAAGGGGCGAGGTGCCACCAAACCCGCAATGTCCACCATCTCCGCATAGCGCAAAATGCTTGGCACATAGTTGTCTATGCAATGGCTGATGCTGAAGATGCTGTCCTTGAAGGTGTTGAAGTAGCCGCTAACGACAGCGGCTTTGATGCGCCGTTCCAAAGCAGCGGCGAAAAGGGAGGTCATACCGCCGCCTGAGATGCCCATCACGGCGATGCGCCGAGCGTCCACATCAGGTCGCGTTTGCAAGTAGTCAATGGCGCGCATCACATCCCAAACGCGCCAAGCAATCATCGTTTCGCCCAGCAGCAGCGCTGCCCCTGCTAACGGTTGACACGAGGAGGCGCCTGCGCCTTGCTGGCGGGCTTTCTCTTCCCTTCGGTGTCCGAACCCCAGTTGCTCAATAGCGAGGGCAGCAAACCCATGCGCTACGCATTGGAGCGCAAAATCCCGTTGATAGCCTTCCCATCGCTCGCGCAGGCTGCCATCTTCGTTGATGCCGACGATGTCGTCCACGCCCCGACCGTGCCCTGGCAGACAGATGACGACGGGCAGTGGTCGGTTCGTCGTGTTGGTGAGGGGTTTCAAGAAGTAACCGAACACGGTTAAACCCTCACGGCTTTGGAAGGTAAGCGTTTCTCGGTGGTAGGGGACAACTTGGTCGTCATTAGTGCGGGTAGTCAGGGTTTGCACTTCCAGCAGTTGCGGGTCAAGGGAGCAGCGTTCTTTTGGGAACCCGCCCAACAACTTCTTGAGGGTTCGGCGCCAGCGCTGTTGCCACCGACGCGCCTCTTGCGGCGTGGTGGCAGTGAAGCGGCACCTGCGAGGCATTTCAGCGTAACGAGCGTGCAAGTGCGGCATCGGGTCAAATTCCCACGCCATCTCTCGTCACTCCTTTGCGCTTTTTGGTCACCACCCCATTCATTATGCTCACTCCTGCCAATCCGAAGATGGGCGATGCTTCTTAGCACGAATGTTGTTGGTCGGTGCTGTGACCAGCCCATGAGCGTAGAGTGTCCTGCGTAAAGCGTAACGGTTGACGGTGGCGCTACCCCTTGTGAGCGACGGTTGTTCTGACATCTACCGAGCGGAAAGGCGTGATGCGTGAAGAGTAAAAATGCTGGCGGTAGCGTCGCTGCTGGTCGGCGACGGTTGATTGACTTGTTCGGTGTAGCAGCGCCCTTTGCGGGCGACGGGAAAGTTCGTTTGCTGAAGTAGGCGCTCAAGGATGTGTCATCAACCGCTGGCTAAAGCCAATGGCATGGAAGGTGAGCGCCCAACAACCGTTGCGTTAAAGAGCGACGGACGAAAAAACGAAGCGGGCGGTGGAGGCGTTTTTGCCACCGCCCGCAGGAGCGAGGGAAGGGCAGCAAAGCACTCACGAGGGGGAGGCTTTCTGAGCCGTGAAGGCTTCCTTGCGCAGCAACTCTTCCCACTGTGCGTCCACTTCGGCTTGGATGGCTTCAATCAGGTGGCGGTTCTCAGGTTGGAACAGGTGGGCAAAGCGACGCTGCCGTTTCAGGAACTCCTCTACGGGCAACTTTTGGCGAGGCTTGTAATTGACGCGATAGACGCCGTTCTCAATTTCGTAGAGCGGCCAGAAGCAAGTCTCTACCGCCAACCGAGAGATTTCTAAGGTCTCTATGGGCTCAAAGCCCCAGCCTAAGTTGCAGGCAATCAGCACATTCAGGAACGCGGGACCGTTCGCCTTAAAGGCTTTCTCCGCTTTCAACAGGAAGTCTTTCCAGTGGGATGGGGACGCTTGGGCTGCGTAGGGGATGCCATGGGCTGCAACGATTTCCATGATGTTCTTGCGCCCCTGTGGCTTACCCGCCAACACATCGCCTGCAGGGGAAGTTGTTGTGTGGGCGTATCGGGGTGTCGCTCCTGAGCGCTGGATGCCTGTGTTCATGTAGGCTTGGTTGTCCAAGCAGACGAAGACAAACTTGTGTCCCCGCTCCAACGCGCCAGAAAGGGCTTGTAAGCCAATATCGTAAGTGCCGCCGTCACCGGCAAAGGCAATGACATTGACATCGCCATCATAGCGCCCGCGCTTTTTGAGGGCTTTCAGCGCTGCTTCCACGCCGCTGGCGACGGCTGCTGCGTTTTCAAAGGCGACATGGATGTAAGGCACACCCCAAGATGTGTAGGGGAAGATGGTCGTCGTGACTTCCAGACAGCCAGTGGCGACGCAGGCGACAACAGGTTTATCGGAAGACGCCATGACCCATCGTGCCGCTAACGGCTCAGGGCAACCGGCGCAGGCACGGTGCCCGCTCACTAACGGCACAGGTTTTTGCACTAACTCTTTCACGCTTGGCATCGGCTGTCACCTCACCTCAAATTTTGAACTTTCATTTCCGCATTGTCACTGGCGAAGCGTTTCTTCGTGCACCAAGTCTTGCAGCGGTCGGCGTTCTTTCGGCTCAGGGGTATCAGCGGGAACCCCGATGGGCAAGATGGCGACAGGGCGCATAGTTGCTGGCACCCCGACCACCTGCCGCACCGCATCGTCATCAAATGCACCAATCCAGCAACTACCCAACCCTAACGCTACTGCTGCCAGATGAGCGAAGGTGCAAGCAATCGTCGCATCTTGCAGGCTATACAACTCCTCGCCCCGTTTGCCATAGCGGAAGCGGTTGCGTTGGGGGTTGGCGACAAAGACCAAAACCACTGGCGCTTCCGCAATGAACCATTGCCCCCACGCTGCTCGTGCCAGTTGCCGCTTCCGCTCAGGTTCACGGACGACAATCACTTCATACGCCTGCAAGTTGCCTGCTGATGGAGCGCTGTTGACGGCTTCCAACAGCCGCTTCAGCACCTCGTCAGGCACTGGGTCGGGCTTGTAAGCGCGCACCGAGTAGCGTTTTTGGAACACTTCAAACAAGTCCATCGCCGTTCCCTCCTCACACACTCACAACCTCGTGCTCGTCACTCATTAAGAGCGAGACGAAGTGCTTCATGCCCGATATCTTGCCCACGACGACTTTGTCCCGCAGCCCAAAGTAGTCCAAGCAGGTTTGGCAGACGAGGATTTCCACGCCTTGCTCTTGCAACTGGCGCAAGTGCTCTTGGGCTTGCAACTTCTCCACTGTCTGCTCGCCATCATCAGCGGCTAACTTAACGCCTGTGTTCCACAGGATAAGGGCTTTGGGCTTGGGTTCGGTCTCCGCCAGAAAGCGCAGGAAGTTGGTCATGATCACTGCACCGATGTGATCGTCGCCACGCCCCAAGGTTCGGGAACCGATGAGCACAACTTTCGGCTTAGGCATTCTCGCTCACCTCTCATTCCCGAACACCCAAGTAGCGCCAAGTTTGTTCTACCGTTTTACCTGCTGCGATGTCCTGCAACTCGCGGATTGCTTCTTCCACATGGGCTGTCGTCAAGTCGCGTCCACCCAGCCCGTAGATGTAGTTGACCACTTTCGGACCGCCCAGCGGGATGAATTGGGTGGCAGTGGTGTGGCGCTGAGTGACCAGCAAGTCGTAGAGGGCAGCCTTAACTTCCGTGAAGAGCGGACCGCCCATGCCAGAGAAACTGTCTGCTCGGTCCAGAACGCCGACGACTTGCACGCCTGCCAGCACGCGCACCAGTTCGTCTCGTGGGAAGGGGCGGAAAACGCGCAGTTTTACCGCACCCACTTTCACCCCTTGCGCTCGCAGCGCCCTCACGGTTTCGCGCACTGTTCCGCATGCCGAACCCATCGCCACAAGGGCAATTTCGGCATCTTCCATCTCGTCCAGTTCCATCAACCCGTAAGTCTTGGTCCCAAAGTAAGCAGCGAACTCTTCACCAACTTGCAAGATGATGTTTTTCGCCTGCTTCATCGCTTCCGTTTGCTGTCGCTTGTGTTCCATGTAATAGTCGGGCAGGTCCACAGGACCCATCGTCACGGGCGTTTGCACTTTGAGCAAGGACACATCAGGTTCGTAAACGCCGACAAACTCGCGAACCGCTTCGTCGGGATAGACGGTGACGGGGTGGACAGCGTGGCTGATGATGAACCCGTCGGTGACGACCATGACGGGTAGGCGTGCTCGCTCCGCAATGACGACGGCTTGGATGAGGGAGTCGTAGGCTTCCTGTGGGTCTTCAGCGAAGATTTGAATCCAGCCGCTGTCGCGGGCGCCCATGACATCGGAGTGGTCGCAGTGGATGTTCAGGTTAGCAGAAAGGGCGCGAGCCACCACCGCCATCACGATGGGCAAGTGCAGCCCCGAAGCAATGTAAAGCAACTCCCACATCAGGGCTAATCCTTGCGCGGAAGTTGCTGTCATCGCCCGCGCCCCAGCGGCAGCAGCACCGATGCACGCGCTCATGGCGCTGTGCTCGCTCTCCACGGGCACATACTCGGTGTCCACCTTGCCGTCTGCGACAAACTGAGCGAACTGCATCACTATCTCCGTCTGCGGCGTAATGGGGTAGGCAGCAACCACATCGGGATTGATTTGGCGCATCGCTTCTGCTTGTGCCTCGTTGCCTGAGAGGGCAACAAGTTGTTTTTGTTCTTCTGTGACTTTCGGCGTCGGTTTGGCAACCTCAATCATTGCTCGTCACACCCCTTTGCTCTGGTGACTTACTTCGTGGCAGCCGCTGCTTCCGCTTCCAGCACCATTGTCAAGGCTTTAGCCTTGGGAGGGCACTGGAGGGAGCAGAGCCCACAGCCTTTGCAGTGTTCGTAGTCAATGCCTACCACTTTGCCGTCTTCCAAAAGAATGGCGGAGTCAGGGCACATCAGCCAACACATTAAGCACTGAACGCACTTTTGCGGGTCAAAAACGGGGCGCTCCGTCCGCCACGAACCCGTTTGGTATGCTATGGAGGTCGCGGGCTCAGGAATGATGCCACCTTCGGGCAACTCGTGCCAGCGCTTCAACAAGATGCGAACAGGGGGCTCAGTCAATTCGGCAATCTTCTCCTCCACCCATCGCACCTCTTCAAACCCTCGTTCTAACGCTTTCAGGTTCGCTTCAATCACTTGCGGTCGGTCACGGAAGCGCTTTTGCAGCCGCTGCACTGTATCGGCTTGGAGGGCTTCTAAGGTCACTATACCCGTCACTCGCGCGAACGCTCCCAGCAGGGGCACATTGGGGATGTCCTGCCGAAGGGTTTCGCGCGCAATTGCCGATGCGTCCACCGTGGCGACTTTGTAAGGGAGTAACTCCCATCGCTGCTGGGCTTCCTCAGGGGCAAGGGGTGTGTTGATGATAATCCAGCCACCCGCTTTCAACCCTTCCGTGACAGGCACGGCGCCCATCAGGCGCTCATCCACCACCAGCACGATGTCGGGCGAGGTAACGCCACTGTGTGTGTAAAAAGGCTGGTCACCGATGCGGTTGAAGGCTTGCATAGGTGCCCCGCGCCGCTCTGGTCCGAATTCAGGGAACGATTGAGCGAACTTGCCCTCCCGTAAAGCGGCTTGGGCAAGGATGTTGGCAGCCGTCTTAGCACCTTGTCCTGCCCTTGCGTGCCACCGAATTTCAGTAATCGTTCGCTGCGCTATGGCGGTCATGATCGTCTTCGCCTCCTTTGCGTTGGCATTGTCGCTTTCATTGTCACATAACAGGCTTCTCGGTGGCTATAGGGCATTTCCTGACAACCTTTTCCGCTGTCGGCGCCCGCTATCCTTGCCAAAAGTGTTGCGGCAAATTTTGGAGAAGGCAAGGAGGTTGGTCCATGCGGCGCTACTTGCGGCATTACCGCCCTTTCTGGTGGCGAGAGCAACGCATATGGGAAGTGAGCAAAGCAGACCCTGACGGGGTGCAGCGGTTGCGGGCACCCTTGCGGCTGTCGCCCTTAACCGCAAAGGTGCTTTGGGCACGCAATATCCGCACCCCTCACGAAGCCCGCCTGTTCCTGTTGGGGACAGGGAAGGACTTGTCAGAGCCGACCGCAGTGCCCGGCGTTGCTGCTGCTGCAGAAAAGTTGGTCGCAGCGGTGATGGAAAAGCGTCCCATCTTGGTGCACGGCGATTACGATGCCGATGGCATCAGCGCAACCGCTTTGTTAGCCAGCACCTTAGCCCAGTGGGGTGGGATAGTTTCATGGTTCCTTCCCAACCGCCACCAAGATGGCTACGGCGTTAGCGAGCGTGCCATTAAGATGGCAAAGCAGAAAGGCATCCAAGTCCTTGTCACAGTGGATTGTGGCACAGGTGCCCACGCCGCCATTGAGTTGGCGAAGAAGAGTGGGATGACGGTCATCGTGATAGACCACCACGAGCCCCCAGAACAATTGGCGCCTGCCGATGTGATAGTCAATCCCAAAGCATCTGAAGCGGGAGCGCCGTGGCGGGATTTGTGTGCGGCAGGGTTAGCGCTAAAGGTGGCGCAAACCGTCGCAGAAAAATTGCGAAAGCGTCCCGTCGCTGTCACCGACCTACCAGTGGAATTAGCGGCTATCGCCACGGCTGCCGATGTGGTGCCTTTGGTGGGCGAAAACAGGTTGATTGTGCGGGAGGGCTTGGCGACTTTACGCTCTGCCCGCCACTTGGGGTTGCGCACGCTGATGGAAGTGGCAAGGGTCAATCCCGCTTCCGTGCGCAGTTTCCACCTCGGCTTCATCATTGCTCCCCGCCTAAATGCCGTTGGTCGGATGATAGACCCCAAGCCCGCCATCAAACTGCTCTTAACCACCAACCCCAGTGAAGCCCGAGACCTTGCCACGCAGTTGGACAAAGAGAATCGCCGCCGCCAGCAGGAAGAGGAGAAAACCCTAAGCATGGCGGTGGAGATGGTGGAAAAGGAGTTGGACCTGACGCGGGAGCGGGTGATTGTTCTGGCATCCCCTGAATGGCACCCTGGCGTGATCGGCATCGTCGCTGCCCGCTTGTTGGAATTGTATGGGCGCCCCACTTTCCTCATCGCTTTGCGGGGAGGCGAAGGGAAAGGCTCTGCCCGCAGCACAGAACGATTTCCCGTTTCCGACGCTTTGAAAGCCTGCCGCCCCCTTCTGGTCAACGGCGGGGGGCACAAAGCCGCTGGCGGGTTCACCATCCGAAGCGAACACATCCCTCACTTCCGCGAACACCTTCTTACGCTGGCGGAGGAATGGATGACCGAAGAAGATTTGCTCCGACGCATCCGAGTGGATGCAGAAGTGACAACGCGAGAAGTGACTTTGGAAACGGTCAAGGAGTTGGAGGCGTTGGAGCCAATAGGCTACGGCAACCCCAAGCCCGTCTTTTTGTTGCGCAACGCCAAGTTGCTCTACGCCAACAAGGTGCCCTCCTACAGCGGTCACCGATTGGTCATCCGAGTGCAGCAAGGTGAGCGGGTGTTGGAGTTGGTCGGGGAGGGAATGAGTGATGCCCTCGCTGACCTATCCGTCGGCATCCCCATCCATGTCTGCTTCACTGCTGAGGTTAAGACCGAAGGTGCTATTCCCGTCCTTGACCTTCAAATCGTTGACTTGTGCCCGGCAGGGTCGGAAAAAGTCATCCTGCGAGAAGTAACTTGACACAACTCACATGGTGATGCCCATGCGTTTGCGGTTAAAAGGTCCAGCCACTTTACAAGGCGAGTTTTCGGTGCCCGGAGACAAGTCCATCTCGCACCGCGCTCTTTTGCTGGGGGCGATTGCCCACGGCGTAACGGTGATAGAAAACTGCCTTGTGGCGGACGATGTGCTGAGCACCGCCAGATGCTTGCAGCAGTTGGGTGTCTCTCTTTCTGGCGTGGGCACGACGACCGTCGTGGTGAACGGCGTTGGTGGGGCGAATTTTGTTGCCCCTGATGAACCGTTGGACTGCGGCAACTCGGGCACAACGATGCGATTGTTGATGGGTTTGCTCGCAGCACACCCGTTTGAAAGCCTTTTGACAGGCGATGCCTCCTTGCAGCAGCGACCGATGGACAGGGTGGCAATTCCGTTGCAGCGGATGGGGGCTACCGTGGAAGGGCGAACGGAGCGCTACTTGCCCCCCATTCGCCTTCGGGGCGGACCCCTTCGCCCCATCGCTTGGGAGTTGCCCGTTGCCAGCGCGCAAGCGAAATCCGCCATTTTGCTGGCAGGGCTGTTCGCCAACGGGGTGACCACTGTCGCCGAACCTGCTCCCTCCCGCGACCACACCGAGCGCATGCTCAAAGCCTTCGGCGCACAAGTGTTCGTGCGCGGGCTGAGCGTTTCGGTGCTCGGTCCCGCTAAGTTGCGGGGACAGAAAGTGACCGTGCCCGGTGATCCGTCATCGGCTGCTTTCTTTTTGTGTGCGGCGGCTGCTATCCCCAACGCCGAAGTCACCGCCTTAGGCATCAGCGTCAACCCCACCCGCACCGCTTACCTTGACATTTTGCGGTCAATGGGCGCAACGGTGTTGGTGCGAAATGTGCGGGAGCAAAGTGGCGAACCTGTCGCCGATGTGACTGTGAAAGGCGGGGCGCTGCAAGGGGCAACCATTGCGGGCGACCTTATCCCTCGCGCCATTGACGAACTACCCGTGTTAGCCGCCATCGCAACGAAAGCGAAAGGCACGACAGTCATCCGAGATGCGCAAGAGTTGCGGGTGAAGGAGAGCGACCGCATCGCCGCAATGGTGCAAGGGTTGCGACAATTGGGGGCACAGGTGGAAGAGTTGCCCGACGGTATGGTGGTTCACGGGGAGGCACAGTTGCACGGAGCAGAGGTGTCCAGCCACGGCGACCATCGGGTCGCGATGGCGTTGTCCATCGCAGGGTTGCTGGCGGAAGGCGAAACAATTGTCAACGATGCTGACTGCGTGAGTATTTCCTTCCCTGAGTTCCCGCAAGTGTTGACGGCTCTGGGAGCGGAGGTGGCGTGGGAGTGAGCCGCCCTAAAGGCGTCGTGATTGCTATTGACGGACCCGTTGGCGCCGGCAAAAGCACGGTGGCAAAACTGGTTGCCCAGCGGCTCGGTTACCTGTATGTGGACACGGGAGCCATGTATCGTGCCGTTGCTTTCAAAGCCCTGCGGTTAGGCATGGACATCCACGACCCTGTGGTCATGGGCATGTTGGCGCAAGCCAGCGATATCCAACTCCAACCGCAGCCAGACGGGAGCGTGCAAGTGATTTTGGATGGAGAAGATGTCACAGAACTCATCCGCACCCCTGAAGTGTCCCAAGCCGCTTCCATCGCCAGCGCCCACCCTGAAGTTCGTAAGGTGCTGACAGAGCGACAAAGGGCGTTGGCAGCGTTAGGGGGCGTGGTGATGGAAGGGCGCGATATCCAAACCGTCGTTGCACCTGACGCAGAAGTCAAGGTGTTTCTCACCGCCTCAGTTGAAGAGCGTGCCCGCCGCCGCTGGCAAGAGTTGCAGCAAAAAGGCGTGGCTGTTTCCTACGAGGAAGTTTTGCAACAAGTGCACGAGCGCGACCAACGGGATACTGCTCGTTCCATTGCCCCTTTACAGAAAGCCCCCGACGCAGTAGAAATTGACACGACGAGGTTGTCACCCGAAGAAGTAGCGGAGCGCATCGTTGCGTTGGTGCACCACAACCAAGCGAACTGTAGGAGCGGCGTCAGCCGCGACAGGAAAGATATCAGCCGCGAATAGCAACAGCGTCAACCGCTAACGAGGGGTGATGAAGGATGCGCTGGACCGTCGCTCTCATCGCGTTGCTTTTTGTAGTGCTCGCTGTCGCTGCCGTCTGGCAATACACGCCTGAAGCCCGCGAACGGGCTGCCATCCGCGAAGCGGTGCGGAAGTATCTGGCGGACTTGTATTACAAGAACCCGCAAATCCTGGACATCCGCATTTACCGCAACTACGCCCTTGCCATCGCTTACGACCTTGAGACACTGGTGCTGTTCTTGGAGAAGCGGAAGGGCAGGTGGGAGGTGGTCATTCACGGCAACCTGCTCACCCGCGAAACCATCCGCACGAAAGCGAAAGGTGTGCCCGACAGCGTCTTTGACGCCCTGAAAATTCCGAAAGCCGGCACGATAGGGGGCGCGACTTTCCGATGAGCCGCTTTACTTGGGTCACCTTTGACTGCTATGGCACCTTGATTGACTGGGACAATGGCATCCGCTCGTTCCTGAGCGATTTGCTTGCCCGCAAAGGGGCGCAAGTGGACCTTGACACTTTGCACCGTCGCTGGGAAGCCATCCAGTTTGACCTCATCCAGCAAGATTACCGCCCCTACAAAGACATCCTGCGGCTCAGTCTGGAAGCAACGCTGAAGGAGTTTGGCGTTCCTTATGCCCCCGAAGATGGCGACGCTTTTGCCGCCTCTATGCCCACTTGGCGCCCTTTCCCTGATGTGCCACCAACGCTGAGAGAACTCAAGCGCCATGCCCGCATCGCCATCATTAGCAACACCGATAACGACATTTTGGCGGCAAGCGTTCGGTTGATGGGCGTGGCGTTTGACGCCCTTGTGACCGCTGAAGATGCCCGCGTTTACAAACCCAACCCTGCCATTTTCTCTTTCGCCCTCCAGCACATCGGCGAATCGCCTGACCGCATCCTCCATGTTGCTTTCGGCTTCCACTACGACCTGAAGCCAGCGAAGCAAGTCGGTCTTCACACCTGTTGGCTCAATCGGACGAGAGAACCGATGCCTGAAGGGGTTGTGCCCGATTTCGTTCTCACTGACTTTCGGCAACTCCCACAACTGGTGGAGGAGGCATGAAGGCGGCAAATAGCGACGGCATCCGCAATTTCGTCTTTGCACTTCTCCTCGCACTCTTGCTGGTGGGCTTTATTGCTCTCCTGCATTACTACGGCGAAACCGTGATGCCTATTTTCCCCGACGAGAGCCTATTTTTGCAGCCGGCGAGAAACCTTGCGG
>FWWL01001124.1_pt1 | contig 15022 bp, 12 predicted proteins | sample 2228331 | NCBI WGS metagenome assembly FWWL01 (sample SAMEA103939775, study PRJEB20133) | metagenome
AGTTTTTCAAGCACCTGACCCACAGTGGTCAGCCCTGCCTTCTCCAAGGCTTCGGTTGGGCGGGTACCAAGATTTAGATCGGCAATGGGCCGGTTGGGTGAGGTGCGCTCCTGCTCGCGTGCCTTTTGGCTCTCAACATACTCCTGACGGGCTTGCAGGCGCTTGTAGAAGCGATCTACCTGCCCTTCAATATCCAGAATGCGCTGTTGCTGTCCGGTGAAAAACGGATGGCACTTTGAGCACACTTCGGTGTGGATTTCCTTTTTCGTTGAACCCGTCACCCAGGTGTTGCCACAGGCACAAATCACACGGGCGTCGGGATAAAATGTCGGATGGATGTCTTTTTTCATAGTTTGCCTTCCTGTCTTGCAGAGTAGGGAGCCGCTGTCCTGAGGTCAATGCCTGCTCAGGCTTCGGCTACAACCGGTATCACGTTGACGCGTTTGCGCCCTCCCGGTAACGTTTCGAATACCACTACGCCGTCAGCAGTTGCAAAGAGGGTATCGTCCTTGCCAATATCAACGTTCAAGCCGGGCTTAATTCGGGTGCCGCGTTGCCGGACAAGGATGTTTCCTGCCAACACATATTGACCAGCAAAGCGCTTCACGCCCAGGCGTTGGGAATTGCTATCACGACCGTTTCGGCTGGAACCGCCACCTTTTTTGTGTGCCATAGGACTACTCCACCACAATAGAATTCACTAAAAGGCGTGTATATTGCTGGCGATGCCCTGTCTTAACGCGGTAGCGCTTCTTGGGACGATACTTGAAGACAATGATCTTGGGGCCCTTGAAGTGCTCCTGGATGGTTGCTTTAACCTGGGCACCGGGTACGGTTGGTGTGCCAACCCGCACCTGACCTTCTTCGACCACCAGTAAGACTTGGTCGAGAACAACCTGGTCGCCAACCTCGCCGGCAAGTCGGTCGACCTCAAGGGTCGCTCCCTCTGCAACTTTGTATTGCTTGCCACCACTTTCTACGATTGCGTACTTTACCATTCCTCATCTCCAATCTTCACTTCACCGAGTGACACGCGCTTGATAGAACGCCTGTGCCCGGGGAAGTTGGGGATATTATGACACGCACAAGCCCCAGCGGCAATGCCGGGGCATCGGCAGAGGGACATTATACCCGAGAGGGTCTTACTCTGTCAACATTTGCGCGACTAGTTTTTCGCCGTGGGGAGTAAAGATGCGCACATCCTCGTTGCGTTGGGTGATGCCGAGGGCATCCAAGTGCTCTAAAAATGCCAGCGCAAAGCGGCGAGAGGTTTGAAAATGGCCCCGAAATTGTGCCACGCTGAGTGTAGGGTGAGATTTTAAGTGGGTGACTACAAACTGGATCATAATCTGATAATCTACTTTTCGGAAAACTACCTGGTTAGAGACACTAACAAGGGTGCCGTTTTCGATCAAGTAGTTGAAGACCTCGTCACCCACTGCTTCGACGCATTCTCTGGTGGTTGGGGGTGAATAAGGGTGTTCGGCAAAACGTTTTAGGAGTGCTTCCACCTGGGTGACTTGCTGAGGGGTTAATTGCACGCGATGCTGAGGCAGAGCGATCATTTGCTTGGATTCACATAAGACTCCTGTGGTTAACCAGCGAGCCAGAGCCGCCTGGAATAACGCGGGAGAGAGTTGCAAGCGACTGCGTAGAGCCTCGCGTGGGATGCCCGGTCGTAAGGGATATTGACGGTGATAATGTTGCACCTCGTCCAGGGCTTTCTTTTGCAGGGTTTCCCATTGAGCCACGGTCAGGAGGAACGTCTCATCGTTGGGTGGAGTGATTGGCTCAAGCACAATAAGACGCGCCTTTACCCCAGGCATTTGAAGGAGGGATTGAATTGTCTTGGTGTCGAGGCCGGTGCGCTTCGTTGCCTCGGATAAAGGCAATGGACCAGCAGTATGAAGTGTGTGTAGCAGTAGTTCGCTCGGGGTTCCGCGACTCAATGCATCAAGGCGCTCCAGGACTTGGGGGTCAAAGCGACGATAACGGTATTGAGGATGAGGGTCGAGTACAACGCCCCCTCCGATGGTTTCTCCTGGTGAAGGTCGGCGCAGGATAAAGCGATCTCCGCGCACAGCAACGATTGGAGAATAAGGTTCCAGTTGCACCCAGCCTACCTCTCCGGGTTGAAGAGCCTCGGCGCCCAGCACACGAACGCGAGCCAGCACCTCACTGGTTCCAAGAAATAACTTAACCTCACTGTTGTGTTGAAGTGGGGCACGGGAGTCGGAAATTAGGCGACACCGGGCATCCAGGCGTTGCGTGGGACGATACAATCCGGGAAAGGTGAGTACATCGCCGCGTTGGATCTGTCCCACTTCAATTCCGGTGATGTTGACGGCGGTGCGACTACCCGGAAGAGCCCGCTGAGTTTTCTGCTTGTGAGTTTGCAATCCGCGGATGCGTCCTCTTAGCCCGGCAGGGAGGATCTCGACTTCATCCCCCAGACTCAAACTTCCGTCCAGAAGCGTTCCTGTGACAACTGTACCGAATCCAACGATGGAGAAAACTCGATCTATTGGTAAACGTGGCTTTCCCAGGTCGGGTCGAGAGGGGGTGTCTTCCAGAACACGGCTGAGTGTTGCGACTAATGCATCCAGTCCGGCACGGGTATGAGCCGATACGCGCACCATTGGGGCATTTTGGAGGGCTGTTCCCCTGACGATGTCGCGCAGATCGCTTTCGACCAACTCAAGCCATTCGGGATCATCTATCAGGTCAATTTTGGTCACAACAATGATGCCACGCTCAACACCAAGCAAATCCAGGATGGTTAGATGCTCACGGGTTTGGGGCATCACGCCTTCGTCAGCAGCGACGACCAGTAAAGCCGCGTCAATGCCACCTACACCAGCCAGCATATTTTCAATAAAATCGCGGTGGCCCGGTACGTCAACAATGCCAACACGCTCTCCATTAGGAAGGGTAAGCCAGGCAAAGCCCAAGTCAATGGTCATCTCCCGTTCCCGCTCTTCCTTAAGGCGGTCGGGGTGAATGCCCGTCAGGGCTGCTACCAGGGTTGATTTTCCGTGGTCTACATGACCAGCAGTACCAATAACGTGCATGGCAATAACGATCTAGGGGGTCTTCCCTAATAATTGTTCATACGTCTCAAGCAATTCGCGAGAGAAAGCCAGCAACTTTTGCAATCGCTTGTGGGTTTCTTCTCTAAATATGGCCAAAGAGTCCTGCAACTCCTGCGAGAGATCTTCCATGGCCGTGAGACGTTCTCCTAACTGATTGATTTGACGAGTTAAATCCCGATTTTGTTCTTCCTGCACCAGCAGGTAGTTGGTCCATCGTTTTTGGTCATCGGCTTTGAAACTTGCCCACTCCTGACGGAAGCGATCCTCGACCAGGCGCTGCATCTCGGTAATTTCATTAATACGGCGCTCAAAACGAGCCGTAATTTCTTCAAAAGCCTCCTGAGCACGCTTAAGTGAGCGGTGAGTGGCTTCCAGGGATTGAATTTGAGCATCCAGGTTTGCGGCTGTGGATTCTATTTCTTCGAAGCGTGTTTGCCATTCTTTCCAGACCCGTTCGCGTTCGAGTGCCAACATGTTCTGTTTATCCATGAACGCGATTTGGCTCTGCTTTCGTTCGTTTTCGGCGGCGAGTAGTTCGGCAATGCGTGCTTCCAATTTGCGTTGGGCGTCTCCGATCACATCCATTTTGCCCCGTTGCTCATCCAGGCGTTTGCGTATGGCAGCCACCTCACCCTGCAGGTCAATCACCCGTTTGGCGTCCTGGCGTTGACTTTCTTCCAACAACTTCTGCTGGCGCCGGAACTCCTCATCGGCGCGCTGGTACTGGCTAACTTGTTGTTCTAGCGCGTCTATTAGCCTGCTTAGGCGATTCTCTTCTTCAATGCGAGCCTGAAGGTTTTTGCGGAGTTCAGGAATTGCATCTAAGCCTTTACGCACCTCTGCGATGGCTTTATTTAGGACTTCCAGGTCGGCCAGACGGATACGATCTACTTCACGATCACGCTCAGCGCGTTGCTTTTCCATGTCCTGGATCATACGCGTCAGTTCGACACGCACCTGGGCAATGGCTGTTTCCAGTTGATCAAAGCGACTCAGGCTCGCACTCAATCGTGCCAGTTCGCCTTCCAGCATGGTGATCTGTTGCAGTGAACGCGGGAATCCTTCTTCCAAATCCGCTACACGCTCTTGAAGGGTAGCAATAAGTGCTTTGTCTTTGCGGCGTTCCTCTTCAAGCCAGTCCAAGCGCTTAATGAGTTGCTCTAGATCCATGGGGGGTCCTCTCCGGAAGCCATGATTGGGATAATTTGTTTGCGGGGCTATCCAATTATAGTCAGATTTTACCCACGGTTTTCTAGAATTAGCGTGCCAGATTGAGAAAGCCCTGGGTGGCATGCAGCGCGGGTTGAAGGAAAACACCAGGCAACAAACCCAGGCCAAGTAACCCGATTATGGCGAGCAGGATTAACCACCCATCAAGTGTTTTTAGACTCTCATCTGGAGGCACCATGGTTTCATCTCGGGGTTGCATGAGGTAATTGAACAGGCGGATACCATTAAGTAGAAAAAGAAGGTTGCCCACGAGCGCGCCGATCAGGGCGGGTAATGACTGTTGGGCCAGAGCAAAGAGGATGCCCTGACGTGATGGAAAACTAGCCAATAAAGGTAATCCACCTAAGGAGAAGTAACTCGTCAGAACTCCTATGGAGGCCCAAGTTGGCGGTGCCAGCCGATGGAGAGAAATTGGCAGAGCCTCGTTTGGTGTGTGCTGTAAATAAGAGAGACAGTGGGTGATTAAAAATAGCCCTAGAATACGGGCTGGAAGGGTTTCCAGGAACAAGGTAACGCCCTGGAGTGTTCCTAAGGAAAGGGCAATGAGCCCAAAGCCCGTGTCAAAGATCAGGCTTAATCCCAACACCCGCCTCAGGTCAGTCAAAAAAAGTGACCACAAACCTGCTAAAAGGAGCATTAGCCATCCCACCAGTTGTAAGCCGGCACCGATAGGGGGAATGGATCGAATCCATGGGAAGCTATTGAAGAAATCTAGCATCACCAAGAACGAAGCGGTAGAGATCAGGCTGAGGAAAAAGCCGCTAGGAGAGATGGGGGCGTCCTGGGGGAGCATAATCACCCAGGTGTGGAATGGGAAAATGGCTAACCACAGGGCAAATCCCACCCCTACCATCATAATGGCAGGCAGGACGGTCTCAATCTGCTGAGGGACGCCTTCAATCTGTCCCAACATCCATCCTCCGGTGAGAAGGAGTGGAAGAGCCAGGGTTTGAAGCGTTATAAACCGCAGGATAGCCCGAAATGAAGTCTGGTCTGGAGGGATCAGGGCGGGGATACTGATCAGGACTGCGAGTTCGATGAGGGGGGCTGAGTAAATAAAAGGCTCTACTGCAAACGCTGCAATCATTAAAGCCAATGCAGCAAGCCCATGGGGGACGAAGAAGGGCGAGAAATGGCGGCGTGCTGAACCCAGGAACCACAAGGTACCTAGACCGTAAAAAAGTACCAAAAGGGGGCGATCAGCACCTGTCAGGCGTAATTGCCGTCCCAGGATTGTCAGCGCAGGCGCTAATTCAAACGTCCACCCTCCCAGGCGTAGCGTATTCCCCAGGGGCAGTATCGCGGCGGCTAGAGTCAGAAAAATGCACAACCCTGCAGATATGCCAAGTGACAGGCGCTGGTGATGACGCAAGAACCACAATCCAATAGCGCTAACCAGTGGCAGAATGATCCAGAGCCATGCGGTGCTCATCTCTGACCCTCCGGTAGGGAATGAAGGAAGGTCAAGTAAGCACCCACGCCCGCAAGCCCCAGTGTGACCAGCGCTAACATGCCGGTCATCAAGACCGAATCAACCAAAAAGGCGTAAATGAGTTCGAAACCCGATAAGATCTCTAACAAACTGAGTATGGTCATCGAAGAATGGCGTGAAAATCCATTCATTAGCAAACCACACCCTGCCAGAGTAATTCCTGAGCGCAAATAGAGCATTTCCACAGGTAACCAGGTAGTTTGGGGTGAAGAGAATGAAAAGGACAACCCTATGATCATCCCACCGCCAAGGAGACGAAACACTTGTTGCGACCAGGAAAAAGAGGCGGGGCGGATTCTGGGTTCGTTCCAGAGGGAAGCACCCAGAAGCGCGATGGCTGTCCATCCCACAATAAGTTTTACCAGAGCCAGCCCCAGGCTCAGTGAGGTGCTGACTACCCAGAAAAGAACAGTATATTGAATTGCTATGGCCACCAAACGAAATCGCGGGTCGGTTTCCAATAGGGCAAAAAGGGCAGTGAGAGAGAATAGTGCCAGATGAATCCAGGCTAGGTTCACGGGGTTGCTCCGCTTGTTCCGAGAATGGAGAGTAACAGAGCCAGCAGTACCAACGCCCAAAGGATACCGCTTTCATCTTCGAGGGTGGCTTCCAGAAGCTGCATGATGGATTTTGTTTGTTTCTGGGTAAAAGCAAGCAGATCGAACAGCCAATCGAATGAGAGCACTTGTGCCAGCCGATGTTGGGTCTGCTCGAGCAATGTGGCTAACCACCTAAGTGGAGCAGGCAACCAGGTTGGCCGGAAAACCAGCCAGAGGATGCCGATCAGTGCTAGAAGGGCGGTCAGGCTTGCCATTGGCCACCCCCGGGTGTGGATAGTCGGGTTCAATACCCACTGCATCCAGGCGCCCAGGGGGAGAAGAAAGAGACCCAGATTGTAAACCACAGATATCCAGCGTTCCGAGGTTACCAGAAGGTCGCTGATGTTCTGCATGTGGCGAAACCATCCAGCGATCAATATAGCCAGAATAAGAGGCCATATCCAAATGCCAGGAAGGTCGGAAAGCCCTTGCCACCCCCCTGCCAGTGGAGTGAAGGGAAATGTGGAAAAGGTCAGCAAGGAAACATAGCCAATCCATTGTTTCATAGGGGGGGCATAGATCATGAGCAGTGGCATGGCCCCCATAAGTACGATCATCATTGCCCAGGGGGTAGGGTAGGCCTCCGGGACGAGGACACAAGTGAGGGCCAGGCTACTATACGCGCCTATCCAAAAAGGGAGACCTTGTTGGGCATCAGGGCTACGAATCCAAAGCAGGGCACACAGTCCCCCCCACAGGGCAAGGAGAAAGGAAAGGCCTGTGGTATTTATAGATGCGGCCAGGCCGCGATCGGTGATTTGGGTCAGAAGGCTCATACCCAGGATAGGTCCCTGGAAGCTCAATAACGTCCAAACGCCACGTCGCTCACGAAAAGAACGTTGAGAAGAAGAACCCAGTGGAATCAACCCCATGCGTAGTCCGATTGCCAGGAGGGAAAGTAGAGCCGTGGATTGCGTCCAGGATTGGGGGGAGAGTTGGGGTTCGGGCGGAGCCTGATTCAAGGCTACCCAAAGAATGAGGAATGTACTGGCCAGGCGGCTTAGCCATTGAACGGTGTTCTGCCGCGCACTCGTTTTCAGTATCAGGTGGGAGATAAGTAAAGTCATACCGTCCAGAATTGTCCAGGTCAGGGCAATGGCAATGGCGTCATTGGCGGAGAGCGCCAGGATCAACAACCCAACGCCAAGTAAATTAATGGCCCAATTCGTAGGATAGCTTTGTAAGGTAAGACGGGATGGCGCCGTCAAAAGAATCGCTAACCCCAAGGTTAGGGTGATAAGGACATAGGGCCAGCGATTGAGATCCAGGGTGAAGGAGAGTAGGGGGGGAATGGGAATACCATGGGGAAGCCAGGGAAGTTGTACCTCAAGCAGTGTCCCTCTCCAGGTATTTACCAGGCTCAGCCCCCAGGCGATCAGCGAAGTGAAAAAGCCTAACAGCCATGCCAGGCCAACGCCACGCCGCGACCGCTGAACCAGCCCTATCCCCGCTGCACCAAGAAGGGGGAGACCTACGAGGAGTGCCAGATTCATGAGGGGTTAGGGATTAAAGAATTTCTGCAAAAGGCTTACGGTGCAGGAAGCGCCCCATACCGGGCCGACCTCGCCATTCTCGTCCATCTACAATCAAGTTACCGCGCAGGAATACTTTTTCGGGGAAGCCAGTGAGTTCCCAACCCTCAAATAGGTTATAGTCGGTTCGATGGTGGGCATAGGCGACGCCGTATTTTACCTGTTTATTGGGATCCCAGATAACAATATCTGCATCGGCGCCAGGCATTAGGCTGCCCTTTCTGGGATAGAGGCCGAAAATTTTGGCGGGGTTTGTGCTGGTGAGGGCCACAAACTGGTTGGGTGTCATCTTGCCCGAAGAGACCGCTGCTGTCCAAAACACGGGCAGGCGATCACCAACTGCGGGTAACCCATTGGGTATCTTGGTGAAGTCGTCTTTACCCAACTCTTTGCCTGAAATATGCGCGGGCTGCCCCTCGTAGAGGATAGGTTGGGTACCATCGTAGAAAAATGGACAGTGATCCGTTGCCAGAACCTGAATGGTTCCGTCCATAAGTCCTTCCCAGAGGCGTTGATTGTCTGCTACCGTGCGCATGGGAGGGGAGCAAATCCATTTGGCCCCATCAGGGCGCCTCAGATGCTCGATGGTAAAGAAAAGGTATTGAGGGCATGTTTCTCCCATAATCGGCAGCCCTTTGTCCCGCGCGTAGGCCAATTGATCCACTTCTCCTGCTGCGTTCATGTGGACGACGTATAGGGGCGCTTCAGCCTGAGCGGCAAGCGCTGCGCCGCGTAGAAGTGCCTCAACCGCGCCCCAAGCCGGGCGAGTAAGCGCATGCCATTCGGGAGTGGTGTGACCAGCAGCCAGAGCCTCTGCAACCAGTATATCAATGACATCTCCATTCTCTGCATGCAGCATGGTCAACATCCCGTGTTTGCCAGCAATGCGCATAACCTGGAATATTTCTCCATCTTGGAGTCGTAGGCGATTGTTATAGGCGGTAAACACTTTTAAGGTGGTGATTCCCTCGTCAATCAGAAGGGGAATTTCAGCGGCTACCTGGGCATCGAAACGGGTGATATTCATGTGGAAACTAAAGTCAATGGCGGCTTTTGAGTCGGCTTTGGCATGCCACGCCTCCACATTAGCACGTAGCGAGGGCAGGTCTTGTGGGACAAAGTCAATCACGGTGGTCGTGCCCCCAAAAGCTGCGGCTTTATGACCAGTGTAGTGGTCGTCCGAGGAAACAGTGCCAAACATGGGCAGGTCAAAGTGGGTATGAACGTCAATGCCGCCTGGTAAAACCAGCTTGCCCTGAGCATCAATAATCAGCGCGTTTTCGGATGCAGATAGGTCATGACCAATAAGAGCGATTTTCTCGCCCTCAATCAACAAATCGGCTTGAATGGTTTCGGAAGCCGTGATCAACGTGCCCGATTTGATCAATATTTGCATATTGCCTCCTCTGAGTTGCTGCCATTGGGGAGAAGGGATGGTGAATTCCTCATAATTTTACCAGAGCCTTTAGCAACCCATGGGCTTAGGCTAAAGTGTGTCTAAGAATCCCAGGAACGCGAGCATGTCGGGGTCTAGATCATCCAAAGCCATGGGCAGTGGCTTGGTCTCATAAGAGGTGTTGAGAGAGGTGCGCTCGCGCAATGATTTCCAAACCAGGGTGCGCTCCTCGCCACTAAGGGCGAGATCTCGGAGGTGCGTAGCACGAGACAAGAGTTCACCAGTGGTATAAAGGAAGGTTAACCGTCGCCATGTATCTGCTACGATGGCGCGGGGTAAACGCTGGAGCGCTCCTATCTGGATTTTATAGTATTCCTCATCGGCACGGGGGTGATTGAGTTCATCACGTAATAACTCACGACGCAAGACCAGTTCATGCCCATATACTGGGGCAATGTAGTTGATGCGCCACCGCTCCGCGTGGCTGAAAGCGGCGGTTTGGTAAAAAGCAAGATAGTCTACTGCCACCACTTTAGGAGCAGATTTTAGCGGAATGCGGTACCAGCCCAAAACACGGGCAATTTCCAGATCGCGTCGGGAAGGCAGAATTGCTACCAGGATCAGTGCGGTTGGAGGTGGGTAGGTGGAAAAGGAATTATTCACGTCCATTGGGTATGGAAGATGCCCTCCCGATCCAGACGCCGGTAGGTATGAGCGCCAAAGTAGTCGCGCTGTGCCTGAATGAGGTTAGCCGGTAAACGAGCGCTTCGGTAGGCATCATAGTATGCCAGGGCTGTGCTCATTCCCATCATGGGGATGCCAAGGTCGAGGCCGATTTTGAGTACCTCGCGTAAGGCGTTGTGGTGTGAGGCGAGGGCTTCACGGAAAACTGGAGCCAGCAGTAGATTTACCAGCTCCGGTTCATGCTGATAAGCCAACGTGATGTCGCCGAGCAATCGAGCGCGAATAATGCAACCCGCTCGCCAAATTGCTGCTAAGCGGTCCAATTTCAGGGTGTATCCGTATTCTTGGGATGCCTGACGGAGCAATCCCATGCCCTGGGCGTAAGCAATGACTTTACTGGCATATAGCGCCTGACGGGTCAGGTGGATCAGATGATCAGGATCGCCCCGAAAAGCCTGGGTGGGTCCCCTGAGAACCTGACTGGCCTGGACGCGCTCTTGTTTCAGCGCTGAAAGGATACGCATATCTACGGCGGCGCTGATGGTGGGCACCGCTGCGCCAATATCGAGGGCATTCTGGCTGGTCCACTTTCCAGTGCCCTTCTGCTGAGCTTCATCTAGAATGAGATCTACCAGAGGTTGGCCCGTTTCCTCGTCTATCTTGCGTAGCACCTCGGCAGTGATTTGTATTAGGTAAGATTGCAGTTCGCCCTGGTTCCATTCAGCGAAGATCTCGGCCAATTGGGGGGCAGAGAGCCCCAGAGCACGTTTGAGCAGGTCGTAGGTTTCGGCAATTAACTGCATGTCGGCATATTCAATGCCGTTGTGCACCATCTTAACATAGTGTCCTGCGCCGCGTGGGCCGATGTAATCAACGCAAGGCTCTCCATCTTCGGCCTTAGCGGCGATATCTCGAAGCATTGGTGCGAGACTCTCCCAGGCCTGGAGGGGACCGCCAGGCATCAGGCTGGGACCCCACAAGGCGCCCTCCTCTCCGCCTGAGATGCCCATTCCTACGTATAGGATGCCAGTATCCTTAAGGATTTCATGGCGGCGCTCGGTATCCTGGAAGTAGGAATTTCCTCCATCAATGAGGATATCCCCCGATTGCAGGAAAGGTCGCAAGCTGGTTATCATTTCATCAACGGCCTGACCGGCCTGGACCATGAGGAGAATCCGTCGGGGGCGTTCCAGGTTAGCGCACAGTTCCTCGAGCGAAAAGGTACCGATAAGTCGTCGCTCTGGCCCGGCACTGGCAAGCATGTTACGGGTTTTTTCTGCGGTGCGGTTATATACGGCTACCCAGTACCCATGCCGTTCAAAATTGAGAGCCAGATTATGGCCCATTACGCCCAGACCAACTACGCCAATATTTGCTTTCCGCATAGGATCACTCCATTGTGTGCTCAATTTTGAGAAGGTGGCTAAATATTGGCTAGATTATACTGCGAGTATTCTATAAACCAGGAGGGGGTAAATAAAAAAACCGGCCTTGACGAGCCGGTTTCAGGGACGTAATGGGGGGGGCGTCATTGCAAAGGGCTGAGTATTTGCCTTGGGGGTTCGTCGTAAAAGGGTGTGTAGGTGGGCAACCAGAATGCTCGCGGACACCGGTTTGATCAGGTAATCATCTGCGCCAGCATCCAGAGCAGCGGCTACGTGACCGGGTTGATCGAGTGCCGAGAGGATCAGGATCGGGACGTTGCTAAAACGGCGGATCTCCTGGCACACTTTCCATCCATCCATCTCGGGCATGACTAAATCCAGGATAACTACATCGGGCTGTTGTTCTTGAACTTTCTGAATGCCCTCACTACCTGAAGTGACCTGATCAATATCAGCGGTGACATTCATGGTTTGGAGAATAGCCTTGAGAAGATCTGCAGTTGTGGGATCATCATCTATGACCAGCAGATGCATGGTTGCCTCCAGTCCGGGTTACAATTTCTATTATCTTCGTTTTGACGTAAAAAAGACCTTGCAAATGGTTTACAGTTGGTTAGAGGCAAAAAGTGGGTAGATCTTGTACGACTGCAATGTTGTGTGAACAAAGGGGGTGATTCGTGCGAAAAATCACATGGCTTTGTGGTAAAATTGAAAACTTGATAGGCTGGATCAACCCCCACTCAAGTGTGGGTATAAAAACGGCATTTTGTTCACACAAGGAGGATCATCTAATCATGAAGAAGTGGGTATATCTCTTCCACGAACTTGATGAAGTTGAAAAGTATGTTGGTGGAAAATGGGATGACGTCCGAGGATTGCTGGGTGGTAAGGGGGCTAACCTGGCCGAGATGACGCGTTTAGGAGTGCCCGTACCGCCTGGGTTTACGGTTACAACCGAGGCCTGCAATGCTTATCTCAAGGCTGGCGGTAAGTTCCCCGAGGGTTTGTGGGAACAGATGATGGAGGCCATGGCTGAGGTTGAGAAGTTAGCAGGCAAGAAATTTGGTAGTCCCGAGAATCCCCTGCTGGTGTCCTGTCGCTCGGGGGCTAAGTTCTCGATGCCGGGCATGATGGATACCGTCCTCAACATTGGCCTGAATGATGAAACGGCGCAGGCTATGATCCGACTAACCAATAATCCTCGCTTCGTTTATGATGCCTATCGCCGTTTGGTGCAGATGTTTGGCTCAGTTGTGTTGGGGATTCCGGATGAGGCTTTCGAGGAGGTGCTCGACGAGTTCAAGCGCGAGCGCGGCGCCAAGGCTGATACGGACCTTACTGCTGAGGATCTCAAGGAACTAACTGAAGCCTTTAAGAAGGTTGTCCGTAAGCACAAGGGCTTTGATTTTCCCTCCGATCCTTATGAGCAATTGCGGCTGGCGACCGAAGCGGTCTTCAAATCCTGGAACGGCAAACGGGCGGTGGATTATCGCCGCGCAACCGGCATCCCCGATGATTTGGGTACAGCCGTCAACATTGTGACCATGGTTTTCGGTAATATGGGTTGGGATTCGGGTACCGGTGTGGCTTTCACCCGCGATCCATCCACTGGCGAGAAGAAGCTCTATGGGGAATACCTGCTCAACGCGCAGGGTGAGGACGTGGTGGCGGGCATCCGCAACACCGAGAAGATTGAGAATCTGGCCAATCAACTCCCCGAGGCATATAAGCAATTTCTGGAGATTTGCGAGAAACTGGAACGGCATTACCGCGATATGCAGGATGTGGAGTTCACCATCGAGCGGGGGCGCTTGTGGATGCTACAGACCCGCAATGGTAAACGCACCGCTCGGGCAGCCGTTAAGATCGCGGTGGATATGGTGAACGAAGGGCTCATTACCAAAGAAGAAGCGGTTTTGCGCGTGTCCCCAGAGCAGGTGGATACCCTCTTGCATCCGCAGTTTGATCCCAAGGTCATTCAGGAAGCCAAAAAGGAAGGACGGCTCTTTGCTACGGGTGTAAATGCTTCACCGGGTGCCGCAGTAGGGCAGGTGTACTTCGACGCTGATACGGCAGAGCGAATGGCGAAAGAATTCAAACAAGATGTTATTATGGTGCGTCCTTTCACTAAGCCCGATGATGTTCACGGTATGCTGGCCGCTAAGGGTATTCTGACCAGTGAAGGTGGCGCAACCTCGCATGCAGCCGTGGTAGCCCGTCAGTTTGGTGTGCCCTGTGTGGTAGGAGCCTCCTCTATCCAAATTGATCTTGACAAACGGGTCATGAATGCTAATGGCGTTATCGTCCGCGAGGGCGAGTGGATCTCGTTGGATGGTGGTACAGGTGAGGTGTTCCTGGGCAAACTGCCTATGACGGCGCCCTCGCTAGAAGAGCAGCGCGATCTGATGACCCTGTTAGAGTGGGCAGATGAAATTTGTGCTCGACCCGGTATCCGCCAGGGACCTGAGGGCTTCCCGACCACCGGGTTGCAGGTTTGGGCGAATGCCGATTATCCAAAGGACGCACGCCGTGCACGCGCCTATGGCGCCAAAGGCATTGGCTTATGCCGCACTGAGCACATGTTCTTTGAGCCGGAACGCTTGCCAATCGTACAGCGCATGATCCTGGCCAAGACGAGCGAAGAACGCAAACAGGCCCTGGATGAGTTGTTACCTTTCCAGCGTGCAGACTTTGAAGGCCTGTTTGAAGCAATGGATGGATATCCGGTCATCATTCGCCTGATTGACCCGCCGTTGCATGAGTTCTTGCCCTCGGAGAAAGAATTGCAGGAGCAGATCATCACCAAGCGTCTGCAGAATCTGGCCGATTACGTTCTGGGCAAGGGAGAGGGCAAGGACGTTGTTGAATTAGAGAAGGTGCTCGCAGCAGTTGAGGCCATGCATGAATCAAACCCGATGATGGGGCTGCGTGGCGTGCGCCTGAGCATTGTGATGCCCGAGATTGTCGAGATGCAGGTGCGGGCGATCTTTGAGGCGGCAGCCAATGTAACCCTGCGCGGTATTAAGGCCAAACCTGAGGTGATGATCCCGCTGACCGGCCACATCAACGAATTGAAATGGATCCAGCCGCGCCTTGAGGAGATTGCTAGGGAGGTGATGAAGGAGAAGGGAGTTGAATTTCCCTACAAGTTCGGTACCATGATCGAGGTACCGCGGGCTGCCGTGACTGCAGGCGAAATTGCCCAGATCGCTGAGTTCTTCTCCTTCGGCACCAATGACCTCACCCAAATGACCTTTGGTTACAGCCGAGATGATGCGGAGCGCTCTTTCCTGGTCAAATACGTTGAGTTGGGTGTGCTCCCAAAGAATCCCTTCCAAACTCTGGATCGAGAAGGTGTGGGCCGTCTGATGAAGATGGCGATTGAAGAAGGGCGCAAGACCCGTCCGGATCTTGAGGTGGGTATCTGTGGCGAACATGGTGGTGACCCTGCTTCCATCGAGTTCTGCCATCTGGTAGGAAACAACTACGTCTCGTGCTCGCCGTTCCGTGTACCGGTGGCCCGCTTGGCGGCAGCACACGCGGCTCTCAAGCACGCAGCAAAATAGGGGCTCGGCTCGGGAGCGAAACGGGCGAGGATTTTCCTCGCCCGTT